>Ga0182738_1005875_pt1 | contig 12941 bp, 8 predicted proteins | sample eDN5th30CBELigMG_FD_128876 | JGI IMG/M metagenome (GOLD analysis project Ga0182738, IMG submission 128876) | Enriched Miracle-Growth compost microbial communities from Emeryville, California, USA - eDNA 5th pass 30_C BE-Lig MG (version 2)... ...
CCATCCTCAGACTAATGCTCTTTCTATCCGGAGACTCTCCTCATTTAATAGGATGATAGGATGATGGATGGAGATCCACGTGAGGGTCTTGAATTTGAGGACTTTGCTCCTTTGAATATTTTCTTCGTTTGACTCCATATTTCTATGGATAAGTCCGCCCTGCTCGAGATGGAGGATGCTTCTGTCGAACTTTCTTTATTTATACTGTAGATCTTTCGAGTTTCTTCGGTTTTGAAACTCAGATCTCATGAGATTTTTTTTTGTGTCCCTTTAGAGTTCGACCTTGAAATTGAATTTGCAGAAATCTTCAAGAGACTCCTTCAAAGAATATAAAGAGGAAAAGCTCGGACATAAGCCTAAATGAAAAATCGAGATAAGCTAAGTTTTTTCGTTCAGAAAAAAGACAATGGCCAAAAATTAATTTGAGGATTTTCCAGAGAAACAAAATTTTCCTGAATTAAGACGAATTCTCTTGAATTAGAATTATTTGAGAGGCGAAATATATAAATGAGATTTTCCGCTTCTAAACTGCTCAAGCCTCTTGGGAGATAACCCTTTTGCTTGATTGTATATTGTTGGCTTCTCAGTCTTTTCTCTGTGTAATTCAGGTTTTTCATTTGATGTCAAGCCTTTGGATCATGGGCAAAAGTCCCAGTGGATTATCACACAAATTTTACCGTTACCGTTATGATGTTTTTCTAGAAAGAATTGAAAGAAATAAACGTTATTTTTCATGTTTTCTCTTCTTATGTGAAGAGATTATTCTAAATTTTGGACTCAGTGAGCTGCGATATATCTATTTATATCGCTGAAGAATTTCGGCAATACTTTCAGATCTGCCTCTGGTGAACAGATGAAGATTTAGGATATCATTGTATTCTTGTATTTGTAAAGATGACCTCGATAAAGATATGATAATTATGTAATTCATAAATCATGACTCAAATCGTGAGGCACTTTCATGATTTAAACGAAATCGAGATTCAGATGAGAGTTTATTGTGGAGAATACTGGCTATTTGATTGAGGACAGAGTTTGCTCTTGAATTTTTATTTCATCTTCCTATTTAAAGTTGTTTGAGATTTGTCACTATAAGTGCGGGTGGGTCCCCTAATGAGGGTGAGATTTGAGGCTAAAATTCAATATGCTAGATGTGTGCTATTTGAGGGCTTCATCTGGCTCAGATTGTATCAATTTTCAGATCATGCTTTGATTATTGGAAAGGGCTCTTTCTAGAAGCTAGTTTTTGATTGAAGGATGCCAAAAATATACTTTTAAAATCAAACTTCGAAAAAAGAAATCCGCCTGATTTTAATTGAGAATGCTCGATTATTATTTTTGACTCTCCTCAAAAACTTCGTTTGTTTTTTGAGATGCTAGATTATTTGACCAGCAGTAGCTAGAAAAGAATCTCATACCAACCTCAAAATGGATCCTTTGTCTTTAACTTCTGGCATCTATGAATGAAAACTAACGGAGCTGATTTTTTTGAGGAAGAATTTTTAAATTTTTAAAAGCAGGAAATCAAAAATTATTTTTTTTCTTGACACACTTGCGAAAATTAATTTTGATGCTTAACCAGGAGGAGGGGATTGACCTTTTGACTTTCATGCTGGGCCTGGGTTAAAAAATCATTTTCTATGAATAAGAAATTATGTAGCCAGTTTAGTTCATCTCTGAGAAATTTTTGGAAAATCTATTCAATATTTTTTCATAAGGAACATATTAATAAAAAAACTACCGACATCATTCCCGGGTTCAAGCAATTTTATGAACGCTTTGATTGACAATTAGCGAAAGGAATTGACTGAATTCAAGGAGGTTCCACAGAGTGATGGTGAAAACTTGAGAAAGACTGTTTTTGTATTTTGGAAATTGAGAAACTATAATTCAAACATTAACTGATGTCTTATATTCTTATGGATATCCCAAGAGTTAAGAGAAATCAAATGCCAATTCTCTTGTGGAGATGAGTTTGAAATTTTGGCCTCTTTAAATGGTTTGAAATGTAAAGGAGAGTTAACTTCAAGTTATCAGCTTTTATTTTCTCCTCTAAAATAATTTTAGCTGAATTTTGACTTCTGAAAACAAGCTATTTCAAATAATAAAATCCCAATTAGATTTCTTCGAAATATTTGTTCGAATGTCTGATGAAAATCAACCGCAAAAACTAATTTTCAAAGAGATTCTGATTAATTCAGTCTTCAGAGAGAGTTGAACTAGATTTTCAGATTTCAAGTTTCTGACAAAGAAAAAGAGAATAAATGTTCAAAAGCTGAAAATAGAAGGCCAAAGTACAATATAGAAGAGAATATTCAATAAAATAGAATTAAAAAAAAACCTTTTTCTACAAAATACTTTTGAATCTTCAGTTTTACCTTCAAATTTAACCAAAACTCCTTGAGTTTCCTCTTTAACTAATGTCTTGTTAAGGTGCCCAACCAGTCTGCTTTCATTGCCTTTTTGCAGAGTCTTCTTATCCTGGCTTGCAGTTAAGACTACAATTGGCCCTGACTTGATTTTATCCATTACAATCATTTTCTTTAAGATTTTTGTTGTTTCCAACCCATCCACAAGGGCATTCATTTGACAGTCCATCAAAACACCAAAGTAAGAAAATCCTATTTGAATGTTTTGAAAGAGATTTCTTTGGACTCTTTCAAAGCGATAAAAGAGAGAAATCAACCTTGAGAAGACTAAGAAAGATGACTGTCAAGCCAAAGAGCCCAGCTCCAATGAGAACTCCTGCGGCTTTAGGAAAGATATGAGGATAAAGGTTCCAATAACCTCAAACTTTTATCTTTGAGCTTTTTCAAAATTGCCGTCCCTTCTGTATAAGTATTCAATTTCTCCTATTTTACTTTTTTGCCTAAAAATGTTGACCTTGTTTTGGATTTTTCCTTTGTTTTCTGAATTTTTCTCAAAAGATTATGAAGAGTAATATGAAGTGACATATTGGACCTTTGTTTTCAGTGGAGAATGCCGAGAAATGCAAAAAGGATATCTCGGTGAGCATGTTGGTTTAGCATCAAAATGAGGCATTTGGTTTGGTCTTACAGATGAAATCATACAATAATTGGGTCTTTAATCGATTGAAGACTCTTAGAAATCGATCTTTTAAAAATTTTATTTGCCTCGAAAAAGTGACAAAATTAGCAACCAAAATTTTTAAGCCACCATAACTTCATTTTTCTCTTCTCAAAAACCGATAATTTTCTAAGAATGTAGCCTCTCTTCTCAAAAGTAGTTCTCTGCGATAAGACAAGGTTATCTCGAAATATTTTCAAAATATTTAACATTATTTGGATTGAGGAGTCATTCTTATCAACCAGAGCTGTGGGAAAATTAATTAAATCATTTGAAGATTTGCATTATTATATGGTTTTCAGCATATATACTGAACTAGAGTTCTTCAAAGCAAAGGAATATTTCATGTTACAGAGTTTCAATGTATTTTCTGAGCTTAAGCCTCGAAAAATGAATCTCTCGTAATCATTTGATCTGAAATAAAACCCAAGATTCAAATCCCTTAATTCAGTTGTTAATGTATTTTGGCTTGTTTTCTTTTTGAGTGATTGAAAATTTTTCTTGTTTGAGATTTCCCTTTTCGAAAACTAAAAGACGTATTTTTTTCACGGAATATATTTCAGAGAAACCTTCCAAAGAGCCTCAGTTTTTAGAAAGTTCGATTTTTTGACATTTCCGTGGGTAAAATTTGTCATGTTCATTCAAACTCTTGACTGATGCAGTTGAATAATTTGTCTGTAATTTTGATTTTTTTAACAACATTCTCTGACAAAATGAGCCTCAAATATCCTTCATTTCAGACCTTAGTGAATTCTGTCTTTTTGAGACAATAGATCTTGAGAATAACTTTTGGTATTTCATGAGATATCTAAAGAAACTTCAATATCATTAAAAACTTTTTCAGCTCTTTTCAAGTTTTCCTTTCGTTTCACATGATAAAATTGCATCTCTACTCTCTCGCAAGAGGACCAAAGCCTCTTTGAGGATGCTAAGAAGAGGGATAAGTGACTCGAAAAACCAGAGAACTAAATCGAGCATGAATTTTCTAGAAACTTGATATTAAATTTGTAGAAATCGACAATAAGGCCTTTCAAAAAACAGAAAGAGGAAAGTTTGGCTGAAATAAATAATAAACACTCAAATAAGTTATAATCCTTGGCGTGAAAAGTAGTTTTCAGGCTCCTTTGTTGCTTAAAAGTATGATGGCCAAAAATTAATTCAGAGATTTGGTTTAAATAAAATTTAACTCATGAATGCGGATGCTTTCTAATCAAATTTCATTTAGAGATGGAGTGAATTAAATCGGATTTCTGCTTTTAATAAGTTCAAATCCTGCAGGAGGTCATCTTTTCAATTTTTCCATACCTTTAGCTCTAAATTCTTGACCCGCTCTCTCAGGTTATCCCTCCCGCATCGAAGTAGGAGTCCTTTCCTTCATAAAAAGTCTTTGCAGAATGAACAAAACATTGTCAGAAAATCTTCTTCAAAGTGTCTTGACATCTCTAGAAAAACTTTGAAGAAATAAAACACACTTTTCTTCATCTGGGGTTCTCAATATTCAACAAGAAAAAAGAATTTTCTATAAAAAAAGCTCTTTCTTTCAGAGAGTCTTACAAGTTTTAGATTTACTAAAACCGATTTTTTCGCCTCAGAATTTTGGCTTCTTGAAAACAAAACGTTCAACAAATTGCGAGAAAGGAGAATTTGAAATAGAAAAGTTTTTGAATTCACATAAGAGATAAATCAGAATTCAAGAAATGCTTATTACAAAAATACAAAGTGAAAAAGCCATTTTGTGATATTATTTGTCATGAAAGAAAGAAGAAAGAGAAAACCTCGGTCCTTTTCTTGAATCTCAAGCTCATTGTGCCTATTCTATTCTCGTAGATTTATTTCCTGCTAAAATTGAAAGTTATTCGAGATTTATTACAAGAACTCCTTACAGAGAATCCCTTGAAGTTGATAGTTGAGGCTAATATGGTGAGACTTCAATCCCTTGATGATTTTGTCTGATTGAAATCGCCCATTCAAATGTTATGTTGTTAGATCTGGAGTGACCCTTTCGATAAGATTGTTTTTATTGATTAATGCTTCAAAGCACATGATTAAAATCACAGTTTGACAGAAAAACCGCCTAATTTCGAGTCTGAGAATTTTCTATTTTCTAGAAGGTGGCCTGCCTTTTCCGCTGCTTGGCAATTTCTCAATCTTCTCTTGGCTTCTTGTATTGATCCTCTTCAAAAAGATTCCGTTCCTCCCTCCCAAAAAAATTCTTAGATTCTTCTCTGTGAATAGAAAAATGAGAAGAGCTGTTGCCTTCCTCATAGTTTATTAAATTCAAACGTGTTGAAATATAAAATGAAGTGGTAATTGATGATGAGGTCAGCGAATCTTTAAAGTTAGCAGCATCATAAGCAACCTCCTTGAATTCAATGACTGACTATGTCGTAAAGAGGTCATTTTATGATGATTAGAAAAAATTTATACCTGCAGTTTTGCTTGCTTTAGAGGAGATTTTCAAGCTCACTCAGAATTTCTTTATTCGGAGCCAAATAAAAATAAAAATGATCCTCATCCTTTCATTTGCTTCTCAAAAGGGTCCTGCAAGGAAGCAATTTTTTCAATTATCTGGGTCAAGCTTCCCTGGAGAGACTGCAATACAATCTCATAACACTCATGCAAGACGTGATTCCCGTCCAGAAAGGACCTGATTTTGTCATGTCAACTTATAAACAGTTATTCAACCATTGGTTGAGCTCCTGTCTCAAGGCTGTTTGTTTTTAAGATCCTCACAGTTGAAAGAAATCAAAGCTTAGTTCTCTTTTTGATAGAATTTTGAAGAGTCTGCTGGTTTTGCTGGTTTGAATTTTGAAAGAGATGTGAATCCAAGTTTGCCAATTTTCTACTTCACCTCTAAAATGAATTTAGCTGAATCAAATTTGTGTCAACAAATTCTCTCATCAATTCATAAAACTTCGACAAAATTTATCTTCTATTTTGTTGAGCACCTCATTAAAAGCAACTCTCTCTTCTTTGAGCGGGCTTTTTAAAAACTTCAAAAGGGTATTAGAAGGTCGTTTTGATGGCTTTATGGTCAGAATACTCAAGATTTATCAGAAGGCGCATTCAAAGATGAGCACTTGGGGTCATAGAGCTAAAATGTTGGGACTTTAAATTTGAGTCAAAATGAATGAATTAAACGATTTTTATCAATAAAAACCTGTTTGAGGCAGAAACTCATAGAAGTTTAAGGCTTTGCTCATAGATATCGCAGGTTCAAAAACTTATATGAGAGCTTTCTCAAGGCCTTCTTTCTTGGTCCTCTCAGTTTTTTTGCTCTGAAATGAGGGGAATAATTTTTTTCAACAAAATATGTGGGCCCTAAGTTATTTGAATAAGTCGCCTCAAATTTTTTTCAAGGTTCAACTCTTTGAAAGAATTTTCTTGTGAAGAGAGATGGGTTTGTATTTCATAAAAGGGGTTAACAATTTTCTCGAAGGAAAAGGATTTGACTTGTGACGTGAAATAACATAACATTATAAAGCTGAGAAATAGAAGATAAATTACAAGGGAGATTGTGAGAACGTTCTACAAAACAGGCAAAATTTACTGTCTAAACATTTGATTTTGAACTTTCAAATTGAGACAAAACTCTGAGAATATCTTCCTTTACTAATGGCTTGCTCAGATGCTCAACCATTCCACTTTCATAGCATTTTTGCACGGTATTTTTGTCCTGACTTGCAGTCAAAGCTACAATAGGCACTGATTTAATTTTCTCTGTGACCATCATTCTCTTTAGGACTGCGGTTGCTTCAAAGCCATCCATAGTGGGCATTTGGCAATCCATAAAAATGCAAGCAAAATTGAGGCCAATTTTATGAAATTCTCTGAGTTTATCGATGGCCTCTTGTCCTGAACTTGCTGTTTGGACTTGGTATCCAGAGTTTTCTAGAAGATTTTTTGCTATCAAAATGTTCATATAGACATCATCGACGACAAGAACCAGCCCTTTGGAAGAACTGTTATGAAATCTCGAGAGAGGTGAGAAGCCAACGAGCTCGCGGGAGATTTCTTCAGTCAGGAATTCTTTTCTTCCTCGTGTTTTTGATGAGATTTTCAAGAGATTACTTGGGTCCTTTGATGTTGAAGGGTTCAGAGGATTAATATAGAGAGAAAGCTTAGATTTGAGATTGACAGGCGTGGAAAATTCCTCAAAATCTTTGATATCATGGGTGGTGTACTGAGTGGTCAAGAACACTTTTTTTGGGAGTGGTTTTATAGGAGTTCTTTGGGATAATAAGATTTGATGGAGATCTTGATGGACCAAGAAAGAGAAGGTGCTTCCTGAGCCATATTGGCTTTCAACATTGATGCCATTTTGGTGATTAGCAAGGAGTTTTGCAATATTGTTGGAAATGGCAAGACCAAGACCAACTCCATGTTTATTAAAGCCCTCTTTATCTTCAAGTTTTGTGTACATTTTGAAGATTTTGCAAAGATCATCTTTTTTGATGCCGCGACCAGTATCTGAAACCGAGAATTTCAAGTGCCCTTGAGATTGTTGGCTGAGGTTGATGGTGATACTGCCAGAAAAGGTGAACTTTAGGGCATTCGAAACGAGATTGATCAAGACTTGTTTGAGTCTATTTTCATCGGTCATGATACAAGAGGGAACACCCTCTTCAATAAAGGCTGATAATTTGGTGTTTTTCTGGTTTGCAGGGAATGAAAAGAGGCTCAGAACACTTTTGATGAGGGTTTCAATTTGAACTTTGGAAGGATTCAGTTTGATTTCTCCATGCTGGATTTGCTGATTATCAAGAAGGGAATTGACAAGGTTGAGGAGGAGATTCGCATTATCTTTGCATAAGGAGAGATAATCAAGGGCTTCCTTTTCTTTTATCTTGGGCTCCACAATCTGAATGAGCCCTAAGACACCATGCAGAGGAGTTCGGAGTTCATGAGAGACTGTGGCAATGAGCAAGTCTTTATTTTCAAGGGCTATTTTGAGGTCGCTGATCTCTTTTTGAAAGCTCACATTATCCAAAGTGAGAAGCACAGAAGGGGTTTTCTCCCAAATAATAGAAGTCACAGTGATATCAAATAAAAAGAGTTCGCCTTTGATTTCGCAAGAACCAGATAGAAGCCAGGTCTGAGAAGAGCTATTTTTGAATTTATAGAGTTCTTGGATGAAGTCGGTAAGGGTGACAGTGTTATCAAATTCGAACTCAGACATGGTTTGAGGATTGCCGCAACATTTGATAGAATTTTTATTGATTCTAATCGACGACTGAAATTTTGTGATGGTTTGATTAAAATCTGTTTGGTCCTTGTTTTCAAGAGACTTTACAAGAGCCTGATTGGTAAATAGGGATTTCTGGTTCTGGCAGTCATAGACGCTAATATATGGAGAAGTGAATTGTTGAAGGACATTCTTGAGCTGACTGAGTTCCTCTTGAGTATTATGTAAGTTTTCGAAGAGATTTCTTTCTCTCTTCTCAAAGCAATAAAAGATATAAACCAAAAACACCTCATACAAAATATTCCTCAGCAGAACTCCTCCATTCAAAATTATTGAGGCAAAACCTCCCAAAACGCCAAATCTCAAGCCAAAAGAGACGACCAAGGTAAAGATTTTGTCCTCAAGGTAAATTGCTTGGTTAGCCAGCATGACTTCCATGCAGCCCAAAGACCATCCTTGAAGAAAATCTCTAAACCTCGTCTCGAAGACGGAGTTTGTCAAGAGATACAGCAGGAGACTGGTACATAATCCGAACGCTAGGCTAAAAATGAGAAAGCGGGAGGAAGTTTTTAAGCACTTGAAATTATGAAAGAGGAGAGTGGAGGTTGCAACAAAGCCACAGAATCCGATCGTGAGGACAGTTTCAATATGGAGTTCTTGGCTTGTAGCAAAAGAGATCAAGAAAAGGAGCCAGAAAAAGAGGGTTGTCTAAGGCAATGTGAGATGAAGAAGATTGAGAGCTTTACCAAGAGATTTTGAAGCCTGTGTTGGCGGAGGGAAGATTTGAAGAGCTTTTCGAGAGGTTTGTTTTGGAATTGAAGATTGAATGGATTCATATTTGGGAAGTTGGAGAAGAAGGAGTGTTTTAAGAAAGGTGGTTTGAGAGGGATTTTTAAAAAATAATTATCGATTTAAAAAGTTTATCATTTTATAAGATTGTTTGGATTCTTGATTGTTCATCAAGGAAAAATTTTTATTTGGTATTGAATTTTGCCCAAAAAGGCTAATTTTAATCGTTAACCTCACAATTTTTCCTGAGCTCCCATGAGAATTAACTTTCGACTCTTTAATTTTTTTTTCTATAAATTTGCTGTTGCAAGAAGTAAAACTCGAAACTTATCTTTGAAGTTTCAAGTCTAGGTCAGTATTTGTCCATCAAATGACCGATTTTTTAAAAGAGATTCTTTGAAAGAGAGCATCTCTTTTTAACAGTGAAGGCATTAATTTAGAATGCTGGAGGGCAGTAATTAATTTAGCCCACAAATTGAAATTGGAGCAATAATTAAAAGATTGGATGCGAGAGTGAGATCAGAATCGACCCTTTGATAAATTTATTTGCCTCTAAAAAATCGTTTCATTCAAAAATTTGGTTTGAATATTTTAAGGCATAATTCCATTAATTCTTTTTAATCAAACCATTTCACTTTTGTCACTGTAGGTGTTGCAAAAGAGAGCCATTTCCCTTTTTGTTGCGCTAGTTTGTAAAGCAGTCTTTGTAGAGTGCCTCTTTAAAGGATCATAAGAAATTGCCAAGCAAATTTTGCAGAAAAAGTGCTGGCAGTCTTGATGGAAATTTAGTTTTGAACCACAGATTTTGATATATAAAAAGAAAATTTAGAATTTTTCCATTTCATGATTTCGCGCGGGCTGAAGAAAAACCCGCTCCATCAACTGTTGACCCTAAATCAAGACTTGAAAAAGGCTAAGTGAGATTTTTCACATTTTCTGGGGTCTTTATAAGTACCTCTCTCATGAGAAATGGATGTTTTTGCTTCAGCTAGGATCGAAAGAAGTTAGAGTGGTGAATTGAGAGAAGGAAAAATCGAATTTGGGTCAAAATTGGATAATAAGAGTGAGAATTTAAACCACTTAGATAATTTTTAAATTATCCTTGTTTAACAACAGTTTAGGATCATAGTCATAAGCCATTTAAATTTTAATTAAGAACAAATTTGAAACTAATTCAGCTCATGTCTTTTTCCCTCTTGGATTGTTATGAAACTTTTTTGGTCTTTTGAAATTTCCAGACATTGATTATTCTTTGTAGGTGTGAGCCTGGCAATCGATCGAGGACTTTTTGAAAATTTCAGAAGAAAATATTGGTATCTTTTGATTCATCATGAAAGGAGTTTTCGAATACTTTTTGTCTTTGATTTTTTTGCCAATGTTTAATCAAATTATTTTGAGTCAGATTATTAAACGATGAGCCTGTAATTTTTGTTCTTTTTAATCATTTGCTTTTGGCATGACACCAGAAAATTTTCTTGATGGCATCAAGTTTTCTTTATTCTCTCAATGCCTTGAAGACTGCTTCTGCAAAGATGACTTGCGTATCTAGAAAGAGTTTTCATTATTTGAAAGTAACTCTAGTCTTTTTCATACTTTCATTCACTTCTGAGCCAAGAAAAACATCTCTAGAGGTTCTTAAGGACCTAAAAGGTGATGTATAGAAGATGTTGAAGCCCCAGAATTGATTTTTTTTCATTTCAGTTCAAACATTCTCTTTATCACCAGACATGAAAGTTTTCCAGAAAATCATGAATTAGAGAATAAGAGGAAAGATGTTTGAATAGAAAGCCTAGTTTTGGGGAGATTTGTTATCCTTGGAGAGGGTAACTTTGGGAGCTTCTGCCTCTTTCTTAGAAAGGAGATTATGGCAGAGATCTCAGGTTTTGTTTGGCAGTTGGATAAAATTTAAACTAGCGAATCTGAATGTATTTGTGTAAACTCTTTTGATGTTGGTCAATAAGTTTGTTTTTTAATAAAGCAAAACGAATCCAAAAGGTTTCTTTTCTTCCCTTGAAAGCTTCAAGTTGAACTAGAAAGCTGAAATCAACAAATTTTCTCTCAATCTCTGGATTTGAATACAGGAGAAAATAATTTTTTTCCGTTTCTGCCTTTCAAGAATGTGGGAACTACCTTGACTTCTAAAGGACTAGTCTCTTCTAGCAACTTATTTCTTTTTCGAAATCAGGCAAAAAAGGATTTTTCTGTCTTTATGATGAAGAAGGCTGTGAATCTTCTTGAAAAAAAGGGATAATGCAAAGCTCTAGACTTTGGCCACTAGCTACTATCAAGTTCAATCTCTTTTCAAAGATCCGTAGTAGAATGCATGGAGATTTTGAATGAGAGGAGAGCAGATTTCTCTATCTCATTTTTACCTAATTATTAAAGCAGATTTATATGTGTCTTTTTTTGCCTCAATATTAAGACTGTTATGAATAAAATCTTTTCTTCCACATAATAGAAAAATGAAGACTCAAGCTTAATAAACAGATAGCTAGATTCTAGCTTCAAACGTCAAGAAAGTTGGAATTTTCAAGAAACAAATTTGAAGGTTAAAATGTGAAAAATCGACTTTCTTTATTCGAAAGACGAATTGATTAAAAAATCGATGTAAAAATCAAGAAAGGAAAAATCAAGAGATTTGCGAAAAATGCTCTCACGGAAGGGTTTGAAAGACGCTGCACTTTAAATTCAAAGCTTACAAAAAGAGATCTGAATTTTTGAGTTTAACATGTTTACAAAGGGAGAATACCAAAGGGGAAAAATTTTACAGGTCTTTCCCACCTGCAAGTCTTGAAAAAGAGATGTGAGATCTTTATCGAACAAGAAGATGAGAGTTTCATGAGATGGAAAGTTGAATGTAATAATTGTTTTATTCTTTCAAGAGGTTGGGATATTACTTTAAACTTCTATTTTTTAGTGAAAGATAAGTTCTTTTGTTTGATTATTAACTTCTAAAAATAGTCTTATAAACTTTTGATCCGAAAGGAAAACCGCTGAAATTTAATTATAGTATGGAGTTTTCTTTTTATATATATATTTTTAAATGTGAGCAGTTTGAGGTGGCAAATCTGACCATCAATTTTTACTCCTACTAAAATTTCTTAGGAGCCAATATTTAAGGAGAAAAATAAACTGCAGGTTTTACCTTTTGATTAATGATGAAACGATTGACCTTCTCAAGACCCCTTTAAATAAACCTCTCTTTGGGGTGTTTTTATTGGTTTTCTCGAAAAAGGAAACCTCAAAGTTCAGAGAATAGCAAGTTTTATAAAAAATTTCATATTTAAGGTCCATCAGATCGATGAATCGACTCTAGCTGAATTCTAACTGCAAGCTTGGAAGAAAAGTATAAACGAAAGTCTTCTAGCCTTTATGAGCAGGGTTGTTTTCTCATTTAAAGTCTGAATCGAGCAAGGGAAAGGGGGATTTTGAGCTTTTTATAAAAGCGATGGAAATCAGCAGAGAATGTCTTTTTCTCAGTGAATGAAGGCTGTAGTTCTTTGTGAATAAAAAAGATGAGTCATAAAGTAGTTTTTGAATAAGAGGGAAGATCAATCTGTCTTCAAAACGAGTTTTTTAGAAGATGAGCTGAAGATTAGAGAAAGTCATTTATTGATTTAATTTGCCTCGATATGAGGTTGCTTTTGAAAAGAAAAAATCAACTAACTTTAAAATTAAAGCATAAATAGTGAGAAATGGGGAAATATTTCCTTGGCAGATGGCTAAAGAAATCTTTACAAAAAACCATTTGAGGAAGGCTTCAGACACATGTTTTATCATGCAATCTTCTAGTTCATCGTGTTTCAGAATCGAATTTAGTTGAATAATCGAAAATTATGGATGACAAGGAAAAATGATGTAGGGACCTCAAGTTGGTTAA
>Ga0182738_1005876_pt1 | contig 12940 bp, 8 predicted proteins | sample eDN5th30CBELigMG_FD_128876 | JGI IMG/M metagenome (GOLD analysis project Ga0182738, IMG submission 128876) | Enriched Miracle-Growth compost microbial communities from Emeryville, California, USA - eDNA 5th pass 30_C BE-Lig MG (version 2)... ...
CAACGTCGGCTGCGGCGTCGGCGTCGGGGCGACCGTTGGCGCCGCCGTTTCGACAACGACCACGCCACCATCACTGCCCTCCGGAGTCGGGTCAGGGGAGGAGGCCGGTTCGTAGGTATCCCTGGTATCGATCAGGTCGACGGACTCCAAGATGGGGAAGATCGGGGCAGGTGGGAAGCGATCGAAGATGCCGCCCGTCCAGATATCCTCGTTCTGCGCTGGCGCGCCCGGCCCGGCTTCCGCGCGGAGCACGCTGGTGGTGAGCTGGCTGGCGCTGGTCGCGAGATACCCAAGTGTTGCCTCTCCGAGCAGGGTGTCATCTCTGCCCGTGATGGCGATGGTGGTCAGGAATGCCTCACCGTCGTTGACCGCCGCGATCTGGACACCGACGCCCTGCTGCCCGTCGTCCGCGGTGAAGATGAAGGTGGTCGTCGTTTCCTCATAGCCGCCCGGCGCGAAGAGCGTCTCCTCCAGGATGGTCACCGGGACATCGATGACGACACCCTGGTCCAGCCATGCCTGGTACTCGGCGCGGGCCTGGGCGGCAGTCCCGGCGATGACAAGCACGGCGGTGGCCGTGATGTCCCAGGTCGGCGGAGCCGTGGCCTCAGCCCCGATCCAGGTTCGACTCGCCCGCTCCGGTGATCGGGTTTGGCCGAGTGAGGCAACGGGGTAGAGGAGGCCAATAAGCAAAGCAAGGGTGACCATGATGGCCAGAGAGTGGATTCTCGGTCGGAGCATGTCTTCATCCTATGCATAAAGCTCGCTGTGATTTCCCACCAGTTTTTCATAAGGGGTCGCGCTGTGCAAGCCGGGGTGCACCCCGGCCATCATTGCTGGCCGGCCTTCCAGACACGGCAAAGCCCTCGTGACAGGCTCCCGCGCCCACCCGTAACGCAAGGCGATCGCATCCGGCGTTCTCCTCGGTATGATAAAGTGGTCCCGACCCAAGAGGACACTATCTTGCGAACGGGAGTGCACGAGGTATGACCAAGTCATCCGCTGAGCCGATCGTCCTGAAATATTGCGCGTTTGGAGCTCCGCTCAACAGGAAGGCGTGCCCCGGGGGATGGGACTGTGTCGATCACGGGCGGTTCTATGTTCAGGACCTGAACCCCGATGACGGTCCTGTCCCTGGGCTATCGTTCCGGACGTTCGTCATCATGTGTGTGATCGCGCTCATTGTCATGGCACGAAGTGTGGTGGCGGCGTTCCGGGTATTGGTGAATGGCTTCTATTGGACGATAGATTTGATCGACCCTTTGGGCCTGACAATTGGCCCAGACAGTTCGACGACCGAGAAGATCGTTCGCCTGCTGCCCCTCACGATCTTTATCGGCATCCCCTTCCTGACGCTCGCTATCCTGTCATGGCGCTTCATGAGATCCCGACGCTCGTTCAATGTGATGCTCGTCTTTTTGTCGTCCATCGTCGTGTGGATGTCGGTGGCCTGCGTGCTGTCGTCGCTCTTCGTGGCATCGCGGTTGCTGCTGGACAACTGGAACCGATCAAATCCACTCGATCCGGTCATCGGCCGACCGGGCCAAGTGAAGGTATCCCTTCCTGCCGTAAATCAGGAAGAGCTTATCTGGCTTGTGTCCGCCCCGATCGTGTTAGCCGCTATCATGACGTTCTTGTCTTGGCGGCGATCCACTTCCTCTGCATGACCCGTTCGCGCATCTCTCGCCCGCATCCAACGACGTCGATACCCTTTGGAGCGCCTGACACTATCGCCAGATTGCATGGAAGCGAATCGGTCTACAGCCAAGAGAGATGGCCTCCTGGGTACCGTCCCGTCGCTCATACTGGATGGGCAGCCGGCGGTACCAACTCAGCCCCGCTTCGTCCGACACGTGCGCTCCGCACCGTGTCATCCTCCGCAGGGCTGCCGCCCCATGGGCGACTGTCGACTACGGATCGCATGGCGATGCTCATTACTCACGGCGACCATTTCCTTGCATCGTTGCGCTTGCGAACACGAGCAATGGCAATCAGCTGGCACGCAAGAAGATAGGTCCGCCGGGCGGGTGTGAGGAAGCCGTTAGCAATCCCCTGACCGCATTCCGGGCAGGTGGAGTAAGCAATCACGCCAATCCTGGGCAATACGCTCAGCACGTATTGATTGGAGGTGCTGTGCACGGGATCGAGTAGCCACGCCAAGGGACCATTGCGACCTCATTGCCAGTGCAGCCGGTTGTCCCGTTCTGCGTTTCGGTCAGTTTCATAGCGGGAGGGGAATCGACGCGTGATCGCCGACATGCAATGTTGCTCTGGAGGTCCACCGGCGAAATGGGCGGAAATCCAGGGCCTCGCTAGCCGGCAAGGCAGGTCGTAGGGCTGTGCGTACCAGCGATTGGTGAGGCGGTCGCGGAAGATCGTCAGGTACCGCCCGTTCTCCAGGACAACCGCGACATAGAGTCGGTCGATGGGCGTCGGTCGCCACCACTCGTCTTGTGAGAGCCAGACATCCAGAATCCCTGCGATTGGCACCCGCACTCTGCCGAGCATGATCGTTCCACGGTGCTGGGCATCGATGATGACCGCTATCGGCTGGGGCTGGTTGACGGGGCGGAGGTCATCCGCATCAGAACCCATTGCCGTTCCGGGTGACGAGACCATCGTTCAGCCTCCATCAGTCGATACAGGGGAGAGACGCCATAGCGCTGGGTGAGCTGGTCAATAACCTCCTGGAGGGGGGCCGTATCACGTGACGTCAGGGTCGGGATCATCTTCTGGCGAGCCACCTCGTTGACGAGCCCGTTCAGCGTGAGCGCGATCTGCGTGACCGGGCCGGGGATCACGATATCCTGAAGCTGGCGATCAAGGAACGCGGTCAGGCGCGCGGCATCGGACGGGATCTTGAGTGCGAGACGACGTTCCCACGACCGCCCGTCCTCCAACACGGCCCGGAGGATAGCCTCCCGCACGAAGCGACCGTGCAGATCACCATGCTGGAATGCGCGGATCACAAGGTGCTGGACACCGACGAGGAGCATGTCCCGGCTCACGGCCGGCGTCGGCAGTGCGAGGTCCACCGTCACGGTCGGGACCGGCATCGGTGCGCAGACGTGACGCCGGTCAGTCCCATTGGCCAGTTCCCAGGCGAGGATGCCGGGGGGACCGAAGCGCATGGAAACCTTGCCGACTTCTAGCGTGGCGAGATCACCCAAGGTCTCGATGCCTACGGACTGCATGTCGGTGATGACGCGGGAATCGATTGGCAACCAGGAGACAGACGTGGCGCTGAGGAATAGTCGTACCTGCTACGCGGCGGCCACGAGGATACGACCGGCAGTCGTCACGCCTGCGGCGACCCCCGCGGTGAACACATGGTGGGAGCCATCCCGAAGCGCGCCTTGAGGGCTGGCGGCAGGCAGCGAAGCACGTTGGCTGCGGCACCCTCCTGCGAATCATAGCGGCGGCTGAGACCGGTGAGATCAACATACCAGCAGCCCGGTTCCTGTCGAGAGAGGTCTGACGGATATCTTCCGCCTTGGCGAGCTTATCCGCCGTCACGAGTCGTGCGAGCTGGCTCTCGCGGCATCCGGTCAGCAGGATCAGGCCCTCCACGTACGCCCCAAGCGACGTAGCAGACCAGGTGCGCGGGGCATCGTCCAAGGAGACCGCCGCTGGGGGGTTGCCATGCTTGCTTTCAGTGACGAGCTGGCTGAGGTTGCCATAGCCCGTATGCGTCTCGGCAAGGAGCGTCATGTCGGAGCCATCCGCAGGCGTCAACTTTACGCCGGTGATCGGCTGAGTGCCGTGATGCTTCAGCGCTGTTGCGAACTCATAGGCACAGGAAAGGCTATCGTGATCAGTGATCGCCAGGGAGGTAAGGCCGAGTTGCTTCGCCGTCAGGGCGATCTCCTCCGGCCGCGAGGTGCCATCCAGCAGGGAATAGGGGGTGGGGGATGTTTCCGCTTGGCAAGGCAGAGCACATGCCTCCTGCGCTTTACCTTCTGTGTCGTGGCGACGCGGAGGTCTGGCGTATTCGAGGACAGCAGATCGCGGGGCGCCTCGGGGAACCTCATGCGTGGCGCAGGGGCCATGCAAGCCCTCCCATCGTGACATCAGCGCGCAGGGCCAGCGGAAGACGCTCCGGTGGCGCTATCGGAGATTGCCCCAGCATGGGAAGCCAACCCTACGACGATCATTCAGAAGACATCCGACAACAAGGCATCCGATATATGAATATCTCCCTATGCAACTGGGCAATTGTTCGACCCCAAACGCTCTAGCATCAAGCAATTTTTGAATCCCTATTCGGGACCGAACCCGTGATCGCCGATTCCAGTCTTTGAAATGATCCACTCTACGCTCCGCGCGAGAACAAATGACCGATCGGGAAGAAACGGCAGCTGGATGACCGAATCAGGACGGTACCGCGTCGCCATTGCCGAAAAAGGCACGACGGCGAAAGTCCTGACCGTGATACGCCTGCGAGGGAAAAGATGAGTGACCCAACCATAACCTATGATCGCGACGCGAACGCCCTGTACCTCCAGTTTTCGACGAACGAGATCGCGGAGACCGTCGCCCTCTCCGATTCGGTCTACGTGGATGTGGACGCCGATGGCGAACCGGTCGGATTTGAGATTCTGCACGCGGCCTCGGCCGACCTCGATGGATTCCCCACCCTGCCCGCATCGGGCACGCTGCGCGACCTGCTCAAACCACGCGCTGCCTGAGCGGTTCGTCAATCCCGATATCGCGTCGTCGCCACACAGCCCTTTGAACAGCTCATCGCACCTCTCCAAGCGTCGCCCCGTCGGCTGGTTCATACCGCCGGCGGGGCTTTGCTGCCGTTCGTGGATCGGCGCAAGGCCGGCGGGCGATCCACGAACGAGCGGCCGATCGCACTTGCGGCTTCGCGGATTACCGCTATGACACCGTCATTCCGCACATCCATGCCCATGCAACGAGAAACAAGGCAGAACGAAACAGAGCGCTCTCATGCAAACCGACACCGAAGGCACGTTGAAGTCGCCAAAGCGCGGTCTTCTTCAAGATAATTCGCACAAATGTTCGTGACTTCCGGCTTCCCCCGAATTTACAATGAATTTAAGGCGCTATGCGTTGTTCTGCCGTATTCGCAAGGAGTTAGGGAAATGACGACGTTCAAGGTGGCAGAATCCACGGGCAAGCCGGTCGATACGATGTCGTTGCGGGAGTTCTCCGAACTCCTCGGCGTGTCCTACACGACGGCTCATCAGTTGGCACAGCGCGATGAGCTTCCCATTCCCGCGTTGAAGGTCGGTCGCCAGTATCGCTTCTCACGCATTGCCTACCGCCGATTGCTTGAGGAGCAGCATCGTCGTGGCCCGGCGTAGAGAGACGGTCGCATGGCGGTGGGTCGCCGCTCGCAGTGCACGACGTCAGGGGTTTCGACCCGCCAATCCCCGGAGTCGCGGGGGCGAGAGAGATCGACGCGCGCAATGCAACCTCACTTCGGAGCACGTCTGCTCAATTTCAAGTAGAACATTTGATCGGACCCCGGCCTGCAAACTCCAGGAGCGCGTCGTAGGCCGGAAGCACAACCGATCGCGGGGACGACGGTGACCTCACGCCTGGATCAGGAGGCCCGGCGCGTTCTCGCGATCTGGCAGCGAGAACGGACCGCGAGAACGGACAGCGTCCCCAGTGAGTCAACGAGCATGACGAAGCCGACCGTGGAGAGCGGTCGGCTTCGTCGAAACAGGAATAACGCACATGGACATCATACATCCGATGTCGTCGCCTCGATATCTCGCTCCTTATCCGGCTGCGTTGCAGCGGGCGATCGCGAGCGGGGATCACCTGAGGACCGCGATCGAGTTCGCCAAGATGGGGCGTCGAGTCCTGCCGGTCCATTCGATTGACGAGGACGGGCGCTGCACATGCCGGGACGAGAACTGTCGCCATCCCGGCAAACATCCGGACGTCTCCTTGGCTGGCCGCGGAGTAAAAGACGCGACCTGCGATCCAGGCGTGGCGTGGGAGTGGTGGGCGCCGTTCCCGGATCGCAACATCGGGCTGGCGCTCGGCAACGGACTGGCGGTGCTCGATCGCGACGCCCGCAAGGGGGCCGATTTCTCTGAATATTTCGGACTGCCCGAGGACGGCTTGCGTGAACAGTCGGGTGGGGGCGGGGATCACGTGTATTACGCGTACGATCCGGGCGTACACCTACGGAGCGGCGCCATTCCGGGGACAGACGTCGAGTGGAAGGCGGAAGGCACTCACGTCGTGATGGCGCCCGGAGTAAACCAGTCCGGTCCCTATGTGAACCCGGACCCATCTCGACCGATACCCCTGATTCCCGACGACTGGCCACTCCTCGGTCACTTCCTTACTGTGGGCAAGTCTCCGCGACTCGCGCCCTACGCCTCTCGCCCTACCCGCGGCGATCACGCCGCCGCCCGAAGAGTCATCTTCGGCATGCTGAGAGGACGTTACGGCGAGAACCTGCGGAAGCTCTTTGAGGGGCGGTGGCAAGAGGTCCAGGACGAGGATGGCAAGCGGCGGTACCTGAGCCGCAGTGAGGCCGACCAGAGTTTCCTCTTCGCCGCGACCTGGTATACCGATAACCCGCGGGTTCTGGATGCTGTCATGAGACAATCGAAGCTCTGTCGCCCCAAATGGCTGACGAATCGATACTACCGCGCCATCTGCATCGAAAAAGCCCTGACACTCCGCGCCGCACAACGAGATCGTCCCACTGCCTGGCTGCGCTCAGCCTTTGCCCAGGCGGGCATGCCGTTTGGCGACGACCCTAATTTGCCGCCTGACGGTGGCGCAGGCTTTGCCGGCCAGCCCTTGGACGTCGAGGGTGAAGTGACTGAGACAAAGAACCCTGCCCCCTCCACCCCCACTGTGTTTGTTGCACAACCCGTTTCCCGAGAGTCCATTGTGCAATGCATCATGGCGATCGCCAGGGGCGAGATTCCGGATCTCGGAAGGAACGATGGATGGTATCGGGTTCCTGTGGACGATCTCGCCACCTGCGTCGGACGACACCGGAATACGATCGCGAACGCGATCAAGGATGCCGCTGCGCGGGGCATGGTCGAGACGACCTGCCGTCCGGTGACCATCAATGGACAGATTCGGCGGGATCGTCTGGTCCGGCTTCCGCGCGCCGAATAGATACCTCTGTCGCATGTCTTGGACGACGTCGCTTGCGGCACAGGGTTTCCGGCGGCGTCCAGATGATGACCGGTCTGAGACGGCAGCGGCGTGCAAACCGCACTCCTGGCCCGCGATCGAGCGAGCGACCTCGCGGGTCGAGCGCCCGGGAACCGCCGCGGGACCAGGGCTGGTGTGCGATCTGGCCCTGCTGCCGCAGACATAGCCCTGTGAGGCGCTACAAGCGCCACAGCGAAGAAGAACACCCGTTCGCGTAGAGAGCGACGATAGCTGGCGTGTGGGGCCATGTAGCGCTTCAGGAGCGAGCCCACTCGATGCCGTCGCGCGATGAGCCCTCCCCAGTCTGCGTCGTAGGAGCGTGGGTTTTTCAGGTTTTTCGACGGTCTTACGCGCGCGAGGCAACACGCAAAGTAGAGTCTTTGGAGGATCGTATGCGCGAGCGATAAACCGCACTTCAGGCGCAAAGTATTCGATGCCACCACCACGTGTCCTGCAAACCAAGGCTGCCGTCATTGTCCGAGCGCGGGTTTTCTGGGTTTTCTGACACTCTTACACGCGAGGCCACGGCGGCGTTACCGCTCTTGCCCCGCCGGCCCAAACGCAACCGCGAAAGGACTCCGGGTCAGGCAAGTGACAGGAACACGCCCGGCGCCCACATGGCTCGCGCCGCCTGCGACCCGCACGTTCGGCGAAGCCTCGAGAGCGCGCGGACAGTCGCTAACGGATCCCAAAGGCTCATTGGGAGCGAGCGCAGCAGAAGATGATGCGGGAATGATGCTCGACTTTCACAGCTGGTCTCCTGTCACGCGGCACCTCTCCGGTCGCCGATCAGCGGTGAGGCAGCATGGTCGCGCCCAGCCGCTCCCGGAACCAGGCGATCGCCGACTCACCGTCGCGGCGTACATCCTCGTCGACGCTTCGCCCATGCGCAAGCGGGTTCCGGAACGTTGTCAGGTGCCCAAAGTGACGCTTGAACTCGGAACGCGATCCAAAGCGGTCCGCTAGTACCGGCCAGGCGGCATCGGAGCGAACGATCTTTGAGAGTTGCGGCAGGTAGGACGCTTCCAGCAGCTCCCGCAGCGGCGGAGCCTGCCCATCGACCTCACCGGCGCGATGCTTTGCCCGTTCCTCGATGAGCGCCGCCCGGAGATCGCCCGGCAACCGCTCCGGGTCGTTGTCGAGGGCACGGACGATGACATGCCGCAACTCCCCTTCGATCTCGCGGACCTCCAGTTCGAGCGCCCGGAGCGTTTCCGGGGCGAAGTGATCGTAGGCTTCGAGGCAGAGGCGCTTGGTGCGGTACTCGCCGAATTTCTCGATGTCCTTGCGAGCGACGATGGAAAAGGTGCCGAGGATATAGGCGAAGTCGTCGCGGGAGATGCCGTAGAGATGGGCGAAGATGCCGTCCAGCTCGGCGCGGAGCTGGGCGCGCCGATCCTCGTCCCAGGTGAAGGGCGGCCCCCCGTAGCCAAGGTCACAGGCGAAAGGCGCCATGTCATAAGAGGTGAATGTCAGCTCCAGAACGCGCGGCACGATCATGGCGAGCAGGTCTTCGGTGTACGCTTCAGGAGCGAGAACTGGGAGCTGATCTAGGATAAAGTACGTTAGGTGTGATCCTCCAACCTTTTGCCTGGCCAAGTAATCGAATACAAGGGTGTTTGTGTTCGCCAAGAATGCCGTATGTAATCTTGGTGGATGGCTGAGATAGACAATTGGAAGCGGATGCCCCACTCCAGCCACGGGCGTGACTGCGAATATGGCAGTTCGGAACACGACCGGGTTGGTGATATCGCGAAACACCAGCAGCCATTCATTCGTTGATCGACGCCGTTTCCGTACTTCTTTGGCAGATACCCAATACCTCGGTTGGACCGTCTGTGAGGGGTCTCTGTGGTCAACCTCGCTCAACTCAGGCAGTTTGCCTTGTCGCGCTTGCGCCTCAGTTTGGCCTTCATAAGTACCAAACCTGTGGTCATACTGGTGAACCATCTTCGCTTCGTATAGTGGAAGCGCTTCATGATCATACGGAGAGGGTCCGATTCCCACCGTGAGGGATTCCTCGTCATGCTCGCATTGCAGGAAGAACCTCGCGTCCCCTGACATGTGAAACATGGTCTGGAATGTGATTCCCCAAGGATCATGAATATCGCCGTTGTGATTTTTTCGAAGTATCGGCACGCGCTCATAGACCGATCGCGCAATCACGGCGTCACGCACGAATCGGAAAGTTGGGAGCGTAAGAGTGTTAGGCGTGAATAACCTGAAGTCTCGAGGTGTCAGGACGACTCTCCGCTCTTCCTGGTCAATGTCTTCCAGATACCGTGCGAATGTCACGAATACTGCTGGGGATACGCTTTTGCCCCCGGTGAACGACACGAGACTGAAACGGACTCTGTGGTCGACGCTAGGAAAGAACTTTTCCTCGTTCTGAATGTCATAGAGGGTTGCCAAAATCTCATTGCTGACCAAATAGCCGAAGAAGTGCCTGTTCGTAAGATCTGTAGCAATACCGGTAGGAACGATCACCCCGGCACGACCCGATGGCGCGATCAGGTTGCGGAAGTGCTCGGCAAACACCGAGTAGAGATTCACATCGCCTCGCCCGGTAAGCGGAAAGCGCTCACTGCCACGCATGAACAGGCTGGCGTTCTCGGCCTCACGCTTCGCCTCCTCGAACGCCTCGGCCAGCGCCGGATTGGTCGCCGGCAGCGCCCTGATGAGCCGGTCGCGCGCCGCCTTGTTGGGCGCGTTGGCGATCTCCAGTTCACGCTCGGCAAAGAACTCCTTCTCCTGAAGCTTGACGCGCTCCCACGGCGGGTTGCCGAGCACGGCGTCGAAGCCGCCGGCACGGTCATGCCAGCTGAACACATCCGGGAACGCCAGCCGCCAGTGGAAAAAGCCGATCTCCGCCGCCGCGCCACCCGCCACGCCGACGAGGTCGCCGCGAACGTTGCCGGTTTCGACCATCTGCCGGACGGTGTCGGAGGTGGGAACGAGCTGCCGCGCTTCCTTGGTCAGCGGCGTGAAGAACGCCCACGTCCATAGGTCGCAGGCGGTCGAGAGGTCGCGCCAATCCTGCCGTGCGTGCACCGCTTTGTACGCAGCCGCCTTTGCCTGGACATCAGCGGCAGTGCGCTCCGGCAACGCATCGATCTCACGCAACCGATGCCCCAGCGCCTTGAGGTTGTCCTCGCGCTCACCCGCGACGAACAGGCTCGCGTTGTACATTGGAGCCTTATGGCCCTCACTCAGCACTGTGGACTTGCTGCGCTCAGCTTTGTTGAGCTTCTTCAGGTCGCTCGCAACGCTCTTGTCGTCGCCGGTGACGGGTTTATAGGCGCCGTCGGGGATGCCGCTCTGCAGCACATCGAGGTCGAAGACGCCCACGAGACTGTCGCCACGCCTAATGTGGTGGTCGAGGAAGCCGATTGGTCCGCCCGGCTCGTGCGACTCGATCCAGAGCGCGACCTTACAGAGGTCGACCGCGAGTGGATTCTTGTCGACGCCGTAGACGCAATGGCGGATTGCCTCGGCGGTGGCCCGGCGCAGGTCGCCCGGCTCCGGCTCGCGATCGACGCCAGCGCGCACCTCGGCCAGCCGCCGGCCGATGCGCCGGGCCGCGCCGAGCAAGAAGTGACCGCTCCCGCAGGCGGGATCGCAGACATTCAGCTCCAGCAGGGCGCGCTGCTTCGCCTCTGGCGTTTTCGCCCGCTCCAGCGCAGAGTCGATCACCGGATCGAGGGCGCTGTCGAGCAACGCTTGCACGAGGCTGCGCGGGGTGTAGTAGGAGCCGGTCTCCTTGCGCGAGGTGCTCTCGCCGAAACCGAAGCGGTAGTCGCCATTGAGTTGGGGCGCCAGGGCGGGGCGGTGCTCCAGCAGTCCCTCGTAGACGCTGCCTAGTTCCTCGGCATCGAGATCGCGGTAGTTGATGTGGCGGGTGATGCCATCGCGCGTCACCTCGCTCAGCGCCTGGATCGCATCGAGGAGGGCAGCGTTGCTCAGCATCGGCCGCCCGGCAGAGCGGTCACCACCGTTTGGGGTGCCGTGCGCGGCATCGTCGGCGACGTGCGGGCAGGAACCGGCTCCGAAAAGACCGCCGCCGAGCGGTTTTAGACCAAGCGCGCCCGACTCCTCCGGGTAGCGCATCGCATCGAAGGTGACGAGCAGACCGCGCCAAAGGTCGTCGTAGTGGGTCTCGCGATGGCGACGGCGGACGGCCTCCACTCGCAGTCGTTCGATGCTGTAATGCTTCCGGTAGCGCGCGATCACCTGAGGATCGGTGCCCGTCGGGAAGAGCAGGCGGCGCTCTTCGGCGACGAGTAGGAAGAGCAGCCGGTAGACAAGCCGGAGCAGTTCGCTGTAGTAGTCGTCAACAGTGAGCGCGCCAGTCGCCAACTGATCGCGCAAGTGACGGTTGCCTGGATGGCTGAGCAGCCCCTGGCCGAACGCCTCGATGGCGGTTTCGACGCCGGTGCGGAGAGCACTGAGGGCGCGGGTGCCCTCACTGGCGGCGGTCTGGCTCCAGCGCTCCAGCCAGGCGGTCTCGCGGTGCTCGCCGGGTTGCACGAAGCGCGAGCGGTGCAGCACCAGCCAGAAGAGCTGGAATTCGGCGAAACTCTCGGAGTCGAGCATGCCAACGAGATCGAAATCGACGCGCAGCACACGATCGATCTGCCGGTTCTCGCGCAGCAGCCGGAACGTGAGGCCGTTGGTGACGATGCCCCAGAGATGATTGCTCGCGTTGAGGTAGCCTTGCATCAGTGCGTGCGGGCTACGCTGCTCCCCGCCACCTGTCCGCCCCGATCGCTCGTCCAACCCCTGACGGAAACTGACGATATGGATGGGCGGCGCATTCTCGGCATCGCCTGCCCGGTGGGAGATGAGAAAGCTCCGATTCCCTACCGTCTCCGCCGCTGCGACAAAACGCAGCTCGCGGAACCCCAGCTCCCGCAGCACCGACTGCACCCAGGCGCGGGTCTCGCTTGTACCGGGGACGTTGTCACGCTCGATCAGCTGCATGGAGCGGCGGAACGAAGCGTAATGAGTCTGGATCGCCTGCCACGCTTCGGACATCTGGGCCATCAAGCGGATATCCAGCTGGAGACCGTAGTCCTTGGGCGCGAAGCCACCGAGCGACACATCCTGGCGCAGGATGCGCTCGAGCAGGTCGGGAGGCAGCAGGCCACCCTCAGTGCGGATGGCGGCGTAAGCAGCGGTCGAGCGACGAACAGGCATGGACGAATCCTCAGCAGCGATCAGGCGGGCAGGAAGACGTAAAGACCCAGAATGTCGACCGGTAGCATCGGCTCGGCGCTGAGTCGACCGGCGCCGGTCAGCTCAACGACATCACGGACGCGCCGGTGGGCCTCCAGTACCTCACGGGCACGATCCCGAGCGCGTGCATCGATCATTGGGCGCCAGAGTGGCTCCTCATCCAGCGCACGCTGAACGGTTCGCTTGAGGTGCGCCTCGTTGATGTTGTCCGCCGGGGTTGCCTCCAGCAACCTCTGGACGTCCTCGTCCGCGAGCGGATGCAACTCCTCGTCGTCGCCCCAGCGCCAACCAAGCAACAGGCTCTCCTCGGCCAGCATTTCCCTGGCACCGGTCCGGCCGGCCGTGCGCAAGTGGACACGCAGGCGGGCAACGGCCAGCGTGGTCTCGATCTCAACGGCGCGTGTCAGGATCGCGCCGCAGCGTCGCGCTGGGCGGATGTCGAGATGAGGATCGAGCGCGCCATCAATTGCAATCATGGCCAGCGTTTCGGCCAACTCGCTCGTGCGGGAGAGGTGATACACGCCTTCCTGCACGGGAAAGG
>Ga0182738_1005877_pt1 | contig 12939 bp, 8 predicted proteins | sample eDN5th30CBELigMG_FD_128876 | JGI IMG/M metagenome (GOLD analysis project Ga0182738, IMG submission 128876) | Enriched Miracle-Growth compost microbial communities from Emeryville, California, USA - eDNA 5th pass 30_C BE-Lig MG (version 2)... ...
AGGCTCTCAATTAAACTGATGAAAAATTTCTTCTTTATGAGATTGAGGCGAGGTTTAATTTTCCATTTAAAATTATCCACTCGCTTTTAAATTAATTGTCTCAAAAGTTTGAATGCTGAACGCCTGATTCCGATGCGTCACTTAATGAACAAAAATATCTCCTTCCTTTAACCATTTCTCTCTGAATAAAACAGAGTTGGCCCACGTCAAAAGAGGGATTGACTCAAGTCAGAGGCTATTCTTTAGAATCCGGCTTGAAAATTAAAGGAAAATAATAAAGAGGGAAATTTGAGAGGAAATGGGATGGAAGATACTCTACTGATAAGTAGTAATGGTATTGAGAAGTATGTAACAAAGCTTAGTTGGAAGAGATGTGATAAATGGGTTGGCATCGCTTTTGAGGGATAAATTTGATTTTGGCTCAGATGAGATATGAGTGCTGACGATCAGAATGATATGTAATTTAGTGCGTAATGGTGAAATTTCCATAGAAAAATTTAAGCGCTTGAGCAGGTTTTTTTCATAATTAAAAAATTTTTTGAATCAAAAACTCATCATCATAATTCAATGAAATTAATCTTCTGCTTATTTTCACTTTTTCACATTGTATTAGCCACATTCGATGTCGCTTCTTACACCTCCAGCCAAATTTTAACTATCACAGGCACCACAACCGGGAACAACTTTCAATTTCCAATTAGCAATGCCGGCGACGTCAATCACGATGGAAAAGACGATATCATAATTGGAGGCTATGGGACAGACGATAGCGGTCAAAAAGAGTCCGCATACATCGTTTACGGGCAATCCTCTTTCAATGCTGTGAATCTTGACTTTGTGAACTTTGCTGTAAGCTCAACCTCTGCAGGAATTGCGATCACAGGAACACACGGCTCAGACGGGTTTGGTTCTGCTGTGAGCGGTGCTGGTGACATTAATAATGATGGAATCGATGACTTTATGATTGGAGCTTTCCGTAAAAATGCACATCAAGGCAGAGTTTATGTGGTTTATGGAAAGTCAGATCTGCAAAATATGAATGTTTTAACCCCAGGTTTGGACCCCACTAAAGATGGTTTTTTCATTCAAGGGAATGTCGATGAGAACTACTTGGGATACTCAATCAGCAAAGCTGGCGATATAAATGGCGACGGCATTGACGATATCGTTATCGGAATCCATGGCAAAAACACCAACAGAGGAGCAGCAGCTGTAATCTATGGAGGGACAACTTCAACTCTCTCAAACGTCAATGTTACTGATGCCACCGCGACAGTTTCCCCAAGTACAGCAGGTTTTTCAATGCTGGGCAAGGCAGCGTATGGTATTTTCGGGTGCTCTGTAAGTAATGCTGGTGATGTCAATAATGATGGAAGAGATGACATTCTCGTTGGAGCTCCTGGTAACAGTTCTCATAGAGGAGCGGCTTATGTGATCTATGGAAGCCAATCTCCTGTTAATATTGACCTTTCAAGCAAAGATTTAGATCCAACTACAACAGGTTTCAGCATTCTTGCAAAGACCACAGGCGATTTCTTTGGAGTTTCTGTGAGCGCTGCTGGAGACGTAAATGGCGACGGAATTGATGATATCATCATTGGAGCGAACAGTACAGACTCGGGCACAGGAGCAGCCTATGTCATTTATGGAAGCAAAAACCCGGTTGATATTGACCTTTCTGATTACACTCTGGCAGCAGCATCAACAGGCTTTGTGGTGAAAGGGACTGCTGCTAATGACCAGCTTGGGTTTTCAGTGAAGACTGTGGGCGATCTCAATAGTGATGGCTTCAGTGACGTTGTGATTGGGGCACCTAACCAAGGAGGAACAGGAGCTGTGCACGTAATTTATGGTGGAAAAAGTCTTTTGGATGTTTTTGATTTATCAGAGACCTCTTTAGACCCATTAACGACAGGATTTTCGTTTGTTCGAAGTAGTGTAACAAGCGGGAATTTTGGATGGACAATAAGCTCAGGAGATTTTGATGAAGATGGAAAATCAGAATTGTTTGTTGGGACGTTTGCGAAATCGAACCCTGCAAACGTTGGATACGTCATCGGTCTCTCAAGTAAATAGGGTAAGGAGCTTTTTTTATTAAATTTCCTTAGAAATGTGTTCAGCTGATTGTGATATATGCAGTGTTCCAACAACTTGTGAGACTTGTAATGTGGGTTATGGGCTCGTAGAATCAACTTTATCCTGCAGACAGTGTAATACTATCGGAGAATACTATTCGAATAATGCTTGTGGAGGTAAGATTATGAGGAAGGAGGGTTTTAATTCTTATTGAATTAGCCTGTATGTCAGATTGCGATACCTGTACTGATGCCATATCTTGTGATGCATGCTCCAGTGGCTACGGATATCAGGATTCTAAATGCATCCTGTGTCCCGATACAGGAAAGTTTTACTCGAACGGAGACTGCATTGATTGTATTTCAAATTGCGGCTCATGTACTGATGCTGTAACTTGTGATGCATGTTCAAATGGGTACGGATACCAAAATTCTGAATGCCTCACATGCCCAGACACAGGGAAGTTTTATGAAGATGGGAACTGCAATGGTATCTTCTTCATTCGATTAACTGTGGGATTCATATGCAACCTTAGACTGTATGTCAAATTGCGACACATGTACTGATGCCATATCTTGTGATGCATGTTCAGATGGGTTTGGATACCAGGATTCTGAATGCATTACTTGTCCGGACACGGGAAAGTTTTATGAAAATGGAAACTGCTTTGGTATGTCAAGAATTTAAGAAGACGACTTCTTATTTTGTTAGATTGTCTCGAAAATTGTGATGCTTGCTCAGAGACTGCAACGTGCGAAAGCTGTTTAGCTGGGTACGGCAGATGGAATTCAAGTACAGAATGCATCAAATGCCCTGATCGAGGCAAATTCTTATCCGGGGGAGAATGCTTTGGTATATCATTTATTGAAGAGAAATTCTTACCTTGATAGATTGTATTGAAAATTGTGATTCATGCTCGGATAATACCACTTGTGAGAATTGCTCAACAGGCTATGGAGTCTTTGATTCAGTCTGTATAGCATGTCCTCGACAAGGCATGTATCTAGCAGATAACGGATGGTGCACTGATTGTGTTCAAAACTGTGATGTTTGCTGGGACAATAAAACTTGCGATACTTGTTTCACAGGATATGGAAGATGGAATTCAGATATAGAATGCATCAAATGCCCTCAAACAGGCAAATTCTTGTCAATTGATGAAGAATGCCTTGGTACCTCACTTTGTTAGCGAAGATTCTTATTTTGATAGATTGCATACCAGATTGTGATGTGTGTTCAGATAATTCGACCTGTGAGGCTTGCACAAGCGGGTATGGGCTCTTAGACTCAAGATGCGTGAAGTGTCCGCGTGGAATGTACTTATCTTTAAATGGCGAATGCCTTGGTAAGAAATTCTTGAAAATGTATTCTAATAATTCATGTTAGCCTGTGGGTCTAACTGTACTCAATGCTCGGATTCGCAAACATGCCAGATCTGTTCAGATGGTTACGGAGTATCCAATTCAAAATGCGTCGAATGTCCTCAAGAAGGAATGTATTTGTCAACTGGAGACTGCTTTAGTATGAATTTTTCCGAAAAAAAATTTCTCACACTTTGCGTTAGTGTGCTCTGAAGGATGTTCTCAGTGTGAAGATTCATCAGCTTGCCAAGTCTGTGCTGATGGTTACATGCTTTCAGAATGGAGTTTATGTGTTGAGAAAAAAGAAAATTCTCAAAATGTCGCCTCTTCCTCAACTTTCGAAGGGGCATCCTTGATTGGATCAGCTTTCAGCTCTGGAGGCTCTCTCCCTTTCAATTTCGGCCTTGTTTCTAAGATGGTGAGAAATGTCAAGTACCTTAACATCACAGTGTCATCCGAGCTTCGACAATCATTTGTCTCTTGGACAGCAACCTCCAGTTTCCTGAAGGCCCCTCAAACATGGGGCTCTAATTCTAACTCTAACTCAAGAATTTTGCAAGAAGTGTTTGATCGTTATGGATTGGAGTCAGCTTTTCTGATTAATTATTGGAAGACTTTGATCCTTACTCTAGCTGGAGTTGTTCTTTTTGGAATCTTCAAGATAATAGAAACTTGCTTCACCAAGGACAACTCAAAAGGACGCTCGATTATGAGATCCATTCATATTGCAGCTTCAAATTTTGCCCTGACTCAATTCTACAGCAACCTTGATGATGTGGTTTTGTATCTTGCATTTGATGCAAGAACGTTCAAATTTGACACATCCTTTGACGGCATTAGCTTTATCATTGGAGTGATAGCAATGATGATTGGAATTATTGCGGTTGGTGTTCACATTTTGTTGCTTCGAAAATATCAAGGCTTGAAAAAGAAACAAGCTGAGGCTGAATTTGAGGCTTTCAAGGCTAAGTCTCAGAACGTTGACTTGCTATTCAAAGACTTTAAAGACACTGGCTTCTCCACACAGTCTTTTCTGTTGGTTTACTTGATTCGGTGCATAATTACAAGTCTTATATTTGCTCTGCTTTTTGATTACCCTTTCCTCCAGATCCTCATACTTTTATTTTTGAATGCCATTATGATCACCTACTTGCTTGTTGTAAGGCCCTTTAAGGATTTCTTTGACACTTGCGGTCAGTTTTTCAGCGAATTTATCTTGTTGTTAGTCAACATCTGCATGTTTATTTTGTGCATTTTTGATCAAGTCGGATCAAAGCCCTTGGAAGCGATTGATAAGCTCAGTAGCTGCGTAATTATCCTGAATATGATCCTTTTGGTTGGATGTGCTATATTCTTGGTGATTAGCATTCTGAGACTGTTCTACAATCTTTACAAAATCTACAGGGAGAGAAAACAGATTAAGAACACGGCTTTGGTGCTCTCCTCTCTCACCAAGAAATTCGATCAGCTCAAACTTACTCAGAATATGGATCAGAAGACAAGTGGACTTGAACAGAGCAATGAGTCACAACAAAACCTTCATAATGTCACTGATCAAGGAGGGATCTCATTAGAGAAGCAAAGCTCTAATAGTGTTCTTTTTGAAAATCAAGCTGAAGACGTTTTCGAGACAAGTCAAGGAAACCTCGATCTGAGTGGTTATTTTGCTGAAAGAGATTTGAAACTGAAATATGGGGCTGGAGTAAAACCTTGTAAAGTTAAAGTTGATGAGAAAAAGCAAGAAGAGGAAAAATTATCGAATTCTGGAGTTCTAAACCACAGTGAGGCTGCTGACATCGATTCTGATGAAAATCAAACAGAAAAGGACCTGATTCCTCTTCAAGACTTTGAAGCTACTTTCAAGAGAAAGAAGAAAAAAGCTCCACAAGCTGAAAATATTAAAGAAAATCGGTCGAACCACGATGTCAAACTAAGGGATTCTTTTGCTGGTAGAGATCAAGAACTCAAAGGTGAATCTCAAACAAAATCTCCTGAAATGAAAAAGCTGAAAGGAGAGCTTGATGAGATAGGAGAGAAAGAAGAGGAAAACTTCCCAACTTCAGCAATTTTCAATCATGATGAAGGCGGCGTCAATGTGGGGCTCGGTAGCTCTTTTATTGAAGGAGATTTACAGCCGAAAAAAGAAAATTCAAGAGTTGAGGATCCTAAGGCTGAAGGAGAACTTGATGAAATAAAAGGAGAGAATGAAGAGAAAAATGTATCGACATCTGGGGCTTTCAATCATGATGAGTCTGCTGACATAGGTCCTTGTGAAAATCAAACAGAAAACAATTTGATTTCTCTTCAACTTTCCGAAGCAAATTTCAAGAAGAAAAAGAAAAAGGCTCTAAAAGCTGAAGAGAGAAAAGTCGAGCAAATGAGAGAATAATTTTGTCTGCTTTTTTTTGTTCATAAAATAAATCGTTAAAACATTGTACACAGAATTTTACATAAAGTTACTTATTTAATTTTGTTTTGTGAGTGAACACCTCAGACTCAGAAATTTAAGAGAATTTTATGAATCTATAAATCGTAATAGTTTATGTGGAAAGGCTCTTTTTTGGGATGACTCTTCTTGGGATTTAAAATTTTCAGAATAAAAAATTGGCTCACCATAAATCTAAATTGAATAGAAAAATATTCTCCAAAAATTAAAAAAAGAATTGAGAAAGTTGATGGGAAAAATTTGTTCATTTCTTCTTCCTAAGGATCAATGGAAATCTGAGCTTATCATGAGAGAGATTTTGTTTGAGAAAAATTTTAGATGAAAAAACTTTTTTCTATTGAAATCATCATAAATTTTTCAAGGTTTTATTCTCAAAAATATTTCAAGATCAAAATATTTCGCAAGGTTTATATCACAATTAGAGCGTTAATTTCACCCAAAAAATCCTTCTCATTTTTTCTTTTCTCATTAAAGAAATTAATTCAAGCGAAATTGAGACAAGGAACTTTTTTTTTGAATTCTGGGAAAGTTGTTTGAGAATTTCTTGGTTTTGCTCATTTGAGAAAAAGTCTAATGAAACTTGAATTTTTGGGAAAAAAATTTTATAGAAATTTTTTTGAAATATGACTCAACCGTTTTTTTCTCAACAAAAAATTGTCTTTCAGTTCTCTTCATATTGTAAACAAAAAATATCTATCATGAATTCTATTTATTGTTCTCCTTTTCAAAACATATTTCGACATATCCTTTCCCCAACATCTTTTAATGTTTTGATATTAAAAAATGGTTTGTTTCTTTGACAAGAAGAAAGCAATTTGAAATTATTAATTTTTCTGTATCAATTTTTTCTCCATCAAAATTAAAACTTTTTTTTTGATTGATGATCTGAAGACACATATTTTTATTGACCAGAGAGCCAGCCTCTTCCCAGCTGAAGATTCATGTTTAGATTTTGACCTTAAGAATATCCTTATTTTTCAAAAGGAAAGTTCACTTTTCCAGCAGTGAGGTATTTAGTAGAAAATTTTCACAAACAAATCCTCCTCAACCCCTTCAAGTTTTCTACCACTTTTGTTAACCCTGTCAAAATCGCCAAAAGTATGATTGTATATTATCTTTTTCTTTTCTTTCGATGCAAAGTTCGAACGTATATTCAGACTTCACCAGAACTGCTTGATATTCTCAGGAAGAATATGCTTTAAAAATTTCTCTTCATTTTTCCGAACCAACGTGCCTAAATTTATGGCAATTTCCGCTCACATTAGTCCGTTTTAAATGATTAACTCTCAGTTTACCTTGAAACTTTTAAAGCTTTCAAAGAAGCCTGATTAATTGAATTCGAGCAATGAAAAAAAAAACCTATTTATTTTCATCAAAAGAAATTAATAAGAATTTAACATCATGTTTTCACTATTCCAGTGCGTAAAATCATCCAACCCTCCTTCTATATCAATTGAGGACCGGCTAAAACAAACCAATTTAGCCATTTTTCGGAAAAACAAGAGAGGGAAAATTCGAGTCTTTTGGTACAATTATTTCCTCTCTGAAATCTCTGGTAAAATCAAGAAATTTACAAATTAAAATTCAAGGCACAAATCAATTCATGGATTAATAAACCTTGCCTTGGATTAATTCGATTCAGGGAAAGCAATTCCTTAATTTCTTTCCAAATACTTTCTTTGTCTTGGCCTCAGGGAGCCTGGTTTTTGAGATTTTTTTGCTCTTCTTTTCACTTTCAACTCCTCACATTTCGACAATAATCTAAAGGTATCAAGTTCCCATTCAAAACTTGAATAAAACTCTCATTTATTTTTTCTTCTTGAGCTTCGTACCCTCAAGTATCTCAGGAGAATAAGGGATTACCACGTTCTGGAGAGGGATCTCTCTGAAATTATTGATTTATTTTTCTTTTTAAAATTTCATACGAACGCTTTTGTTTGAAGGCTTGAAAGAGGAAAGCTCTTTATTTGGATCGAGGTTAGACGAGCTAAGATGTATTTTGAAAGAAGGCCTGAAGAGACTGAGAAAGAGATTTCTCTTGCAGCTAACCTCTCACTCCCATTTTAATAAATTTTAAATCTCTGGTTCGAAATATGGAGTTAATCAAGGTTTTTATTTGAACTTTAGAAGTGGAAATCTTCATCGCTTGTGGAAGATCCGGGAAGAGTCGTTTTGAAAACCGTCTCGAAGATGTCAAACCTTTGATTGAAATATGAATCGACTCTTTTTTCTTCAATAAATTTTGCCTCTTGAATTAACTAATGAAGCAATTTAATCATTTCTATTTTTAGCAGAAAAAATCCAGCCCAAAGCTTCCGTCATAAACTCGTCGAAGACTGGTTAAAGTGTCGGTAAATTGAATTCCAGATGTGAAAATGCTTTTAAATTTGATGGTTAATTCATGATGAGAGACTGAGTTTTTGTCTTGCCCGTAATTATTTTTGGATTATTGAAGATTTCGTTTGAATATTGTAAAACTCAGGAATAAAATCTATATGAATTTGAAAACTCGACGAGACACGTCATCATTCCGATTCTGAATATTTTTTTTTAAAACTTTGAAAAGAATAGAAGTTGGGTGGTCTAAAGAAAGTTTTCTTTGGGTAAGTTATTTTTATTCTCTTGAATAAAGGATGTTTGATCCGGGATTTTTTTCGGTTTTAGAGAGAAAGTAATCAGTTCAAATTAGCCAAGGATCAATTCAAAAAGCTTTTCTTTGAAATAATAAATAAATTTAATCGTGCAGAATTAAAAACTAGAGAAGTCCCAATGCAAAAGTTCCAGTTCTTTTTGAGCTTACTCGTCACTTTGAGCCTTACGCTCGCCATAAATCTGGCTGATTTGACCTCCTCTCAAGTCTTTTCTATCCTGGGAAACACAAATGGAAACAGTTATCAATTTCCAATCAGCAATGCTGGAGATGCCAATAAAGATGGAAAGGATGACATTATACTAGGAGCTTATGGTAGTAAAGAGTCAGCATTTTTGATTTACGGGACGGACACTTGGAATCCTGTGAATATTTACTTTCCAACCCCAACTTTTGATCCAGCCTCAGCAGGGATTATAATAACAAAATCCACCAACTCAGACGGGTTTGGATCTTCAATAAGGAGCGCTGGAGATGTAAATGGTGACGGATACGATGATCTTGTGATTGGTGCTTTTCGTAAAACTTCATATCGAGGCCAAGCTTCTGTCATTTATGGAGGGCCAAGCCTTCCAAATCTCGATGCCAATAATTTGATCCCAGCATCGAATGGTTTTACCATTTCATCGGCTAACTCTAACAGTCATTTGGGGTGCTCAGTGAGTAAAGCCGGGAAGGTTAATGGTGATGTTTATGACGACGTTGTGGTTGGAATATCAAACCTAAACTCCAATAGAGGAGCCGCAATTGTAGTTTATGGAGGATCGACCTCAACTCGTTCGAGTATTCAAGTCACAGGCTCTGCTGCGACACTGAGTGTATTAAATTCAGGCTTTTCTATTCTAGGGAATGCAGCAGGCGATGCTTTTGGGCTTTCTGTGAGTAATATTGGCGATATAAACGGAGATGGGTATGATGACATTCTCGTCGGAGCTGCCCAGAAAGCCAGTCAGAAAGGCGCAGCCTATGTGATTTATGGAAGCCAAAGTCCGACTAATATTGATCTTTCAAGTTATACCTTGGTGCCAGCGTCAACAGGTTTCACTATCCTTGGGAATACAGCAGGTGATTTCTTTGGAGGTTCAGTGAGCAGTGCCGGCGATGTAAATGGGGATGGAATCCCTGATATAATTGTTGGAGCATACGACAAAGACTCAAATAAAGGAGCTGCTTATATTATTTACGGGAGGCAATCTCCTGCTGACATCGACCTTTCAAGTGAAACATTATTGCCAGCGACAACAGGCTTTGTGGTGAAAGGAAGTGCTGCGAATGATCAGCTTGGGTTTTCAGTCAACAGTGTGGGTGATTTGAATAATGATGGTTTTGGTGATGTTATTATTGGAGCACCAGGCCAAGGAGCTGTGCATGTGATTTACGGTGGAGGTTTTTCTGATATAGATCTCTCAAGTGTAACTTTAGATCCAGCAAAGAATGGGTTTACAATTGCTGGAAGTTCAAGTGGGAAATTTGGGTTTTCTGTAAGCTCTGGGGATTTTGATAATGATGGCAAAATTGAGTTATTTGTGGGAACATCTGGAACTATCAGCAGTGAAGCGGCAGGCTATATTATAAACCTTTCCAGTAAGGGGTTCTTTGTGAATAAAAGAATTAAAATTTTATTTAGAAATGTGTAGTGACAACTGCGCTAGTTGTCGTGTCCCATCAACATGTGAAGTCTGCAATACGAATTATGAAGTCGTACCATTGACTTTGCAATGCAGAGAATGTAATACTATTGGGGAATATTATTCGAATCAAAAATGCAATTGTATTAAAATTCTTGGTGTATCTCATAAAACTAAATTTTTTTAGCTTGTATATCCCATTGTGATACATGTTCAGATTCAAGCTCATGTCAAGTTTGTTCACAGAGTTATGGAAGACGAGACTCGAAATGTGTCCTCTGTCCTCAAGAACGCATGTACTTTTCACATGGAGATTGCCTTTGTAAAAATTTGAAATTTTATTTTATTTCATCATTTTCATTAGCTTGCTCTGAAGGATGTTTAAAATGTGAAGACTCATCAGCTTGTCAGGTTTGTGCTGATAATTACATGCTTTCAGAATGGAGTCTTTGCATCGAGAAAAAAGAGGACTCTAAAACCCGAACTTCTTCATCAGCTTTTGAAGGGGCTTCTTTGGCTGGGTCTTCTTTAACTTCTGGGAGCTCATTGTCTTTAAACTTTGGATTGGTTGCAAAGATCTTGAGAAACGTCAAGTATCTCAACATCTCAGTCTCCCCTGACCTTAGACAAACATTTTTATCATGGAAGGTCACTTCTAGCTTCTTGAGCGCGCCAAAATCCTGGAGTTCTCAATCTGACTCGGAATCCTTACCAACAGTCTTCAGCCGTTATGATCTGGAGTCAATTTTTCTGATTAATTATTGGAAAATACTGATCCTGGCTCTGATTGGGCTGACGATCTTTGTTATATTCAAGCTGTTAGAAATGCATAACCCTAAAGGACGTTGGGGTTTGTTTACAAGATCTATTAATGTAGCAGCCTCAAATTTTGCGTTGAATCAATTTTATAGCAACCTTGACGATGTGATACTCTATTTGACTCTTGATTTAAGGTCAACGAAGTTTGACTCCCCGCTTGAAGTCTTTAGCATAGTATTGGGAGCATTATTGCTTTTTGGTGGAGTAATTATCGTTGGGGTCCATATGTGGCTCCTTTGGAAATACCAAGGTCTGAAAGGAAAAAATATGACTCAGCTTGAAGGTTTTACTTTGAAATACGAGAATATCAGTCTGCTGTTTAAAGATTTTAAAGATTTGGCTTTATTCACTCAATCTTATCTGCTGATCAATTTGATCAGAGGCCTGGTTTCAAGTATTATCGTTGCTCTTCTGTTCGAATATCCTTTGCTTCAGATCATCTTGCTGCTAACACTCAATATTCTCATGATAATCTTCTTGCTTGCAAAAAGGTCTTTCAAGGACAGCCTCAATATCTTTGGCCAGTTTTTCTGTGAGTTTGTATTGTTGATTGCTAACGTCTGCATGTTTGTGATGTGCATTTTTGGCGCGGTTGGCTCAAAGCCTTTGGATGCAATCGAAAAACTGAGCAAATGTGTGATAATTCTCAATATTATCCTTTTGATTGGATGTGTCATATTTTTAGTCCTCAGCATTGGGAAGATATTCTATGGAGTTTATCAAGAGAAAAAGAAGGCTAAGTCTTCCGGAAATGCCCTCCCAAAGAATACCTTGAATAGTAAACTGGGCGGACTCAGAATTAGTCATCCAGAGAGGACTCAGTTCGATCAAAAACAGAAGATTATTGAGTATAATAATAATCAGAATCCATCTCCTAAAATGTACAAGTGGAATGTTACTGATCCAAATGGAATAATCCAACAAAGCGGTGGGTTTAACCATCAGGATTCTTCTTTGCATGACTCCAAACAATCTCACAATGAAGTTTTTCAAGCAAATTTAAACAGTAGCATGGTGGTGTATGGAAATCAAGTAGAAGATTTTATCAACACAAGCAATGCAAATTTAATTCCGAATAACCTTGGAATTGTTTCTCCACAGAAGAGTACTGGGAAACCAAAAAGAGGCCGAATAAAAATGCCTGAGGGTACCAAGCACAAAGGATATTTAGATTATCAAAAACGCCTGAGTGGAGGGGGTTCATATCGTTCTGGAATTTTGAGCCCTGAGCAGCCTCCGAATGCGGAGATTGTGAACCTTCAAAGGGATTTCCAGAGAAGAAAAAATCAGATTGGAGAAGATATCAGGGTTGAAAAAATGAGAGAACAAGGAGAGTGGCAATGAGAATCAAAATAAAGAAATAGGTTCTTGAGGAAAAGAAATCAATTTGATGATATATTTTATGTTTTTTATTTTTCTATTTAAAAATTGGCCATAAAAATTTCTTCTTTAGTGCCGTTTTGCTTGGAAATTTTTGTTTCAATTCGAATTGAGAAATATGTGTGTATGTGTCTCTTTAAAATAACTCTTTGGTGAATTTTATTGTGAATTGTAACTTGAGTTGTTGAAATGTTTTATATTGAGAAAATTTTTCCTCAAAGATCGACAATCATAATTTTTTTGAATTAAAAAATCCAGCTGTCCCCTTGAAGAGCAAAATCACCCTAAAAACTTTTTTTTGACTGCTCAAATTCAGGGTTCAGCAATTACTCTTTTTTTGTCCTCCTCAAATTCCGTCTGAGTTTGCGTGATATTTTTTCTTCATTCGAACTTCATGAGTGAATAAGAGACACAAAAAATCTCGTTTGAGGGCATAATTGTTGAAAGAAAAATTTTTCGAGCTTTTTTTTTGAAGTTATAACAATTTTTTTTTTTTTTTTTTAAAAAAAAAAAAAAAAAAAGGGAAAAAAAAATTTTTAAGATTTTTTTTTTTGGAAAAAAAAAAAAAAAATAAGGAAA
>Ga0182738_1005878_pt1 | contig 12939 bp, 11 predicted proteins | sample eDN5th30CBELigMG_FD_128876 | JGI IMG/M metagenome (GOLD analysis project Ga0182738, IMG submission 128876) | Enriched Miracle-Growth compost microbial communities from Emeryville, California, USA - eDNA 5th pass 30_C BE-Lig MG (version 2)... ...
GACCCTCGCGGCATCCCGGGCGGAAACACAGCCGCTTCTCCCGGGGGGAGAAGGATGATTGCCCCGCCTCAAATCTCGTGCCGAACAGTATTGCACCTTCTCCCGCAAGAGGAGAAGGATGCTTGGCGGAAGCCTCTGGAATTCTCCCCTCATCCGGCCGTTCCGGCCCGCTCCCACAAGTGGGGTTCCCCCCGCTCCCGCGAGGGGAGAAGGATGATTGCGATCACGGACTCTCGGTGGTTGCCGACGGGTTGCGACCGGGGCAAGAGGCGGTACTCGCGGCGGCCCCCGAACGGTCCCAAATCAATCGCTCAAGCGCCGCGTCCATCGGCGGGCTCCGCGCGGGCTCGCTTCAGGGACAGTCGGGCCTTCGACCAAAGGATGCCCAGCAGATACCCGGCGCGCCGGTAGCTCTCGACCTCCGCCTCCTCTTGGAGCGAAAGTGTCCCCTCTCTCGCTTTCTCGGCGGGTTGGTTCATCCGCCGCGCGTCCTCCTTGTCGAACTTCAGGCTCAGGATTTCGCGGGCCGCCTCAGGCGAGAAATCGCCCCGATCCGGCTTGCCCAAACACCCGAAGACGGCGGCGTCGGTCGGCGTTAAGGAGGTTGGTTGCATTGCCTTTTCCCCTCTTCTCTACACGTGGCCGCTTTGATCTTGCCACGCGCGCTTCCTCCCCGCGCCGAGGGTCGTGAAAAAGGACGCCCCGATCGATTTTACTCTTGGTTCGGAAGAAGCGGCCGGCGACGGCCGCTCTACGGAGTTTCGCCCCCGCAAAATCGCGATAACGCCTAAAACCAGAGCAATCGCCACGCTCCGCGCGGGCCGTCGGACCAAATTTCAGAATTTTGAAATATCGGAGGGCCTCGCGAGAATCTGAGCGCGATCTTGCGCTGAGTGTATCGCTTGGATTCCGGGATTGGGCTCCGTGGCGCGGGCGAATCGGCGGTATAAGCCGAGCCGGCCCCCCGAGGGATTCCGACCTTCCTTATGGAGAAACCCGATAATTCTCGCGCCGACTTCCAGAATCATGAAATCCGGAGCCCTCCGCCGCTGATCATACTGACGCGGGAAGTTCTCGCCTCCCTCCGCTCTTTGGCAATCCGCAAATCACCAGACGCCGCAAACCGCGCGATTTTGGCCAAACGAAGCCAATTTCCCGCGCCGAGGCCGAGCTACGAACCGCGCGAATTTCGCCGAACGAAGCCAATTTCCCCGCCCAACTCCGAACGACGAATCGCGCGATTTTGGCCGAACGAAGCCAATTTCCCGCGCCGAAGCCTAACGGCGAACCGCGGGATTTTGGTCGATCGAACCCAATTTCCGCGCCGAGGCCTAACGGCGAACCGCGGGATTTTGGCCGAACGAACCCGATTTCCGCGCCGAGGAAGAGCGACGCAAAAGCTTGTAGGAATGGGCCTTGCTTCCAGATGCGTCCTCCAGGCCGCCGCGCCAAACGGCCCCAATTGAGGGGACTGGACCAGCCTCGGGTTGAGGCCGGTCCAACCGTAATTAACGGCCCGTCATTCGGCGGCGGAGGGCGCGGGGGTCGAACTGGCGGCGGTTGGCGGTGTTGCTGCCGAGGCGGCTTCCCAGGCCGAGGGCCAAGGCGGCGACGGAGCCGGCGGCGACTCCGGCGGCCACGGCCTTCAGTGAGGGGTAATGTTCGAAGGTTCGGGTGTACCAACTGCTGGGCCGCCCCGGGTACACCCCGCGCGACGAGCCCGTCCCCCCCTGAGGTTCGAACATGTTGTCGAAGCCGCTGTCGGGCACGTCGGTCATCTGGTCGTTAAAGGCGTGGCCCCCCGCCAACATCATTCGGTCGACCAGCCGGGGAGAGACGCGCTGGAGCACCTCGTAACTCTTCGCCGGAGCGCCGACGAAGATCTCGCGCCTGGGGTTCTCGGCCGCGAACACGATGGCGTCGGCCACGACCTCCGGCTCGTAAACCGCGCCCGGGGGCTTGGGCTTGACCCCCATCTTGCTTCGGGCGTGCTCGAAGAACGGGGTGTTGATGCCGCTCGGCAAAATCAAGGTGACCTGGATGTCGGCGCCCTCGTGCTCCAGCTCCATCCGAAGCGCCTCGGTGAAGCCCTTGATTCCGTGCTTGGCCGCGCAGTAGATCGACTGCAGGGGCACGCTTCGCACGCCCACCTCGGACGAGACGTTGATGAGCGTCCCTCCCCCCGCCCGTCTTAAGTGTGGCAGGGCGGCCTTCGCGCCGTAGATCTGGCCGAGCAGGTCGACGCGGATCACCCGATCGATTTCGGCGACCGAAAGCGTCTCGAAAAGTGAATAAACGGTGATTCCCGCGTTGTTGACCCAGGTGTCGATCCGGCCCCAGTGCTCGACGGCCTGCTGGGCCACCCGCTCGACCTGGTCCCACTCGGCCACGTCGGCGACGACGACATGGGCCTTCCCCCCCGCGGCGCGGACCTCTTCGGCCGTTTCGTTGAGGGCCGGTTCGTTCCGGGCCGCCAAGGTAACCATCGCCCCGCGCCGGCCGAATTCGATGGCCGTGCTCCGGCCGATCCCCGACGAGGCCCCCGTTATCACCACGGATTGTTCGTTTAGCGGTCGCATCGTTGCCCCTCCATCGTCGAGAACGTCCGCGAACCAGCGCGAACATCAATGAGCGAAATGGAGGAGCAACTTCGATGCCGCCTATGATGTTGACGGAAAAACGATAAGCTTTCGATGGGGACTGGCGGCTCCATCCTCATCCAGGATTCGCACGCGGTTGCGCCTCTGACGAGACATGCCACCAAAAGCATCCTCGGCGAACCGCTTCGGTTTTGTTAATCCCGACTTCATGAACGTCTAGGGAGATCGAGGCGAATGAAGGCTTACGCCATCTTCGACGGCGGTGGGGTCCTAGGCGCGGCGCTGGCCGGGGCGCTCAAGGCGGCCGAGGACCAGCGAGTCGAGTTTGTGGGCTTCGGCGGAACATCGGCCGGCGGCATCGTGGCCACGCTGGCGGCGGTCGGTTATAAGGGTCACGAGATTGAGCGGTTGCTCGTCGAAACGGAGTTGACGGACTTCCTTCACGAAAACGGCAAGCACGTCGAGGCGTTCAAATCGCAGGTCTCAAGCCTCGTCGCGCAGGCCTCGACCATCGTCGGCGGTTCGCGAAAGCCGGTCCTCGGCCCGCTTCAAACAATATTGTCTCTATGGTCCGCGTATCGCGGAGCGGAGCCTCTGAGGGAGGCGCTGACCAAGAATCGGGGCGTGGACAACGGGCAAGCCCTGAAGGCCTTTCTTCTCAATAAGATCCGCGAAAAACAACCAAGCCTGTCCCAGGCCGCGGACATCAGCTTCGCCGACCTAGCCCAACGCGAGGCCGCGAACGGTGACGCGCCTTGCTGTCGCCCACTCAAGATCGTCGCTTCGGACGTGACTCGTCGTTGTCCCGCGGTGTTCTCCAGCGGCGACACCCTCTACGGTGGGTCGGTGCTGGACGCGGTTCGAGCCTCCGCCTGCTATCCTTTCGTCTTTCAGCCCTTCGACCTGAATAGCCAGTGTTGGTTGGTCGACGGCGGGCTGGCGAGCAACCTGCCGACGTTCCTCTTTCAGAAGGAGCAACAGCGAACGCGATATCCCGTTCTCGCCTTCGATCTCGTCAAGGCGCCGGCCAAAGCCGACAACTATAATTTGATGCGATACCTTGACGATATGATGTCGACCGCGCTGGAGGCGAGCGACACGGTCATCCGAGACGTCCTGGACGGCGTCGCGCACGTGAGAATCAAGATTCCAGAAAAATTCAGCAGTTTGGACTTCAAGCTCGGTCGTGAAGAGCGCGAGCATCTCTTTCAAACCGGTTATGCGCAGGCGCGCGTGTTCCTGGATGGCCTTGATGTCTTAAAGCGCGCGAACCGGGCCGCGGACGTGTGTGACGGACTTCGCGAGAGCGCGGCGGGCGAGACGGCGGCTCGCGAGCGCTTCCTTCAAGCGCAGCTGCAGGCCCGGTACGGCGATCCGAAACTCTTCGCGGCTGTCCTGTCCGCCGTGGCCCAAGAGATCGAGCGCGAAACGGCCGCCGAAGATGTTCGCGTCAGCATCATGTTGAGAACGGGCGTGTCGCTCGACGGCGAGCCGACGAGAATGGTTGTTTATTCCTATGGAATGTGCGACGCCGACCCGGACTCGACGCTGGAGATGGCGGAAACGGGGGGATGCAGCGGTCAGGCTTGGTTCTCCAAGAGACCCGCGATCGCCGATTTGGAGGAGGCCGCCGACGCCCCGGACGCATGGAACATGACGCCGCAGCAGCAGGCCCGCATCCCCCCGGATCGCAAGTCCATGTTGAGCATACCGATTTGGGACCATCCCGACGCCGAGAGAGATCCTGGAAGCGTACCGATCGGGACGCTCTCTATTGATTCCAAGACGCCCTTGACCGATACTTCATGGGTGGGCCCAAAGGCGGGACTGGAAACCGACGTGGTCGCGCGGCTCTTCGTTTGGGAGAATGTGATTCGGAAGCTGTTCAACTAATTGAGGCAATGACATGGGCGCTGAGTCAAGCAGGAAAGTCCCTGGAATCTTGTTGCCCGGCGACCGGCCGCTACGAACCGAGCAAGTCGCGAAGGGGCTATACGTCGTCAGGGACGACCCCTACACGGAGCAATATGATTTCTTCGACCTGACGCGGCTCCATCGGAAGGCGGAGCCGGACAAGGCGACGGCCCCCCGCCGGCCGACCACGCGGACGTGATCGGAGGACGTGGGACGGAGCAGGGGCCGTCTGGAACGACCGGGGTGGGCGGATGTCCGAAGCGTCGCCCGCTCCCACGTCCCGCGCGCATGTTTCCGTTCTGGGCGTTTACCCCTTCAAAAACGCCAACGCGTCGCCGGTTCGCTTGATGATGTCGTCAACGTGCTCGGGCTTCTCGAAGCCGATGATGAAGGCGTTGACGGTGCCCAGGCCCAGGACGTATCGAAGGGAGGCGTCGATCCGCTCGGGGGTGACGATCCGGCCCTCGCCGAGGATCTTCATGCCGACGACGCCCTTGCCCGCCGTGTGCATCTCCTCCAAGACCGAGGCGACCTCGTCGGGCTTCTTGTCGTCCATGACTAGCCCTTCGGGGTTGATCCGGGCCAGGTCAACCTCGACGAATGGGGTTTGGGCCGAGGTTCGCAGGGGATCCATGCCGTGGCAGCTTGTGCCGTGGGCGCGGATCGAACCCTCTTCCTTGGCCTTCGACAGATACTCCATCGCCCCGGCGTAGTCGCCGGTCCAGCCGCCCTTGGTCATGCAGTGGAGAAGCAAGACGTCGATGTAATCAACGCCCAACTCCAACTTATACCGATCCAAGTGGTTGCGCGCGGTGACGGCGTCGCGGGCGTGGGTCTTGGTCATGATCGTGTACTTCTCGCGCGGCACGCCCTTGAGGGCCTCTCGCAAGAAGACGTGCGAGCCGTACTGGTCGGCGACGTCGAAGAACGTGACGCCCTGGTCGAGCGCGTGGCGGACGACCCGGGTGAAGCCCTTGACCCCCAGCTTGGTCTGGTTGCTGGACTGTCCCGAGCCGATGGTGCCGGTCCCCATGCCGATCAACGAAGTTTCGATGCCGGTCTTGCCCAGGATGACCCGGGCGGTCGGGCCGTCCGGAAGCGCGTTCTTGGCGCGGGCGCCGGCGGCCAAAGCGGAGCCGGTTGTCGCGGCCAAAGCCGCGGCGGTGGACGCCTGGGCCAGAAAGTCGCGGCGGTTCAGAGCGGGCGTCATTGGACGAGCCTCCCGTGTCGTGGCCTGCGATCCGACGAAAGAATCGAAGTTTCCGCCCGAGGGCGCGATCCGCCTGATTCTATCGCGAAGGCCGCTTTGCTACCATAGGGTGTTGAATCGGCGGCGAAACCAGGGGGGCGCAACGTGTTCACGGGATTGGTCGAGGCGGTTGGACGGATCGAGCGGGTGGACGACGAAGGCGCGGGCCGGCGGCTAACCCTCGTTTGGGAGGGGCTGGCCGAACCCTTGACGATCGGCGAGAGCGTGGCGGTGAATGGCTGCTGCCTTTCGGTGGTCGCCGCCCAAGGCGAACGGTTCGAGCTTCAGGCCGGGCCCGAGACGCTTTTGCGGACCAACCTGGGCGCGAAACGGGCCGGCGACCGGGTGAACTTGGAGCGGGCCGCGAAGGTTGGCGACCGACTCGGCGGCCACTTCGTCCAGGGGCACATCGACACGACGGCCACGGTTCGCGAGCGAAGGCGCGAGGGAGATTGGGAGTTCCTGGCCTTCAACCTCGACCCGTCCTGGACGCCGCTTATGGTTCCCAAAGGCTCGATCGCCGTCGACGGGGTGAGCCTGACCCTGGTGGACGTTGGGCCCGACGGCTTCTCGGTGATGCTTATCCCCATCACCCTCGCCGAAACGACCCTCGGCCTTCTCAAACCCGGCGACCGCGTCAACATCGAAACCGACATGCTCGCCAAGCATGTTCAGAAGCTGTTGGGACAGGCGCGGTAGGGACGCGCGGCGGCCGAAGGCGGTTCTTATCCCCTCTCCCTTCGGGGGAGGGCGGCCCGAAGGGCCGGGTGGGGGTCGTTGGATTTCGGATCGGGTTTCGCAATCCAATATCATGATCGCCAAGCCATTTCCGTAAACCCGACGACCCTCATCCGGCCGTTCCGGCCCGACCCCGCAAGCGGGGTTCCCCCCGCTCCCGGGGGGAGAAGGATGATTGGCGGAAGCCGTTTACGCGCATCGTTGTACTCCTCTCAAAAGACGATCCCCATGCCGCCTCCAGCTCGTCAAACTCAGTCGTATCTCCGGGGCCTCTTCGCCGGGCGGGGGCTTTCGCCCCGGCATCGGTTGGGGCAAAACTTCCTGATCGACTTGAACATTCATGATTTGATCGTTGAGCTGGCCGAGGTCGGCGCCGACGACGTGGTGTTGGAGGTCGGCCCGGGCGCGGGGGCGTTGACGAGCCTGATGGGCGAGCGCGGGGCTCGCGTGATCGCGGTGGAGCTTGACCCGGGCATGGCTCAACTGGCCGGCGAGGCGACCGCCGGGATGCCCAACGTCCGGGTCTTGAACCTCGACGCCCTGGCCGGCAAACACCAGATCGAGCCCCGGGCGCTCGAGGCGCTCCGCGAGGCCCGCGACGAGGGCGCGCGGCCGTTCAAGCTGGTGGCGAACCTTCCCTACAACGTCGCCACCCCCTTGATTATGAACCTGCTGGTCGACGACGCCTTTCGGCCCTCGCTGCTGGTCGTGACGATCCAGAAGGAGCTGGGCGAACGGATGATGGCGCCGCCGGGCTCGTCATCGCGCGGGGCGCTCTCGGTCCTGGTTCAGGCCTTGGCCGAGGTCGAGATCGCCCGGATTCTTCCCCCCTCGGTCTTTTGGCCCCGTCCCAAGGTCGATTCGGCCGTCGTGGTTATTCGTCCCGACCCGGCCAGGCGCGAGGCGATTGGCGACCTGGACTGGCTCCACCGCCTCGTTCGCGAGGTCTTCCTCCACCGCCGCAAGAACCTCAGGCGCGTCCTAACCGACCTGGGCCGCGACCGCTGGCCGAAGGACGAAATCCCCCCCCTGCTCCAGTCGTTGGAGATCGACGGAACCCTCCGCGCCGAGGCGTTGGAAATCAACCAATGGATCACCCTGGCCCGCGCGTTGAAGGAGCGCTGGGGAGCATGAGGCAACATCAGGACAAATCGATCACCCAAAGTCGCAGTTGGGCGGGCGCGGGGTATGTCGTGGGAATGGCCGACAAGGAATAGGGAAGCTCGGGAGCCGCGGTGATCGGCGTGCTCATCAAGTCGCTTCCCCGGCTGATTTCGATGGCGAGCTTTAGGTAACGCCGCAAAAGCAAGATCGTCGGAAACTGATCCCGCTCCGCCAGCCATTCGAGCATGTCGCGAGCGCCCTTGGAGCTATTGCATGAACGGCATGCCCAGATAAGGTTGTCGCCCGTATTGGGTCCACCCCGCTTCGTGGGAACAAGGTGATCGGCCGACAGTCGGTTGTTGTCTCCGCAATAGCAACAAGCCTGAGGCAAAATGAGCTTCAATCGCTCATCTTCCACGATCGGCCGGATGCTCATCGTCCCCTTGTTCAAACCCGCATACAGACGCGAGCGAATCATGAACTGAGAGCGCCCATAACCTCCCGCCTTCGCCGTGACGGCCGAATGCGCCATGGCGAGATTCGCGTAGGACCAATGAAGCAATTCGCCAACGGTTGTTATTTCCATTATGAGATCGGGCGACGACAATAGAAATGCATGGAGTTTCCGTATCGCGAAAGAGAGCCAAGACGCGGGGGCCAGCCCATTGTAGCCGGGGTCTGCGACCCCGGCGCGGGGGCCTCGGCGATCCAGCGCCGATCCCGGCCTCACAGAGGCCGGCTACAAGAGGGCTCTCCTCAGCGCCCCTCGGCCTGGGGAAGCGCCCGCTGGATGACCGGGCCGGCCTTGGGCTGATAGGCGTTGTAGTCTTCGCCAAGAAGCGCTGCGAGGGTCGCGGCGATTTGGTTTTGATTGGCGTTCGGCAGGGTCGAATCGCCTCGGGCGGGGGTGTCGGGGCCGAGGATGCCGATCCAGATGCGCTCGGCGCCCTTGATCTTTTCGCCGTGGTGCTTCCACTCTTCGGGGGCGTCGCCCCGGCCGTGGTCGGTGGTCAGGATCAACGTGGTTTGATCCTTGTATTCGGGCATCGACTGGACGGTGTCCCAAAGGAGCTTCACATATTGATCAAAGGTGTTGGCCGCGCGCAGATAGTTGTCGTAGCGGCCGGCGTGGGTGTGCTCGTCGGTTTCGCCAAGGCCGATGTAGGTGACGCGCGGCTTCTCTCGCTTCAGGTTCTCAAGCGCCGTGTAGACGCTGAACGAGTCGTAGGAGTTGTCTCTCCAAAGCTGGTGGGTGTTCTCGATGATGTCGCCCAAGAGGACTTCCTGGGGCGTGAGGTTCTCGCCCTGGGGGCGCTCCCAGCAGGCGACGATCTTCAGCCCGCTCCGCTCGCGGTTGAGGATGTAGGGGAAGCAGTCCCAGGTGCCGAAGCAGGCCACCTTGTCGCGGAAGGCGTCCTTGTTGTTGAGCCACTCGAAGACGGTGACGTTGGGGTTGTTGAACTTGTCGTTGCTGTTGATCCGGTCGTCGCCGAAGCCGACGAAGACCTCGCTATATCCCGGGTACGAGAAGTTCTTGCCGTTGGTGACCCGGCTCTCCTCCCCCTCGTCGCCGTAAAGCTGTCCTTGCTTGGCCACCACCCCGGTCAAGAACGGAAAAAGAGCCGCCCGGCGCTCCTCGACCGTCTCTTGTCCATAAAGCTTCTTCAATCCCTCGACATCCGAGACGCCCCCCGGCTCCTTGCTGATGAGCGTCGGGTCGGCCCCCCGGAAAATCTCCTGCCAGCGGAGGCCGTCGGACATCACCAGGATCACGTTCTTGGTCTTGAGCTTGGCTTCGGCCGGCTCGGCGGCCGTCGCGAGGGAACTCCAGCCCGAAACCAAAAGCGGGGCGACGGCGACCGCCGCGGCAATTCGAAGCATGCGCATGGGTGATTCTTCTCGATACGGTTTGCGTTCGTCGCTCGGGCGCCGCTCGGGACCAATCGCGGTCCCTCGGTCCTCGCGGGGAGGTTGTCGAGCCCCCATTGAAACCGATCGCCCGGCCCGGATCAACGACGAAAACAACCGAGCGGCCGATCCATCGACCCAGCCTCGCGATCCCTCTCGCCGACAAGGCGCGACTTGCCGCCCATGGCGGGTCGGTCGACTCGTTGCTCGATCATGTTGATCAAAATCATCATGCGATGCCATTTGAGGCATGCCGTCGTTTCGATTTAAGCAGCGGGCCCAGGATAAGTGATGCAAGAGAAATTCAGGATTTGACCACACGGGCTCCACCCGACTATGAATCGAGCAAGCGGAACGAGATTGGCGCGTGCTTGAGGCGCTTGGTCGGTTGGTTCGGTTCGCCGAACTTGCGCGGGCGGAGGGTCGTCCGAATGTTGGTGTTGTGCGGCGGTTACGCGAATCCGGGCGGGTATTGTTCCCTCCACTATATGGCGAACATGGCGGCGCGGCTTTTCGAAGCGGACGTGGCGGACGGGGGCGAAAGGAACGGAAGAACCCCGGTGGGCGATCTCGCCAGGGGGCTGCTCCGGTGGCGAGGACGGGGGACGGAACCTTGCCTGGTCATATGCCGGTTCCCCGGAGACCTGAAGATTTTGCCGGAAACGCCCAACTGGCGCCGGCGGTTCGGCCCAACGGTCGCGTGGATCATCGATTCCTTCGTTTGGGAGACCACTCCCAGGTCCATCAAGCTGCTGCGGCCCTACGATCACATCTTCGTCGCGGGGCTCCGCGACGTCGAGGAAACGCGAAGGCGCACGGGGATCCCAACCAGTTGGCTGCCGATCGGCACCGACGCCCTGGACCTGGGTGTCGGAGAGGGCGAACGCCCCATCGACGTGCTCCGCATCGGACGGCAGCCGGACGAATGGAACGACGACCAAGTCAGCGAGGCGGCCTGCCGGGGGCGCGGTCTGAGCTTCCACGGGCGCCCCCCCGGCTTTCCAAACCCTCAAGAGAACCAGATCGCGGTTCACCGATACTGCGCCCAGGCCAAGTTTTGCCTGGCGTTCTCGAACGTCGTCGCCCCGGCCGCGTACACGCATCCGACCCGCGCCTACCTGACGTTTCGATGGCTGGACGCCCTCGCCAGCGGAGCGTCGACCGCCGGCGCTCGGCCCGACGCGCCGGGCGTCGACCAGCTCTTGTGGCCCGAGGCGACCCTGGAGCTGGGGAGCCTGGACCGCGAGCGGGGGCTCGACGTTCTGGTCGAAGCCGCGCGCGACTGGAGCCCCGAACGGGCCGAACGGAACCGACTCATGGCGCTGAAGCGTCTTGACTGGCGGTGGCGGCTTGAGGAGATCGCCAAACGCCTGCATCTCTCGCCGCCGGGACTGCACCAGGAACTCGACCGCCTGCGCGGGGCGATCGCCGAAGGATCGGCGCGGAACGCCAAACGGCTCGACGCGGTCGGCTAATCACAAGAGGGGCCGGGTGGAGGTTGTCGGGAACAAGGCAAGGAGCGGCCGACGGAGGACCGTCCCTACATGCGTTGATCGCCAAAGCTTTTTCCGTAAACCCAAAGACCCTCATCCGGGGGGAGAAGGCGGAACGCCGCGGCGCGGATTCTACAGAACCCCCTGGCGAACGGCCCGCCCGTGGGTTAGGATGGCCGCAATGGAAGGGAGCGAGCCCGAGGCGAACGCCGGGTCGCGCCTTGTTCCAATACTCCCTTTGTCGCCGCGGGACGGCGACCCCGCCGATTCGAGCCGGTTCGAAGCCGCCCCCCGACCCCCGGGAGCCTTCCTCCGTGTCCGTCTCCAGAGCCAAAACTAAGACCACGAACTCCGCGGGTGCCTGGGACCACGGCCAGCGCCGTCGGGCGCTCGTCGAAAGCCTGATTCGCGAGATCGTCAACGGCGCGATCAAGCCGGGCGAACATCTGGTGACGCAGGCGCTTGCCCGGAGATTCGGCGTCAGCCACACGCCGGTGCGCGAGGCCCTCATCATGCTCGCGGGCATGGGCCTGGTCGACTCCCAGCCCAACCGGGGGGCGATCGTCCGCCAGATCACCCCGCGAGAGATCCGCGAGATCCGCCAGGCGCGCGTGGCCCTTGAGCGCGTGGTCGTCCGGCTCGCCTGCGGCCGGATGCCCAAGGACCGGCTGGAGTGGTTCCGCAACGAATTCCAGGCGCTCGCACAGGTCGATCTGGATGATGGTAACGCGGCCGAAATCATGGCCAGGGCCCGGGCGCTGGACAGCGAGCTGCACGACCTGATCGCCGCCCGATCGGGCAACGCCTTTCTGGTCAACGAGTTGAAGCGACTCAACATTCTCTTCCGCGCCTTTCGCGACGCGGCCTGGCGACGCTCTCAAGACCGCCGCGACTACCACCGAATCACCGCCGAGGCCCGCGAACACCTGGCCATCGTCGAGGCCCTTCTGGCCGGCGACCGCCGGGCCGCCGGACGGGCCATGACCCGGCACATCGTCTCGGGCGTGACCTATTGGGGCCGAGCGATCCCCGAAGGGATGTCGAGGCCGACCGTTCCAATCGAGAAGGAGCTGAAATGAGCCGTGCCACGGGGATTTTCGATCGCGCGGCCGGAGTCGCCCTGGCGTTCGGCCTGGGGCTCTGGATGGTCTCTCCCCCAAGGGCGTCGGCCGACGACCACGTCCAATTCAACCGCGACATCCGGCCCATCCTGCTGGAGAACTGTTTCGCCTGCCACGGGGCCGACTCCGCCGCCCGCAAGGCCGACCTCCGCCTCGACATCCGCGAAGAGGCCGTCGAGATGGGCGCGATCGAGCCCGGCAAGCCCGACGAAAGCATGCTCGTCGAGCGGATCCATTCCACGGATTCGCAAGAGATCATGCCTCCCCGCAAGTCCCACAAGACCCTCACCGACGAGCAGAAGGACCTGCTGACGCGCTGGATCGCCCAGGGCGCCGAGTACCAGGCCCACTGGGCGCTCATCGCCCCGACTCGGCCCGAGCCCCCGAAGGTCAAGGACGAAGGCTGGGTCCGCAACCCGATCGACGGCTTCGTCCTCGCCCGAATCGAAGCCCACGGCCTGACGCCGGCCCCCGAGGCCGACCGGCGAACCCTCGCCCGACGGGTGAGCCTCGACCTGACCGGCCTGCCCCCACGGCCCGCGGACGTTGAGGCGTTCGTCAACGACAAGTCGACCGACGCTTATGAGAAGTACGTCGACGCCCTCTTGGAGTCCCCGGCCTGGGGCGAGCACCGGGGCCGGCACTGGCTCGACGTCGCCCGGTACGCCGACACCCACGGCTACCACTTCGACAACTACCGCGAGATGTGGTCGTATCGCGACTGGGTCATCAACGCCTTCAACCAGAACATGCCGTTCGACCAGTTCACCATCGAGCAACTGGCCGGCGACCTGATCCCCGGCGCCTCGCTC
>Ga0182738_1005881_pt1 | contig 12936 bp, 11 predicted proteins | sample eDN5th30CBELigMG_FD_128876 | JGI IMG/M metagenome (GOLD analysis project Ga0182738, IMG submission 128876) | Enriched Miracle-Growth compost microbial communities from Emeryville, California, USA - eDNA 5th pass 30_C BE-Lig MG (version 2)... ...
GCCATCCTCACCATTTGCGCGGCAGGCATGTTCAATGCGCGTTCGGCCGAGGTGCTGAGCCTCGAGGCCCCCGAAGGAGGCGTGTCGCACTACGTTTACGCTCTGCTGCTGATGGTGCCGGTTCTGGGCATCGTCAATGCGGCGGCCTTCGGCTTGAATCCATCCGGCTTTCGCGCGGATTTTGCCGAGTTCGCGAAGCTTGCGCACGTCGCCCAGCCGATCGCCCCGTTTCTCGCCATCGCCATCGGCGCCCCACTCTGGGAGGAGATGCTGTTCCGCGGTTTTCTTCTCGGGCCCTTGGTCCGCGGGCTCGGCTTCTGGCCCGCCGCTGTCCTCGTCTCCGGAACCTGGACCGTCCTGCATATCGGCTATTCGACCGCCGGGCTGGCCGAGGTGTTTCTGATCGGCCTTTACTTCTCCTGGCTTCTGCGGCGCACCGGGAGCCTGTGGGTTCCGATTACCTGCCACGCCGCCTACAACGGTGTGCTCTTTGCTGCGATCCGCTATTGGCCCAGCTAAACGGGCTAAGACCGAACGGGGAGGAATGACCATGACAAAAACGCTGCTGATCACTGGCGGCTCACGTGGCATCGGTGCGGCGACGGCACGTCTCGCTGCCGGGCGGGGGTTCGACGTCGCCGTGAACTATGCCGGCAACGTCGCCGCGGCCGAAGCCGTCGTCGCGGATGTGAAGGCCGCCGGCCGACGCGCGATCACCATCCGCGCCGACATTGCCGACAGCACCCAGGTGCGCACCATGTTCGCCGAGGTCGACCGGCAACTCGGCCGCCTCGATGCGTTCTTCAACAACGCCGGCGTCCTCTTTCCTCACAAGCGCTTCGTCGACATCGCGGAGGATCAGCTCGACCGAATGATCGCCGTGAACCTCAAGGGGGCGTACGTCGCGGCGCAGGAGGCCGCGCGTCGGATGTCGACCCGTCTCGGCGGCAAGGGCGGGGCGATCGTGAATATGTCGTCCATGGGCGCCAAGCTCGGTGGCGCCTTCGAATGTACCGACTACGGCGCCACGAAGGGGGCCATCGAGACGCTGACCATCGGCATGGCGAAGGAGTTGGCCGGCGAGGGCGTACGCGTCAATGCCGTCCGCCCGGGCTTGATCGAAACCGAGATCCACGCGAGCGCCGGTGAGCCGGGCCGTGTGAAGCGACTCATGGGAACCGTCCCGCTCGGTCGTGCGGGCTCGCCCGAGGATGTGGCGGAGGCCGTGTTGTGGCTCCTGTCGGATCAGTCGGCCTACACCACGGGCGTAATCGTCGACGTCGCCGGCGGGCGAGGCATCTGACCCATGCCGGAGCTTCCCGAGGTCGAGACCGTTCGCCGTGGACTCGAACCGGTTCTGGCGCAGGCCAGGTTACGCCGTGTCGTGCAGCGGCGGCCCGACCTCCGGTTCCCGCTGCCGGAGCGCTTCGTCGAGCGCCTGGAAGGCCGCACATTCCGGCAACTCGACCGGCGCGCGAAATACATCCTGGGGTATCTCGACTCCGGAGAGGTTCTCGCCATTCACCTCGGCATGACGGGCCGCTTCTCGATCTCGCTGCCGGGTGGAGCGAATGGCCGGCAACTCGGCGAGTTCACCCATGACGCCGGGCACGATCCGACGCACGACCACGTCGTCTTCGAAACCGATGCCGGCGCCACGATCACATACAATGATGCCCGGCGCTTCGGATACATGAGCCTCATCCCGGCGGCAGAGCTTACCGTACACCCGCATTTCAAGGGTCTCGGCGTCGAGCCACTCGGCCCCGAGCTGACGCCCGATTTGCTGGCGCGGAAGGCAAGCGGCCGTAAGGCCGACCTCAAGGCGTTCCTGATGGACCAGCGGATCATCGCCGGTCTCGGCAACATCTACGTCTGCGAAGCTCTTTATCGCTCGGGCCTCGGTCCCAATCGCGCCGCAAGCGTGCTCGCGCGCAGCAATGGCAAGCCCACCGAGCGATGCGAGCGTCTGGTGACGGCAATCCGGGAGGTTCTGGAAGCGGCGATCGTCGCCGGCGGCTCGACATTGCGCGATTACCGCCACACCGACGGCTCGCTCGGCTACTTTCAGCATTCATTCTCGGTTTACGGCCGCGAAGCCGAGCCGTGCATGACGCCCGGCTGCACCGGGACTGTGAAACGCATCACCCAGAGCGGCCGCTCCACATTCTACTGCGCCCGCTGTCAGCGCTGATGGTTTTTTGCTTGGCTCGTGGCGCTTCCCTACGGGGGCCGGCCGCCGCGAGCCTCGTCACGTCAATCTGAGGCAGGCGAGGCCGCCGAAGATCGCGGCCGTCGCCAGGACCCGCGCCAGGCTGAAACGCTCACCCATGATGAGCGTCGCGATCGCGGCCCCGAACAGAACCGACGTCTCCCGCAAAGCGGCAACCGCGCCGATCGGCGCCTTGGTCATGGCCCAGAGCGCCGCACCATAGGACGCCATCACCATCGCGCCGCCGAGGAGCCCCATCACCCATTGCTGCGAGATGCCGACGGCCACCGCGCCCGGACGCCAGTAGAGCATTCCACCGACATGCAGCACGCCCGTCAGCAGCATCATCAGGGCCACATAGCCGCCCGGATTGCCCGAGAGACGGGCTCCGACGCCGTCGATGAGCGTATAGGCCACAATCACCGCGATGTTCGCTGCCGCGACCGCGAGCCCGGCCCGATCGAGCCCGCCGCGCAGGATCGAATGGAAGCCGAGGCCGAGAACGCCTGAGCTCAACAGCACAATCCCGACCAACGGACCCATACCCATCGTCTCCCCGACGAGCACGAAACTCGCCGCCGTTGTGAGCAGAGGGGCGGTGCCGCGCATCAGCGGATAGACGGCCGAATAGTCCGCAAGCCGATACGACAGCCCGAGTAGCAGGAGATAGGCCACATGGATGATCCCCGAGGCGATGACGTATGGCAAACTTGCTGTCGCGGGGAGCCCGAGGGTCACGAGCATGACGATGCAGACCACGCTCGCGCCGGCCGCAATCACAGTGGCGCTGATGAGGGGATCGCTGCCTTGCTTGCCTTTCGCCATCGCGTTCCAGGTGGCGTGCAGAAAGGCAGCGCACAGCACCACGATGATGACGTCCGTGGGCATGCGGCTAGACCTTGCCCCGTACACCGCGTTCGCCTTGCGCGTTCTCCGCGCCGGGCGTGATCCCCAGCAGCATCAGGCTCGTCACAGTGAGCAGGATGGCACCGCAGCCGTAGATCGCGAGGGGCGAGGCGTACTGGAAAAGGAAGCCCGCGGCGAGCGGCCCGGTGCCGGCCCCGATGTCTCGCCACGTCGCCTGACGGGCGAGGGCCGGCACGCGCTCGGGGCCTGGATAGGCTTCCGCGACCACGGGTGCCGAAAGCGGCTGCCCGACCGCACGCAGCACGATGGCCGTCACCGCCGCGGCCCAGAGCATCCATCCTTCGGTCGAAAGCAGCGCAAGCCCCCCGGCTGCGCCAAGCGAGGTCGCCACCAGCATGCGCCGGGCTCCGAAAGTCTGCGCGAGGTAGCCGCCGAGCGGCGAGAACCCGATTTCCACGGCGTAACGCAGCGCCATCGCCAGTCCAGCCGCGATCACGGCACCCTTCGGGTAGTTCGCGGCAGCCAGAAGTCCCAGGCCGAAGATCAGCAGTCCGTCCATGGTGAAGCCCACCGCGAACGACCAGAGGCTGAGCGGGCCGGGACGCTCGAAGCGAGGCCCGCCCTTCATCGCCGTTTCCTGGCGTACGGGAATGCGTGAGGCGACGAACGGAGCGGCCAGCGCCACCACGAGCAGGATGAAGAACACAGCGCGCGGTCCGTACGCCTGAGCGAGAAACGCGCCGCCCACCAAGCCGACCGTCGGTCCCATGGCGATGATCGCGCGTGATCGGCCGTTGCGCTGTGCCGAGCCTTCGACGACGGACGTCGGCAAAGCTTGATTGGCAATGTTCATCGCCGCGAACGACAGCCCCCACAGGAGGCGCGCCACGATCAGCAGCCAGAGTCCGGAGACCGTGGCATAGCTGAGCGTTGCGAGGATCGCGCCGCACGCCGCAGCGATGCAGGCGGCCCGCGCACCGCGCGAGGCATAGAAGCGGCTGACCCAGCCATAGCCGGCGATGCGCACCAATCTGTTCGCCGCCAGCAGAAGGCCGGCTTCGGGCAGGCTGACGCCGAAAGTTGCCGCGTAGATCGGCAGCAGAAGATAGAGCAGCGTGTCGCCCGGCAGCGTGAGTGCGAGCGTCAGCGCGGCATAGAGCGAGGCGCGATCGGCCTCGGCGACTGTCGGCAGCTTCTGATGGGGAGAGAGTTGATCGTCAGGCACGTCGTCACCGGCACCGGCATAGGTGGACACCTGCGCAAGCCATTCGCCGTGTGCCGCCGCATAGCTCGTGCCGTCCTTGGATAGGCCCCTCATGCGCGTTTTGCGACAGTTTTATGACAGAGATCCCCGCCTGCGGCCGGTATGCTGCCAGAACTCGCCATCGAAGGCGCGCCGCAAGACGTAGCCAGAAGCCGGGCTATCGCGCTAAAGCAACCGGGAATGCCCCTCCCAGCGAGGGACGCCAGCGCAACGAGGAGAGACCCATGCCGACCTATGAATGTATCATCGCCGAGACCAAGGGCCGCGTGGGCCTCATCCGCCTCAATCGTCCCCAGACCCTGAATGCGCTCAACGCCCAGCTCATCAAGGAGCTCGGCGCGGCACTCGATGCGTTCGAGGCGGACGAGACGATCAACTGCATGGTCATCACGGGATCGGAGAAGGCGTTCGCCGCCGGCGCCGACATCAAGGAGATGCAGTCGAAGACCTTCATGCAGGCCTACAAGGAGGATTTCATCGGCTCATGGGATCGCGTCGCGCGGACGCGGAAGCCGGTGATCGCCGCCGTGGCCGGGTTTGCGCTAGGCGGTGGCTGCGAGGTCGCCATGATGTGCGATTTCATTATCGCAGCGGACACCGCGAAATTCGGCCAGCCCGAGATCAAGCTCGGTGTCATGCCGGGGGCCGGCGGCACGCAGCGTCTCGCGCGTTTCGTCGGTAAGGCGAAGGCGATGGATATGTGCCTCTCGGGCCGCATGATGGACGCCGCCGAAGCCGAACGCTGCGGCCTCGTCAGCCGCGTGGTGCCGGCGGACAAGCTGCTCGAGGAGGCCATGAAGTCTGCGGAGGCCATCGCGGCCATGTCGCAGCCGATCCTCATGATGACCAAGGAGAGCGTGAACCGCGCCTTCGAGACGACGCTCGCTGAAGGCATCCGCTTCGAGCGCCGCACCTTCCATCCGATGTTTGCGACCGAAGATCAGAAGGAAGGCATGGCCGCCTTCGTCGAGAAGCGGAAGCCGAACTTCAAGGATCGCTGAACGACCTTGGGGCACGCCCCTTTGTCCTCCCGGAGCTGGTTGTTCAGCCCGGGATGACTCAGCGGCTGGGGTGACGCTTTTGGCTCGAAGCCGAAATTCGTACTGAGACACAACCGGTCATCGCCTCCGCGTGACATCGCCTCTGCGAGCCGCTATCTCCGGCGCGCCATGCTGCACATCAACGATCTCACCTATCGCATCGAGGGCAAGCCGATCCTCGAGGGCGCGACCGTCGCCATCCCGACCGGGCACAAGGTGGGCCTCGTCGGGCGCAATGGCGCGGGCAAATCGACCCTTATCCGACTGATCGTCGGCGAAATCGCGCCGGATGACGGCTCGATCAGCACGGCAAGGGGCGCCCGCATCGGCTATGTCGCCCAGGAAGCGCCGGGCGGTGACGACAGCCTTATCGACTGGGTGCTCTCGGCGGATACGGAGCGGGCGAGCCTGCTCGCGGAGGCCGAGACGGCAACGGACGCCGCACGCATTGCCGAGATCCACGAACGGCTGAACGACATCGACGCTCACGCGGCCCCGGCGCGGGCCGCCCAGATCCTCGCCGGCCTCGGCTTCGACGAGGCGGCGCAACGCCACCCGTGCCGCGAATATTCCGGCGGCTGGCGGATGCGCGTCGCGCTCGCGTCCGTGCTCTTTCTCGAGCCCGAAGTGCTGCTGCTCGACGAGCCGACCAACTACCTCGATCTCGAGGGCACGCTGTGGCTGGAAGCCTATCTGCGCAGCTATCCGCATACCGTCGTCATGGTCAGTCACGATCGCGACCTGCTGAACCGGGCGGTCGGTTCCATCGTGCATCTCGACCGCGGCAAGCTCACGCTTTACTCGGGCGGCTACGATACGTTCGAAGAGACGCGGCGCGAGAAGCAGCGCCTCGACCTGAAGCTGCAGAAGAAGCAGGAGGACCAGCGCCGCCATCTCGAGGCGTTCATCACGCGGTTCAAGGCAAAGGCGTCGAAAGCCGCCCAGGCGCAGAGCCGCATCAAGGCGCTGGCGCGCATGCAGCCGATCGCCGCCGAGGTCGACGAGCGCGTGGTGCCATTCCGCCTTCCGGGTCCCGAGAAGCTGCTGGCGAGCCCCATCTTCCAGCTCGAACGTGCGAGCGTCGGCTATGCACCGGGCGAGCCCGTGCTTTCGCGCCTCGACCTGCGTATCGACCAGGACGACCGCATCGCGCTCCTCGGCCAGAACGGCAACGGCAAATCGACTTTCGCCAAGCTGATCGCCGGGCGGCTCGCCGCGCTCGATGGAACCATGCGCCGCTCCCAGAAGCTGGAGGTGGGCTACTTCGCCCAGCACCAGCTCGACGATCTCGATGCCGAGATGTCGCCCTTCGACCAGATCACGCGCCTGATGCCGACCGCCACGGAGGCCGAGCGACGCACCCGCCTCGGCAGCTGGGGCTTCGGCTTCGCCAAGGCGGATACGAAAGCGAAGAACCTCTCGGGCGGCGAGAAGGCGCGCCTGCTGATGGCCATGACCGCCTTCCACGCGCCGCACATCCTGATTCTCGACGAGCCGACCAACCACCTGGACGTCGACAGCCGCGAGGCGCTGGTGCACGCGCTGAACGAGTATGAAGGCGCGGTGATCCTGATCAGCCACGACCGGCATCTGATCGATGCCTCGGCGGATCGCCTCTGGATCGTCAAGCACGGCACCGTCCGTCCCTACGACGGCGACATGGAAAGCTATCGCGCCGAGCTGCTGGCGGAGCGCGGCGGCAAGGGGCGGATAGAGGCATCGAGCGAGCGCGCCGCCGAAGCGAAAGCCTCCCGTGCCGATCAGCGCCGCGACGCCGCCGAGAAACGTGCCCAGCTCGCCCCGCTGCGCAAGGAGGCTCAGGCCGCCGAAAAACGCATGGAGAAGCTGACGGCTGAGATCGCCAGCCTCGACGCCAAGCTCGCCGATCCGGACCTCTATGCGAAGGACGCCGCCAAGGCCCAGAAATTGATGCTGGATCGTGGCCTGAAGGCGAAAGCACTGGCCGAGGCGGAAGAAGCCTGGCTCATGGCGACGGAGGCGCTCGAGACCGCTGCTGCGATCGTCGATTCGCTGTAGTTATCGAAGTGCGAACGCTATTGCGAAAGATCCCGGATAGGCCCGCTGCGCGAGCCTTCCGGGAGCCCGGATGAAATAGTCGAGCGCCTTGGCAGGGTCCGTCCGGATCAAGACGGCCCGGGCTTCGGCACGCGGTGCCAGATCAGCGACCGGCAGAGCACCACGACGGCGCAACCCGTCAGCTTGAGCTTGTCGGTGCCCGCGGACTCGATAATCCCATCGTAAAACTGGCCGTCGTTGCGGTTGTAGAGCCGGCCGGACCAACTTCCCTCGGCAGAGCGAGCCGCACCGCTCATGATCGTCAAGCCGATGATCGGACGCGACCTGAGCCTGGGCTCGGGATTCTTGTCATCGGTCTGCTGCCCGTCACCGATGGCGAGGATCTTCACGCACAGCCGTCCGCTCTGGCAGGGATAGACCTCGATTCGACTGCCGTTCTCCGGGTGCTGCCAGACGCCGAACACCGATTGGCTTGATCCGGCTGCAGCGGTAACAGCCATCAGCATCAGCGCCAGCGTACCGGCCAGCCAGTCCCAGCCCGATACCCGGAAAGATTCTGGCCCGATCAAATCCATCAGCCCGTCTCGATCCTTTCATCCGACGCCGACGCAACGATGGCATATGCGGCAGCACAATGGCGAAAATCGGCCGAAAGACGATTCCGCTTTCGCAGCTTCGCATGCTCACCTGCGACAGCAGCGAACGGGGGACGACATGGACCGTAAGGCTCGCTTCGCGTTAGCTGCCGGTCATGACGATCTGGCAGACAATCTCCAGTGCCGCGGCATCGGCCGTACGTTTCGAAGCCATTGCGCCGCTCCTGCGCGCCTTGGGGCTCGAGACGGATGCGCGATCCAAGCAGACGACCGGCGTTGCCTTCACGATCGCCATCATTGCGTTGTCCGCCAAGATGGCCAAATCGGACGGGCTCGTGACGCGCGACGAGGTCGAGGCCTTCCGCCGCGTCTGCCAGTTTCCCGAGAGCGATGAGGCGAACGTTCGGCACGTGTTCGATCTCGCCAAGCAGGATACCGCCGGCTACGAGCATTACGCGCGCCAGGTGGGCAAGCTTCTGGCGAACGACGCGGAGTTGCGACGCGACGTGCTGGAGGGACTTTTCGTCATTGCCGCGGCCGACGGTCTTCTGCACGAGAAAGAGGACCGCTATCTGGCTCGCGTCGCGCGACTGATGGGCGTGACCGACAGCGAGCTCGCCTGGGTCCGCTCCCTGTTCGTGACGGCGGATGCCGACCCCTATACGACCCTCGGGCTGACGCCGGCGGCAACAGCCGCAGAGATCAAGGCGCGCTACCGCGAGCTCGTCGTCGAGCATCATCCCGACCGCCTGATCGGACGCGGCGTTCCCGCCGAGTTCGTGACGATCGCGGAGCGCACGCTCGCCGCGATCAATGTCGCCTACGAGACGCTTGCGCGCGAGAAGGGTCTCTGATGTCTGCCCGCGATTCGTGCCTCGTCTCCGACGTGCACCCATCGCCCTGCTGGGAGCCGCGGCGCGGCGTGGATCGTCCCGACATCCTGCTGCTGCACTATACCGGCATGACGTCCTGCGAGCGCGCCATCGATTGGCTGTCGCGTCCGCGCTCCCGCGTATCGTGCCACTACGTGATCGACACCGACGGGCGCATCACGCAGATGGTGCCGGAAAACAGGCGCGCCTGGCATGCGGGCGTCGCGATATGGTCCGGTGAGACCGACGTCAACTCGCGTTCGATCGGGTTCGAGATCCACAATGCCGGCCACGACTTCGGCTATCCCGATTTCCCCGACGCGCAGATGGCGGCGGTGACGGCGCTCGCCGCCGACGTGGTGGCACGTTGGGGCATCGCCCCCGAACGCGTGCTCGCCCATTCCGATGTGGCCCCCGCCCGCAAATCCGATCCGGGCGAGAAATTCGACTGGCATCGCCTTTGGCTCTCGGGCGTGGGCCGGTGGGTGCCTCCGGCGCCCATCGACGATGCCGATTCAGGCCTTGGCCCCGGCACGCGTCACGACGACATCGCCCGCGCGCAAACCTTGCTGTGCACATACGGTTACGGCATCGAGGAAACCGGCGCGCTCGACGTCGCGACGGAGCAGGTGCTGACCGCCTTCCAGCGTCACTTCCGACCCGCCCGCGTCGACGGACGCCTCGACCGATCGACGCTTGCCACGCTGGAACGGCTCGTGGCGACGGTGAGTTGAGCCCGGAAACGCGCCTCCGATCGCGCGAGAGCGTCTCACGCCGGCAACACGATCGATACGTCTGGCAATTGACGTCGGCGGGCGAAGTTCCCGGATCGGGGGCTCACCTGACGGTCCGCTTGTCCGGGGTCTCCGATGTTTCCCTCGGGTTGTGTCTCAGTTTGAATTCCGGCTTGGGGCCAGAAACGTCGCGTCACTCGCCGAGGTCATCCCGGCGCTCGTCGCACTGCTGTCCGGTTTAGATCTCACTTCGGCGAAGCAAAGTACGGCTCCGTCTGCTGAATTAGACCTCCCGCATCCACCCCACACACCGTCATGCCCGCGCCGGCGGGCACCTACGAGCCGTTGTGCTTGGTGAGACGCCCGTGGGTTCCCGCCTTTGCGGGAATGACGTCAAAACAACGCGATACGGGTGCGATCGAACCCGATGCTTGTCAAGCGTCGCAATTTGCGGATCGCGTTCGATCGCTACGCTGCGAATGTCGGTGATGAACCGGGCAGGCGTGCGCTTGTCGCCGGGACCCATTCGTCGGCACGCACGGTGCCAGATGGCATAGCAACATTCGGCCGCAAGCCTCTGCGTCCGCTGCCCGATGGATCGCGGGGACAAGCCCCGCGAAGACAGATATTGGTCAAACCGAAATTCAAACTCAGACACGACCTGCCGTCGCCTTCACTTGCGCAGCGTGTTCTTGTAGATTTTTCCGTCCTTCATGATGACGACGAAATTCTTCTCCGGGTCCGCAATCAGATCGATCGTCTCGAGCGGATTTCCATCGACCAGCAGCAGATCCGCAAGTGCGCCCTGCTCGACGACGCCAAGCTTGCCCGGATAGGGCGTCCGCTTGCCCGACAGCGCCAGCAGCTCGGCATTGGTGTGCGTCGCCATGATCAGCGCTTCGGCCGGCGTATACCAGCGGGTAAGCGAAGCCAGAATCGCTCCTTGGCGCTTTGCCAGCGCGCGAGAGAACAGGACGTCGGTGCCCCACGCGGTCTTGATCTTGTACTTTTTGGCCAACTCGTACGTGCGGGCGATGCCGGGCCAGATCTGGTCGGCCTTGATCCTCTGAATGGAACCCACCGGAAAGCCTTGCCGCAATTCTTCGGGAAGAGGCTGCAAACTCAGCCAGATGTCCTTCTCGACCATCAATTTGGCGGTGGCTTCGTCCATCAGAAATCCATGCTCGATGCACTTCACACCCGCAGATATGGAGCGCTGGATCGCGGCCGGCGTGAAGGCGTGCGCGACAACATAGGTGCCCCAATTCTCCGCGGCCTCGACAGCCGCGTGCAATTCCTGCTCGGTGAACGTCGACACGTCGATCGGGCTGAAGGGGGACGATACGCCACCGCCCGCGGTCAGCTTGATTTGAGAAGCCCCCTGCATGAGCTGCTCCCGCACGCGCAGACGCACCTCGTCAGGACTGTCGGCGACCATGCTGCCGCCGATCCGCTCCATACGGCTGAGAGTGCCGATCTTGCGGGGGAGCTCGGACAGTTGGCGGAAATCGCCATGCCCGCTCGTGACGGTAATTATCGCCCCCGACGGAAAGATGCGCGGGCCGTTGGTGATGCCGTCATCAATCGCGCGCTTGAGACCGAAGACAGGTCCGCCCACATCCCGCACGGTGGTAAACCCGCGCATCAGCGTATCGTTTGCTTCAGCCGCAGCCTGGATATTGTTGTATCCGACATCACCGTTGATGGACTGCACTGCAGTGGGGCGTATCAACATCGCGTGCCAGTGCGCGTCGATCAGCCCGGGCATCAACGTCCGTCCGTTTCCGGCAATGATGGTAGTCGTCGCGCTGCGATCCACGGGAATGGGATCGCGGGAGATCTTCTCGATGAGGTTGCCGCGCACGAGAACATTCGTGCTCTCGCTGAGCACATCGCTCTTGCCGTCAAAAACGTGGACGTTCTCGAACAGCGTGACAGGGCGCGGCTCGACGACGCTTTGCTGGGCAAACGCCGGCGCCTGCAGAAGAAAGAAGGCGGCAATGATGCAAATTCGGCCAAGCATGGGATGCTCTCCTTCCCCATTCACGCGGCAAAATACGGCGAGGTCACACTAACTCGCCCGCCTTCCGGCACAAATCTTCAGTTCGCCGCGATTTTCCGGAGCATTGTTTGCCGAGAATACGCGTCAGGTGCTAGACGGACATCATAGCATTCTGAATCAGATGTGACGCTCTGCACATGCCAGCGAAAAACGCATCAAGCTCCAAGACGAAACCGGCCGGTAAGCCGTCCCCGAAGGCAGCCCGGAAAGGCGCGGCGAAAAGCGCTGCAAAACAGCCGACGAAAAGCGCCGCCAAGCCGGCGCCGGCCCGCAAGGCCGCAGCCCCGATCGTCTCGACCGGCTACTGGCTGATGAAGTCCGAGCCGGACGCCTTCTCGTGGGATGACCTGAAGAAGAAGGGCAAGGCCGGCGAGCCTTGGACCGGCGTGCGAAACTTCCTCGCGCGCAACAACATGAAGGCCATGAAGCTCGGCGATCTCGCATTCTTCTACCATTCCAACATCGGCAAGGAGATCGTGGGCATCGCGCGCGTCTCCGCGCTCGCCCACCCCGACCCCGATGACACGACCGGCACGTGGGAGTGCGTGGACGTCGTCGCTGTCGCCGACCTGCCGAAACCCGTGACGCTGGCCGACGTGAAGGACAACAGGAAGCTCGCTCAAATGAGCCTGGTCACATCCATGCGGCTTTCGGTTCAGCCCGTCACGTCCGCCGAGTGGAAAGAGGTGTGCCGTATGGCCGGCTTCGACCCCGCGAGCATCACGTGAGCGACGACCGCGCGGTCCGCGCATGATCGGGCGTCTCGCCGCGTTCGTGCGATCGGAAAGCAGCGTGACGGCAGCGCGGCTCGTACCCGAGATCAAGCTGCACCTTGCCCGGGCGTCGCATAAGATCTTCCAGTCGACCCGTAACTTTCAGGCGTCCCATCCGGAGGCGGCGGCCTTTCCACCCTATTGGGCATTTGCGTGGCCCGGTGGCCAGGCCATGGCGCGCCACATCCTCGACAACCCCGACCTCGTGCGCGGCCTTCGCGTCGCAGACGTCGGCGCCGGCTCCGGCATCGCTTCGATTGCAGCCGCAATGGCCGGCGCAGCGCATATCCTCGCTGTCGACGTGGACCCGCTGGCGGAGGCAGCCATCGCGATCAACGTGGAGGAAAACGGCGCATCTGCCGTCATCGACACAACGACCGAGGATTGCCTGGCCGAAGAGCCTCAGGCCGACCTGATCGTGATCTCCGATCTCGTCTACGAGCCGGAACTGGCCGTCCGTGTCGGAGGCTTCGTCGAGC
>Ga0182738_1005882_pt1 | contig 12935 bp, 6 predicted proteins | sample eDN5th30CBELigMG_FD_128876 | JGI IMG/M metagenome (GOLD analysis project Ga0182738, IMG submission 128876) | Enriched Miracle-Growth compost microbial communities from Emeryville, California, USA - eDNA 5th pass 30_C BE-Lig MG (version 2)... ...
GTCGTTCAGACTCATCAAAATACCGGATAAGATGTCTATTAGAAAAATAATTAGTCTCGAGTAGGTTGGGATCTAGAGGAAAAAAAGAGGGATTTTAATAAAGGAGGATAAATAACAGTAAAATAAAAAAAGGCCCTTTTGGAGGGAAGGTATTCATAGTAATTCTCAATGTAAATGACACTTCACCAAAAATCGAAATTCCTTAATTCTATAATATAAATTTTTGGCATTTTTCCTTTATCGAATTTTTATATCATAGTCAACGAGGCTTTATTCTCTCTTTCTTTCTTCCTTTAAACATATTACCATATAATTTAAAAAAAACAATTACTAACCAATGTATTATAGAAGACTAATAAAAAGTATATACTCAAACAAAACCTTCATTATTTATTTGCCTTCTGTTTAAAAAAATTATTCAACAATATCAATAATATTGGATTTAGCCAATAGCTTTCATGTTATACTTTGACATAAATTGTCTGATCATGCTATTATGTGCCCTATTAAATAATTAATTCGGTCTTTTCTTTCCCAAATTCTTACTCAGAGAGTTGCTGGACACGAGATTGAGATTTCATTCTGTCGGCATTCATGACTTTTTCATACTTCTTTCTTTCGGCAATATCAGTGATATCCTTGAGTCTTGCTTCACGTTGGTTTTCTCTATTATGCTCTTCTTCGAGTAATCTCAACATTTCTTGGTTTTGTTTCATTTTCAATTCTTCCAATGCTTTTCTTGCTTCCTTCTCAGTCAAATTCTTCATCCCTTGCTCAAAGAACTGTTGACTTTGTAATGGTTGATGCGAAACTGCTGGTCTTGATGTTGATCCTTTCTCCACTGTTCTCTCTGTTCTCTCGGTCTTTTCAATTCTATCCATTGCTATTTGAAGAAATAAATATCAGATCTCAATAACAATCAAAGTACATTTTAAGTTATCTTGGCTATTTCTTCTTTTTTCGAGTGGGTTTTCAAGAGTCTTGTTGGGCTTGTAATTAGTCACGCTTCTATTATGAGAAATAGCGGGATTCTTTGTAGTATGAGGTTGAGTTCTTTTGACTGCTTCTGGTTCAAGGTCTCCAGTATCAAGCTACATTTTTATGAGAATTCACCAAAGTATTCAATTATATTACTCTGCCTTTTTTGATTTTATCGAATCTTTCGAGGATGCTTTGCTTGTTGGCTTGCATTTCTCTCTTGATGATTTGTCTCATCTCCAAAAGAGCAGCCTTATCTTGCCTATACAAAAAATTATTTTCATATCCCACCTCTCAATTTACTTGATCTTTTCGCCTCTTTCGTTAGCATTTTGGATCTTTTCCAGAATCTTTTGTTTCTTATAATCATCCATTTTTGCTTGTCTATGGACACTTTCCCATTTATCATTTCTATTGATCACGTCCAAATCATGCTTCTTTTGTAATTGTTCCTCTCTTGCTTGTTTAGTTCTTACTACCTTCATATCTTTCTCTTCCATCATCATTAAATACCCATCCGTCTTTTCCTTCAACATTGCCTCCATATTTGCTTTCACTTGCTTTCTTGCTTCCTCTTTCATTCTGTCTTCTTCCATTTGCTTCTTCAATTCAGCTTCAGCCAAAATATCTAATTCTCTCTTTCTTTCCTCAGCCAAAGCCTTCTTGATATTGAATTTCTCCTTCTTTTCTTCTTGAAGTTTAGCGTTATCTTCCAACACCTTCTGAATCAATAAAGCATGCTGTTCAGCCAATCTCTTGGTCTCTTCTAACTTCTTTTGCCTTTCATATTCAAACAATTTTCTCTTTTCTTCATTTTTCATTTGTTTCTCATCGAAATCCTTTTACAAATTATTCATTCCTTTATAGAATCCACTCCACTTACGTTTTTCTTTTTAATCAACAACTCGTCAGTCTTTTCTTTGGCTTGTTTTAATTTTTCTTGGGCTTGTCTACTTTTTTCTTCAGCTTCTTCTTGCTTCTTTTTCCATTGTAGATGCAACAACTCCTGTCTTTCTCTATCCTTTCTTTCAATTTCTTCCTTTCTTTGTAAAATCTCATTCTGTCTTTGTAAGGCTTGTGCTTCAGTCTTTCTCACAAATTCTTCATGTTTCTTTCTTTGCTCTTCTTCTCTTAATCTGATATCATTCATTCTCTTTCTTTCCTTCTCCAACTCCCTTGCTTTCACTTCAGCTTCCTTTCTTTGTGCTTCAGCTGCCAATTCTGCTGCAATTCTTTCTTCTTCCGCTTGCTTTCTTTGCTTTTCCAATTCTTCTAATCTCTTTCTCTCCTCGTTCTCTCTTCTTTTACGAGCATTTTCCATCTCTTTTAACCTGTCCTTTTCTCTTTGAAGCATTTCTTTTTCTTCTTGTTTCTTTTTAATTTCACCCATCTTGTTCTCATAATCAATCAATTGTTTTATTTCTTTTTCCTGTCTTTGTTTTATTCTTTCAAGTTGTTTCTTTTCTTTCTCAATCAAAGTTGAATCAGTCTTTTTTGTCAATAACTCTTGAATTGCACTCTGCGTCAACTTCATTGATTGCTCCTTCTTCTCCTACTCTTTGTGTAAATATTTATCACTTTGCCAAAAATCACCTTCGGCTGTGTGAAACTGAGATAACCATTCTTTTCGTCCTCAATGAGAACAGCTCTTTCCTAAAAATCCCATTCAAAAATATTCTCAATAAAGATGTTTTTACTTCTAATAATACTCTGACTTTTTCTCTTCTTCTTTCCTCATAATGCATCACCATTTGTTCAACACCATCTTTACTGAGGTTTTTACTTCTAAACATCTCTCTTATTTCCGCTGCAGTTCGAATCAACAGCTCGTGCTGAGCAATACCTTGTCTTCTGAGAGCTTCAAGAGAACGAGGACTGAATTTTTTTCATTAATTTTCAAGCAAAAAGGTCCATACCTATTGATGATTGGTTCTTTTGTACTTTTTGGGTCAAAGTTTAGTAGAGAAATTTGATGTGAATTCTGCAATGGAAATGAGCGATTGACGAAAACAACAAGATTACCTTTTCACTCATAGATAGGAATTTTAGGTTTCTAAGGCTGAGTTTTTTAAAGAGAAAAAAATGACTGTCGCAATAATACAACTGTCTATATTAAATTTACCTAGGAAAACTCCCAAATAAAAATTTGCAAGATTCTATTTAGGTTTAATTAAAAACTTTTTCTCATGAGCCTATTTTCATCTTCTCTTGGTTGGGTAAATCCATTTTATCACCCCCTCTCAAATTCAAACAATCTTGGGAGATCGTCGTTTATTCTAAAAAGATTTTGGTCGTCAGAAAACAAGATTGAGATTCGCTATTAAAAGTAAAAAAAATTCAGAATGAGAAAAGTTTCTTTCAAGATTATACAGACTGAATATTCTTTCATGTTTATCAAAACAAACAAAAACAAATATCCCAATATCCAAATATCCAAATATCCAAATATCCAAATATCCAAATATCCAAATATCCAAATATCCAAATATTCAAATAAATTCACCAGCTCTTTGCTTTAGTTTCTATTTTTATCGAAAATCTCAATGATATCCAAATAATAATTTGAGATTGTTTTGCATTCAGCTTTTGACCAATATTTTCCTTCACCCATATCATCATTTATTTTTGACAACAGTGGTCTATACTATTCAAAAAAATTAAATATTCTCGCTCTTATAATCATCTTACCTTATTTATAGTTTTTCCAACAATTTCCATTTTCTTGTTGAGTAAATCGGGCTTTGAATCCTTCTCATGTTGAATAAGCATAATATTCAAAAAGATTGCAATTTGTCTCATTCTTTCACTAAAAACTCCGCAATCCTTATGATTTTGTTTCAGATGATTCTCCCCTTTTTCATGTTAATCGAGTTTGCTCATTTACAAAACTTACACTCTGCATTTAATACGGTCAGGTTTCTCACCAGCAAAAGATTCAGTTGATTGGGATCATAAATTTTTTGCAGCATATCTCCCATTTCCCTCTTTTTCTTGACAAGAATTGCATTCGCAAGCTCGTGGGGATTCTCATAGAGAAACTTTTTGTTTTCGTTTGCTCTGTATGATAAATATATCTTGAGAGCAAATAGAATGACAAATCCCAGAATTGCAATAATGTAATCCCACATTTTTCTTTTTTGTTGTGCTTGTTTTTAAAACGTTAAATAATCAATTTTAACAAAATCACCTGCTCTACTTATTTACTCAAATCTTTTACTTCTCATGCTCACTAAATTTCTATTTTCTACTTACGCGTTGATTCGAATATATTGGTGCTTATTTCCTCTCGGACCTCCATAATTTTGCAAAAAAAGTAAATACTCTTTTTCAATTTCACATTCAAATAATTAGGGAAGAAAATTCTAAAGAATATTTTGGTGGGAAAAAGTGAGCTAAAGGAAAATCTTCGAGTGAGTGTCATTAAGAACATCTCAATGAATTTTTTTGAATTGTCACAAAACTTTAGGTTTGTATGAGAATTTTAAGGTTGAATGATTCAAAAGAAATTTCAAGGATGAGTTAGAAATTGATAAATCAGCTTTTGTGCATCACTTTATAAACATTAAAATTAAATAAAATGTGAATTTTGGTGTAATCTAAATTTTGTTAACATGAATGTTCCAATCTTTTACAGTGGAGTGCTCAACATGAGATTACAAAGTATTATCAAAACAACTTTCAAATAAATGAAGAAACAAACCCTCCAAATAATATTCTGTTTCATTTTCTTTTTTCAGAGTCTTTGAGAATTGGGTAATAAATAAATTTGCAAAATAGAAATCCAATTTGAATCAATTACAAAATTTTAATTAAATAGAATCTGAAAATCTTTTCTCAATAATTAATTAAAGAATAAAAAAATTTCTCAAAAAAAAATCTTTAATTCAAATTATTTTTCATTTTCAAAACAAACTCATTTTTTTGTTTTGAAGAAAGAATATTTTGCTGTTTATTTGAATCGCTTTCAAAAATTTTCTTGATCTCTCAAAACCTTTTGGAGTAATTTTTATTTCTCTGGCAAAATTTTCAATAATGTTGGAGTCAAAATACCTCTTCTTATCGTTTGTTCCAAAATCACTTTTTCTTTTGAGGGATCACCAAAATTCCCTTCCAAAAAAAAACTTGTTGAACACATATCAAAGAAAAATCAATATTATTTCTAAAGTTCATCTTTCTCTATAAACCAGAACATGTGAATTATAGTTCCTAAAAACAAAACAAAAAAACATAGCCGTTCAAGGGTTAGATTGTGAGGAACAAGGATTATCAAAAATCGAACCTTCTCTCATCCTCATAAATATTTTCCTCAGCTTTTTCTGTTACTTGATTTGGTCAATTTTATATATTTTCCCAAACTTTCCCTCAATTATTCTCCAAAAGGATTTATGTTTTAAATCAAAGCCTTGCAGGAAAGCAAGGTTCGATCTCATCTGATAACAATATGAAGGTGTTCATTCATTCTCAATCTCTCTTTAAATTAAATGATTCTTTTTAACATTGAGAAGTTTCCCATAGAGGAAAGAAGAAAAAATGAAAAACATTAAAAAAAAAAGTTTCCTCAAAGAAGATAATGGATAATAGCTAGACAATCAAATATAACAAAGAAGTCAAAAGCAATCTATTGAGTACATCTGTCTAAAGATCACTTTCTGTTTGAAACTATTCATTAAAAAACATTCTCAAGGATTTACCTTCGGAAACTCTTACCTTGACTTTTAAGAGGTTTTTTCCCCTGAATTTTTGGACTTCCTGAGGTTTAACAAGACGCAAATTATTTTTGAAAGGAAAAATGGGAAAGAAATTGCCTTGAGATGAAATCGATTCACAATAAAATTTTGAAAATCGTTCTCACATATCTTGAAGCGAATTCACTATTTTATGCTGATATTTCTTTCAAAAAAATCATCCTTTTTTTTTGTTGCTGTCAAAGCTAAAGTTATAGTTTATGTTTTGAGCAGAAATTTATCAATTTTCTTTCCACTTTGCCTCCTTGAGCAACCCCCAATTTCTCTTATTAACTTAATTTTCTGTTTATTCTTTATTTTCAGAAAACCTTTGAATAAAATTCTCATATCTTCCTAACCTTCTTTCGGAATTTCCAATTTCCTCAATTGAATTAATTTTCCAGTCAAAATCTAATTAATAAATGAAAAATTAATTTGGCTTTGTAAAATAAAGTTCATCATAAAAGTGGGTATTCAGAGTAACTGGTTCATCGTTTAATCAACACATCTCCAAAGGGTAAAATCTTTTCTAGTTCAAACTGAATATCTCAAAAGAACTGAGAATGCGAAAATTTGGAATAATCAAAAGTCTCCAATAATTCATCCAATCTGGGTAAAGAAAAAGTGTTTTAACTAATTGCTCAATTCAATTAAAAAATTTTCTTTGATTTTAATCCAAAATTAATTTTCGAAAATCAAAATTAAAAACAAAATATTGATTATTTCTCCAAATGAGTTTTCATTATTAATCCAAACAAAAAAAAATATTTTCATAAAAAGAAAATCCCTCAAAATTAATTATCAAAATAAATCCATAAGGTCAAAAATTCTTTTCAGTTTTGTTTTAATGCAAATTCAACTTTTCGATCTTCTCCTATTCCAAACTTCTTGACCTGTTATTTCACATAAAAAAATCATTCGAGGTATTGAATAAATTGCCTCTATGAAACAAAAGAAAGCCTTGAAAATAAATTCTCCTGGATGGATCTGAACTGTCAAGAAACAATTTTTTGAGTCTTTCTTCTCTTTCTCTAAAAAAAAATCTTAACAATAAATACTCTAAAAAATAGCAAATCTTCATACTTTTTCTTCAATCAATATCAAAGCTAAAGCTCTCGAACTAAAATTTTCGAGTCTATTTTAGATCGACACCCTTTAAAGAATTACTTTTGTTTGCAAACAATACTCAAAATATTTTTCTCACTATCTTCACCTCAACGTTTTTCTTTCAAAATAATATAGTGCGAGAAACTAAATCTGAATTACCTGATGGAATAATGAAGTGTATGAAGTTCTAAGTATTCAACAATAAACTTCGAATTGCTTCTCAAATTAGAAAACACAACCAACAAAAAAAGAATCGTAATAGACATCTTGACTAATTCCTTCCCTCCCTGAACACTAAATACCAAACAGAGAATTTCGTCAGACATTTTAACTTTCACTATGAAACAGTAGAAGATCAGTTCCACTCAAAACATTATTCGGATAAAAAGTTGTTTCAATCTTCAAGAATTTTAGACAAAGGTTTTTGCTAACATTAAAAGGAAAAGCCCTTTCTCATCTTTTTGAAAAAGTTTACTTCAAATAATATGATACCAAAAAATTTTACTAAAGAAGAATTTTGATGTTTTATAGAGGAATTTAGATCATCATTTGAACCCATCCCAAAAATTAGCTCATCTATCAAACTCAAAACGCAGGAGATATCTTTCTTTAGCAAATAAGAATATATAATAGGATTAGCAAACTTTTTGAATTTGATTCACGTTGAATATTTTAGTCTGCAAATTCAAATTTGAGATCTATTGTATTTTGTAAAAAAAATTATTAAAGATGGAGTCAAAAACTAAAGGTTTCCCTGATCAAGTCAGGTGAGAAAGGTTTCTTAATTCAATCAATACTAACATTCGCTCTGGGTTAATCTTTCAAAAATGAAGTGTAAAAGTGTAATTCTTTCAAACTCAAGCCATGTCAAAAAAGTTAATTAGCCAACAAAAAAATTTGAAAAATTCATTAATCAAATTTATTCAAATGTGATTTTATTTTTCGGAAATTTATTCAAAATTAAGAAGAATTATGAATTAAAAGTTTTTATTTTTCTTTAAATTTATGTTTGCAGAAGAAAAAAAAAGAAATCAAAAATTTTACAGATCAATAAAATAATCAAAATAATTCAAAGAAAAGATTTTTCATAATATTTCCATCATCTTTGCTTTCATTCACAAAGATTCTTTGTCACAGAAAAAAGCCTTTCCTAAAAGTTGAATTCAAGTCACTATACTTTGCTTCATTTAAGATCTCCTTCGCATTGACATTTCAAGCAATACGATAAATACAGGGAAATTTATTTTGCTATGAAGAATAAAAAACTCAGTCGCATGAAATTTCCTGAGTGAAAATTAATTCTATTTCTCTGAGAATTGGGAATAGATTTCTTGAAGTATCATTTGAGGCTCAATATACAAAAATCTCAAGAAAACTCTAAAGCCTTGCAGAGACTTCCTTTCATGACACTGATTGATTTTTCGAGGAAAAACTATTTTGGTCGAACAGAACTCATTTTTCTCATAACTTTTGGAGAGCTATTCTTTAATCTCAACGTTTCTAGGCATGATTCTCTGAGAAAAGAGAAGTTTCCAGCCAAAACATTTTCCCTTCTGAATAGACCTTCAACATTGCACCAAAAATGATTTTCCACAGGAACTTCTAAAAAACTTGAGAGAAAAGTTCAAGAATTTGCTATTATTTAGTTTCTAACCGGAAACGAGAGTTCCACTAAAAAATTCTGAGAATATAAAGTTTTTGTTAGTTTATCTGCCTCTTTCATATCTCAGTTCTAACAAAGTTTAAATTCCATCTCCTTCGCCTCTTCTTCTCTTTTAATTGAACACTTTTCTTTCCTTCACCGAAATAATGAATCAGCTTCATTCATCTTCTTGCGTCTCAAGTGTGAAACTCTTGGATTATCATAAAATTCATCATTTCACTTTTGACTAAATTTTGTACTGAATTGCTCAGTAAAAATTAACTGCTTGAAACTTTCGAGATCATTCCTTCAATCATTAACTCTAAGCCTTTTACCTCAAACTTGCTCTCCTTTTGATGCTTCAAATTCCCACATTGTCTTCTGACCACCTTATGTTCACCAAAAGCCCAGATTTCTAGGGTACACTTCTTTCGTTTCTTCAAAAATCAATCTTCACCATTTTTTTTTATTAAGGAAAAAATTCCTTTTTTCGAAGCGAGTTTGGAATAAATTTCGTTTTAGTTTTGGAATTAAATTTATCGTCTTCTAATGGATTCCATCAATTCTTTACTTCTTTCAATCTTTGCCAAAAATCAAAAATTTGGAAGAGACGTCGAATCATTTTTTCGACGATATCAAATCCTTTCTTTAATTTATGTGAATCTCGCTGAAACTGGAGTCTTTGTCGTTTACAACTTTATTATCTGGTTTTTCTATGACAATCCAGCTCCGTATGCCTTGCTTATTGTTTGCCTCCCTTTTTCACTTCTCAGTTTCCTCTTCATCAGACTCAAAAAAATCGAAGCTTCAGTCATCATGCTGCTGATTGTAATGCATAGCTCAAATTTCATTGGAAGTTACAGTACAAATTCCCCCATGCCTGCTCTTTATGCTGTTTTACTTTATCCACACTTCACCTTTTCTCTTAGCTCCTCTTTTAAGGTTCACTTCCTAAATGCTGTGCTTTGTGGTGCAATGTTTCTCTACAGTGCGCTAAAAATTAATGATATGTTCCGGGTTACACTTACAGATGAACAATCCTTGCAAATATCTATGCTCATTGCGGCTGGAATCATATGTGTTTCTTTCACAATTCTTGTCTCTTTTATTCAAAAGTCTGTCGAAATGAATATATGGAAACTTGCCCAAGAAAATCATGTGAGATCAGAAAATCTCACCAAAGAAGTTGTTGAAGCTATGGAAGTCAAAGATTCATTCGTTTCTATGCTTTCCCATGAAATAAGAAACCCACTCAACTCTCTCAAAGGTAGCATCGATTATCTCTCACAAGTTATCAAAAATCCTGAACAGCTCAAAGTCCTCAAAAATGCAAAACTTAGCGGGGAAATCCTTCTAAATCTCGTTAGCAACATTCTGGACGCTGCCAAGCTCAAATCTGACAAAATGGAACTCGCTTATATTGAGACAGACTTTGTTGAGATCGTCAAGAAGGTTTTCATTATCAACTCAGAAAATTTATCAAGCAAAGAATTATTTGCAGAAGCCTTTATTGATAAAAAGGTCCCAAAATTATTATGGATTGATCCTTCAAGATCTCTCCAAATCCTTATGAATCTCCTTTCAAACGCCATAAAATTCACACAAAAAGGAGGAAAAATTCGTCTTTATGTTTCGTGGTGTTCTCAAGAGAATAGTCCGAATAACCTTCTTACTCCAATTAAGGCTGAAGAGCAAGAGGAATTGAGAGAAATCTCGACAGAGAGACATCCTTATTCGAATCAGGACTATGACGAGAGATCCCATTTTATATCCAAGTATAATACAGCGGTATTTGAGGAGTTTAATGCTCATGAGAAAGAGAATAGACAAAGAAATCTCGATAAATTAAATACAAGCATCGTTTCTAATTGTTCTGATCAAGAGATTCAAGAATCTTCTTGGAAAATTCACTGGGTTCATGATTCAAACATCCCAAAATCTGAGAATAGACAAAAAGGGTTTCTGAAGGTTCAGATTTCAGATAATGGATGTGGAGTACCGGAAGATCAGATTCCAAAATTATTTGGCATGTTTGAACAAGTTACAGGAAGTGCGAGACCACAACACGGAGGAACAGGGTTAGGACTCTGGATTTGTAAGCAATTATGCAGAAAAATGAATGGAGATATTGCGATTTACAGTAAAGTTGGAAAAGGAACTTCATTTGTTTTTTACGTCCCTGTGAATAATGATGTGTTGAGTAATTCAATAACTAATTGGAACCGAACAAATGGAGACGAAATCAGGGCATTAGTTGTCGACGATTATTCAGTAAATCGATATTTACATAAACTGTTGCTTGAACAAGAAGGTGCTCAGGTCGTGTTAGCAAATAATGGCAAAGAAGCATATGAGAAGTTTATTTCAAAAGAGGAAGATTATTTCAATTTTATTCTGACTGATGTTCAAATGCCAGAAATGGATGGATTTACATCAATACAATTAATTCGGAAATGGGAGCAAGAAAAGAATCGCAAAAAAGTTGCTGTATATTTCGTCACAGGAGAATATTATAATGAAGAAGATGTCCTCTCCACTTTTCTTAGCCGAGGTGGAGTTGAGGACAGAATTCGGTGTCTTCGTAAACCTCTTGATGGCGATATGATGAGAAGAGTTGTTCAAACGTTTAAAACGAGACCTTCATAAAATTTTTATTTCTTTAAAACTGCATTGCCTTTTTGTACAATTTTGTCTCCTTACTCAATTGTTTTTATAATGTGAAATGCTGAGGTAATTTTTCAATACTTTCACAATTACAATGATTTAATTGCAGAATCTTCTGATCTCATCATTGCTTTAATAATATAAATTTAGTTCCACAAACATGAATCTTGAAAGCTTTGAGTGCCCTATTTGTCAAAATATCTATGACGACAAGAGTCATACACCAAGAATCTTACGTAAATGTGGTCACACTCTCTGTTCTGAATGCCTCGGAAAGATTCTTCAAAGTTCTTCACGTCAATGTCCATTAGACAAAAAAAAATTTGGTCGAACCTCAACTACTATTGAGCGTTTCCACAAGAACTTTGCCCTCTTAGGGATCCTTGCTGAAAGAAACACTATCAAAGTGTGTTCAGAGCATCAAATGAAACTGAAATATACATGCCTTGAAGATGGCTCAAAAATATGTCCTGAATGTGCTTTACATGGAGCACACAAAGGACATGAAGCCAAATTGACCAAAACTCTTAAAATGGAACATAGAGAAAGGCGCAAGAAACTCACTAAGCTCTCGGAAGATCAAAGTCTGAACAAAAAAAGACAACTTAATGCCTTACAATCAAAAGAGCAGGAGATGGTCAAAAACATCAAAGAAGGATTTTCAGTACTCAAGGAAATATTGCAAGACAAGGAGCTAGAAATGATATATGGAGCCAAACTATTGATAAATTCAGAAAGAAAAGCTATTTTTCTGGGTTCAAGGGAAGAAAGAAATCTTAATGATGAGATCCAAAAGGGAATTAAAGAAATTGAAAGTTTCGAAAAAACAGAAAATTATTTATCAATAAAAGATAAAGATTTTGATGGCCTCGCAGCCAAGAGTGAGTCTAACCTTCTTCAAAAGGTTTCAAATGAAAGAATAACAAGGCTTGAACAGGTCTCAAAAACAGCAAAAATGGAGACACTCAAGCATCAACATCAGTTGGCTCAGTTGAATGCGTTTACAAGAAGCACATTAGATGAAATATACCAGCACTTTAAAACCCAAGAATGTCAAGAGTTATTCTCAAAGGTCGACCTTCTCTCTTCCAAAGTCTTGGAAATACCCAGTCGTCTTAATTTGCTCCAATTAGAAGATACCCTTTTCATTTCATTTATTAAGAAAAGACCTGAGATCCTTGATATTAATCCCATTCAATGGGAACAAATAAAACGCTTAGATTTCGATTTTTCAGAAGGAAACATCCTAGATGAAGATCTCTCTATTCTTGCTTCAATTCGTTTTCAGTTTGCAGAGCTGACTGCTCTTAAGATGAAATTTAATTCCGCCAAGGCCGAGCAGAAAAATCTGGGCATATTACTTCGCTCAATGCCAATCTTCTTCAAGCAGATTGAGAAATTACTTGAGCTTGAGATTAACCTCGAAGATTGTAAAGCCAATGAAAGAAGCCTTGTTCATTTTATGAATAATTTTGTTGCAAAAGCGCTTAATCTTAAGAGACTCAAAATTAACCTTGATTCCACACTGATTACAGATTTTGGAGTCCAATCGCTCCTTGCAGCTCTCCAGAACCTCAATAGACTCGAATCTATATGGCTGAACCTCTTTGACACAAAAGTCTCAGATCAAGCTTTTGACAATATCCATATCCTTGTTAAAACTCCATCAAAGTTGCATTTAAACCTTCAAGGCACTCAAATCACGGATAAAACTCTCATGTATCTTGCTGAAGAGTTTCAACTTACAATAAATACAATCACGAGACTCTCATTAAACTTCGCTGAAACCTTGATAAGTGATGAAGGTGTCTGCTCTTTGA
>Ga0182738_1005883_pt1 | contig 12935 bp, 6 predicted proteins | sample eDN5th30CBELigMG_FD_128876 | JGI IMG/M metagenome (GOLD analysis project Ga0182738, IMG submission 128876) | Enriched Miracle-Growth compost microbial communities from Emeryville, California, USA - eDNA 5th pass 30_C BE-Lig MG (version 2)... ...
AATGCCAGTGCTGTGAGATTTTAGTCGTAAAGTTTAAACTAATGTAAAGTCCTTTGATGAGAGAATCATACACCTTTGGTATAATTTAATTTTGTATATTAATTTTATATATAGAGAATTTAATAAAATTTGGCTTTGTCAGAAGAGGATCATGAGGGATTGATGATAAATTATTTGGACTTTACATTGACCTTGAGCTCTTTATTTTTTGTGAAACAAAGATTAAGAAAGCCAATCTCGGAAAATGGAATTTATTTTTTGGAGTCAAGGAGATTTATTGTGCTTGCCTAATGTTAGTTCCTGATTTGATGAATTGAAAAGTAACTTGCCAGGAATGAATTTTTGTTGACAGGATTTGCCAGCAAACATTAAATTTTAGCGAAATTCGAGAAATATTCTACTTGAGATTGTGAGAGATAATTTCTTGGGGTTTTGATTTCAACAAAGGTAAAGTTAATTGAAATCAAGAAGGAGGTAGTCAGTTATTATAAAAATATTTAGTACATGCAAAATATTAGATATATGAATTTTTGTTTTGGGTGAGAACATCGCAGATGTAGTGCAAGTCATGTATCATGTAAAAAAAATTATTGTAAATATTTTGATTTTTTCGTAATCAAGAAAACATTCTGTAACTTAACTCAAATCACTCTGATTAAAAAAAATATAGCATGTGTAATTCCCAGAGATTTTTCATTGTAGAGCATTTGCTTGAGAAGGAATTTGATTCCTCCATGTCCATTCTGTACAAAAGAGGAGTTAGAGGATAGGCTGATGGAGTTTTTTTATATGTTCATTGACTTCATTTTCGATAGAAACACTATCAAAAGCAGAGGATTCAGCGACATTTCCTTGCCTAGCCTTGTAATATTTGGGAGTGAACCAAGCTTTTTTAACTTCATTTCTGACACTTCTATTTGAAAAATAAGCGAGAGCTTCGAACATTCCTTGTCCTTTAGCTAAGATAATGTGTACGATTTCCCATTTTTGGTTGTACCCGGTTCCGAATATAAGAGCCATTTTTTTGAGGATAGCTCCACTATTGCAAACGCCTTGAATTGCAGGGAAAATGAAGAGGCCATCTAAATCGTTTGTTGTGGCTTCCGAGCATATTTTTCGCGCAAGAAAAGCACTTTTACAATAGCATATAAAATTAAACAGAGTTGAAGCGACCAAAGGAATGTAAAATCCAATTGCCATCGGAAAAGTGAGAGCAGGAGATCGATACCAGCAATAGCTCATTCCGTTTCCAGAGCTCGGACCAAAACGATCTTCAAGAATGGACGGGATGGAGATAACAAAGGAAACGAAATATGTGAGAGGGATATATTGCCATTGGAGCTTTTCCATTTTATGGTGGTGTTTTAATGAAGAATAAATGACCCAAGCAATGACAGAATTCCACAACATATAAGTCAAATAGAGGAATGTATTGAGGAATCCGAAGAATTTGCATACAGGACCATCTGTTTGTGCGAAATACAAAGCGGGATAGTTTGAAAGGAGCCAAGGGAAGCCGAGAATGGAATGCCAAGCGACGTATGCATAGAATTTATTGTTTTTATTGCGAATGCCGTAATATGTGAGGATGGTGAATGCTTGGCCGATCAGAGAAACTGCAGTGATAACACAAAAGACAAACTGGTTTTGGAATAGATAGACGACGTTGTTGATGGGATCTTCAGTCTGAGAGGTAGGTGTCATAGAAAAGGGGACTTGACCTAAAGTTTGAAATCAAAAAGTCTCGAAAATAATTTTAATAAAGTCTTTTGGTTGGAAGACTTGCTGTGCAATTTTGGTGATTTGAAGATTATTATTAGCGTTTTGCAATAAAATTTTTATTCACTGCAAAGATAGGTACTTTTAATAATATATTAAAAGCTCTTGTTTTGATTTTTAAACCCTCCCCGAGTTTATTCCTTGGGAATTCGCTATCAGGCGATAAAGCTGCCTTATAAGAATTTGAGATGTTTAGTTGAAGGAATATCGAAAGAGTCGATGTTGAGACCCTCAAAGTACGGAGTGGACAAATATTTTAAGGACTATATTAAGGCTCGCCTTCAACAAATTTGATTCTAGAAATTCAAGAGTTTTTTTTTGTTTCAAATGAAATAAAATTTGTAATGTAATAAAAAAGTGAAAAAAATATTGATTGTTATGTTATGAAAATACGTATCAAGTACTTAATTTTTAATACCTAAAAAGGATAATTTATTGATGTCTAAAACTGCAAGGACTTTGGGTTGTCTTCCGAAAGTTAAGCCTCTTGCTATACCAGAAACACCAACATCGACTCTTTTAAACATGTTTCCTTTGATGAGATTAACAAAAATGACCTGAGTTCCTTGGAATAAAATCATGACCTTATGATTATAATAGGTTCCTCCAATGATGGTTTTTTGAGGGAAATTCCATGTTCTAAGAGCAGTGAGTTGAGAGTTTATATTCCAAAGACGGATCCTTTTATCATCAGATTCAGTGAGACAGAAAGGATGTTGGTTAATTCTTGTGACATGAAGCTTGTTAATTTTAGTTTGATGAGCTTTTACAATCCGAATACAATTAAACTTTTTGTCACAAGAGAAAAGTTTAAGGTATCCATTAGAAAAACCACAAGCCAGTAAATATCTTCCCTTCCCGAATCGGACCTTTTGAGTCGACTGAACAACAGCCCAATCCTTCCAAGTAGACAAAACGTCCTTAGTTTCAATATCCACAAGGAACATGGTATCAAACTGGTTCGGTTTCTTCCAGCATTTATACTCGCCAGCCACAACAAGAGTGTTTTTCTTCTTGAAAACCTCTAAGGAATTCGCAATGGAAATTTCAAGATTGATCACAGAAACTTGGGTAAAGCGAATAGTAGTCAAGTCCCAGATTTTTATCTCGCCAATATATTGCGTGATGAGTCTTTTCTTCTTTCCATCGAAGCAAGAAGCAGTGATAGCACCACTATGAGCTTTGAAAGTTTTGACAGGGTAATGAGTATCTGCTTCGTAAAGCGTGATCAGGCCATTTTGGTGGAAACACGCGATTTTACTGATGGATTTTAAGTAGAGTACAGTTTGTACAGATGAATTATCTGCTTGGGAAGTAAAGTCAATGATATCGCATTTAGCAAAGGTTGAAACAACAGAAGTTGAAGGTGCTTGGCGGGTAGTTGAAACTGTAGCAGAAGATGAGGAAGAGAATTCAGGTCTCACCATTTTAAAGAAAGAAAAAATAATTAATTGAAATAACTGAACGGATTTTCTTCAGGGAAATATAACATCTCTCATTGAGAAAAACACTACATAAGAAGGTGTTTTAATTAATCTTTCTTTGTGAAAGAGATTTTTGAGGGTTTTTTTCGAATTTTGATGAAAAAAAGTCCTTCCTTATTCTATTCTTTCCTTTCCTTTCTTTAAACTCAAACTTACCACAGGTGATCTGGGGGAATAATTCTTTGAGAGAGAGAGAGTACTCTTATGGAGTTTGATTTTCTCCAAGAGAATTTAGAGAAAATCCCGAGTTTCCTGGAGTAAATTTGAAGAGTTGAAGATTCGCAGGAAAATCATTTACTGAAAAAAACTACATTTATTTGTTGTAACTGTTGAAAAAAGATCAGAAAATTTTTTCTTCTTCAGATGAAAATTGAGAGACAATAGTAGACATGAAAAAATTCTTTCTCTCAAAAGAAAGTATAATAATGTTTTTCTGTATTTTTTGTCTCTTGGTTGAAATTTTTCACCAGACGCACAAATTTCTGAGCGCTCTCATGAGGATGACAGAAAAATTTTTGAACAATTTTGATAGAGTATTTTCAAGAAATGAATTGACATCATAAGGTTTATTGAAGAAAAATCGATAAGAAATTTATTTCTGCAAGAAAACAATAAATTTTATTGTATTTAGGAAAAATTTTTATTTTTATTTAATAAAATTTCATACTCAATAAATCTAAACAAGATTTTTATTGCTCAATAAATCAACCTTTGGAATGAGTCATTTTCCCATACAAGACGACCCTGTGAAGGTCTGTTCAGATCCTTATTGTAAAGATGACAACACGACTGGCGGCCAGCTTTCTTTCATCTTATTATTTTTGTACACAGCATATATATTTACAAAAAATGTGCGCAATCTGCGTCATCTAGCCAATCAAAGGAAAAAGATCAACGTGCATAAGCTTTTGATTATCAACATCATCATCCTCATCTTTCTCGCAGGTATGAATAGAAAATAATTCGTTGATTTGAATTTCTACAGTTAGTCTCGTCATGTATTTTGATGGAGTGCTCATGTTTTGCTTCAATTGGCATGGATATTTAACCTTCCAGACTTTCAATATATTCCAAGCATTCACCACTTGCTGCCTGCAGGTGATTTTCTCAATTGGATACTTTAATTGGCAAGTTTTTCAAGCTATTCCCAAAATAATTTGGAATAAATAGGTCTGCACTCTTTGCAACAGTGTATGAAAAGCCAAAAAAAATGGTGAGGAGAATAGCGATAATAATTTTATCATGTTTTACGCTGATCTTCATCACAATTTTTATCTGCATGAGCATTATTTTTACAACATTCCAAAATAAGCACACTGGGCATGACGATCCTGACATGTAAGGAAATTTGTCGATTTTTGTGGTCTAAATGAGAATAAAAAGTCTTCAGAATAAATGGTACAAGATCACAGTCTACGTGCTGAGCGCTGTTGTCCTCATAAACATGATTATCTTCACCGTTGCCTGCCAAGTATTAATCAAGAAACTTCGAGCAATCTATTATTTCTCTTCCGATAAAGTCGCTAAAAAAGTACACATATTCAATTGAGGATTCAATATTAAAAAATTTAGATGAAAAGATTGATTATTTTCACGATCGTTGCCTCTGGATTAAGAGCTCTGTTGGATGTAGCTTTTTCATTTTTTGATATTCCAGGATACCAAAAACTTCGAGCTGCTATTTATGGAGACAATGCTACCAATTGGGAGCAATTTTATTGGTATAGATGGAGATTGAGAGGGAGTTCTAATTATTGATTTTAGGTTTGTGTATTCGTTTGGATTTTTCTTGATATGCAATTTGATTCCAACAAGATTTATGCTGATGAATTTCAGTCCAATTATAACAAAGAGCAACACAATTAATTCTTTGGATTCTGATAATGCTGGATCAAGTGGTAAATAAATACTTTGAAGCTGAGAATTTGAGTCCTAATCTGTTAAAATAGAAGATATGAATAGACAATTTTTGGCGCGTGATAACGAAGATGGAACAGAATAAATTTTTGTGAAATGTATATTTGAGAAGGAAATTCTAGGAAGGATAAACTCTTCTCTGCTTTTTCGGCTGGGTCATGTTTATATTCTCCCCTCCCTTTCCTTATCTCTCAGGCTATTATTTGTAATTTCTATAATCTAATCTAATTTATATCCCTGATAAATCCTTGTTTATTTTTTATGAATGAAACTTGAAGAAAATTTTTCACCAAAATAAATTTATTCAAATACAGTAAAAGTTTATAAAAATTATAAATACAGTAATATGAGATTGACATTAAAAATAAGTTTTTTTGAAGAGATAATTTACTACGATTCGATCTTATCTTAAATTTCTCGAACTAGCCGGTTCAGATTTATAAGGTGTAGAATCTGCTGACATCTGTTTAGATTGAGCATAGTGATGGCAAATTCTTTTTGTAAGTTCTTTAAATTCTTTGCTTTTCATCAGAGTGATTGCAAGTTTATGGCTTTGACTAATTCTTCTGAGCATTTCCAGTACCAAGAAGATTGTTTCATCTGAACTCAGCATTTCTGGAGAAATCATGTCCAGGATATTATTTGCATAATCTGGAGATGCCACTTCATCGCTAGTTGAATGAACAGTGGATCTCATTTCAAACTCTCCTATTTCTGGAGATTTTTGATGATCTAAAGCTTCAATTTGACCTCGTAATTGAGTATTTTCTTCGAGGAGTTTGTTATATTTTTGCTCAGAAAAAGCCAATTTTTCATTTGCATTATATAACTTGTTGATAAAACTTTGTTTAATATTCTCAAATTCGGTCTCTTTTTGTGAAAAATCAGACAATAATTTTTCAATCTCTCCATGCGTAACCTTCTTCTCCCCGGGGGAGTTTGAGATATTGATATTATTTTCCTTTTCAAGTTTGAATCGAAGAAGTTCATTAACTTCCTGAGTCAATCTTTTATTTTGCTCTTTTAATTTATTGATATCAGGCTTTGGTTCGCTCGTTTCATCCAAATCTTCAGTCATTTCTTTTTCTTTATCCATGAGCTTCTGTTTCAATGAGTCGAGATTTTTTCCCAAGTCTTTATTTTCTCTCTTTAGAGTTTCGATTGTCTGTTCAAGCTGCTTGGTGGTCGATTTTAGTTCGTTGATATCCTTGTTTTTGAGAATGATTTCATCTGAAATTTGCAAATTTTGAGACTCCTTCTTGCGAATCAAGTCTTTGAGCTCTTTGATATCTTTCTCTTTTGCACTCAATTTATCATGTAATTCTTCCAGTCTTTTTTCGTTTTCAGTTTCGGAATCCTTTAATTTTTGAGATCTTTCTCTTTCCTTTTTGAGCTCAAATTCTAATTCTCTTATTTCATTCTTTAAATTTTTCATGGCCAATTCTCCTCCTTGATTTGAGCTTTCTTTTTCTTTCTCAAGGGTTTCGTTTCTGTCTTCTAAAATCTTGTTTTTATTCTCTAAGGTCTTGAGATTTTCATTTAATTCCTTTATTTTAGCTTGTATAGATAAACTTTCATTGCTGTTATTCTTTTCGAAATTGCCCTTTATCTCTTTTAATTGTAACTCTAATGAAGCCAATTCATTTTTCTTTGCTAAAAGCTCATTATGCATAGTTGCGATTTTTTCGACATTTTCAGCATTTTTAACTTGATTATTCTTGAGTGTTTCTTTTAATTGACTATTTTCCATTTTTGTGATATCCAATTCAGAGCTCAAAGCGATTTGCTTCTTCTTGGATTCATCAGAAACCTGAATTTTCTCTCTCAATTCTTTAATATACTCAAAGATTCTTCTTAAATTCTCTTCAAAGTCCATATCATTACTGGTCAATATCCCAAGAGAAGCCATCAATCTCAACAAAGGAGTCAAATAAGCATTTTTCGAGTTCTTTATAGAGACTTTTTCATCATCAAGGATTCTCTTTTGATGGTTAATAATTTCTTGTAATTTTGTCATTTCTTTTTCTCGACTATCTCTCATTTTTCTTATTTCATATTCCCATCTTTCTTCATCTTGTTCATGCTGTTTTCTTATCTCAACCATTTTCCTTTCAAACTCTCTTTCAATATGCTTTCCTCTCTCCCTTTCATAATTCAACTCATTCTCAATGGCCACAAGCTGTTCTTTCAAACTCTTTAGTTTTCCTTGAGAACTAAATTCTTGTTGATATTCTTGCCTTTTTGAAGAGCGAGGGTGAGAATCAAAATGGCTTTTATGACGAGAAGGAGCTTCTGGAGATTTATCCAAAGGTTCATCCATCATAGTTGGTTCAACAACAGTTGGGAAGAGTTCATTAGCGTTCTGTTTAATATTGGAATAGTTCCATTTCATTATGCTCGTAGGAGTAAGAGAAGACGTAATGATATTGTCTTTAAAAGGAGTGAAAGTTTTGGTGAGATTATCAGAAGGATCGTTTGGAAAAGGAATTTTTTGAAGAATGTTGGAGAGGTCTTCGTGACTTTCTGTTGGAGAATAATGATCGAGATCTGTTGTATTGGGAGGGAATAAGATACTGTCTAGGTCTTGAGCATTCATAGTCTGAAGTGGGATTGAAGTTTCGAAGGATTTTTTAATTGAATAATTAGTTCGGTTAAACTGAATAATATTTGAATTTAGTACGAAATACATTGAAATTTAATTAATTTTAGTTAGTTGAGAGATATTGTTTGATATTGTGTATTACTCACACTATGGATTAGATGGGATTTATTTATAGACATCAAGAATGAATAAAATCAGATATGAAAAATTTATTTAAAAAAGAAAACTTTTTCTTAGCAAAGCAAACAGATGGGAATAAATTAAAGGTTAAAGGTGAGTAGTATTACGAGGATAGAAATTTTCATTAGTAGCATACTGTTTTCTGATTTTTCCACTGAAACTGACAGTTTCATTACCATAGCCAAACTCACTTTGTTCTTCAAGAGCACAATGTTTACGAATACTATTGGTCAACTCCTTAAATTCATAGTTTCTACCTAAAGTAACTGCTAATTTATGGCTTTGACTAGCTCTTCTCATCATTTCCAACATCAAAGTGATTGTATCTTCAGTGCTGAGCATTTCTGGGGACACCATATCAAGGATATTATTGTTAAATACATTGGTGATTTGCTTCTCGTCGTAAGTCTTGAAAGTGGATCTCATTTCATAATCGTCTCTGCCGAGGGTTCTCATAGGATTTGGCTCGTAATTTGAAGGAGGCTTCAATTCATCAAGATCCATGTTTCTGTAATACTCGTAATCTTCAAGTCCTGATTGAGTTTTTCTAAGGGAAGAGAGGGCATCAGCTCTTGTTTCCATTTTTTGCAAGCTGTCAGCAACGCCTGTATCATTAAAGGAAGACCATTGATTCATGACATTTTCTAGTTTCTTGAGCTTTTCATTTTGAAGATGGTTAGCGTTCTCGTAGAGGCCTATTTGTGTCACCAATGCTTGGTTTTCTTCAGCCAAAGTTTGGTATCTTTGTTCAGATAAAGCAAGTTTTTCATTCATGGACATAAGTTTATCGACAAAGCTATGCTTGATATTCTCAAACTCACTCTCTCTTTCAGTGAAACATTGCAATAATTTCTCAATGTTCTGATTATTATTCTTGCTGCCACTATTGGTTTTGCCGGCAGTAGGTCTGGCACTTTTGACACTTTCTCTTGTTGTTTTGGTTTCATTGGTTTCCCAATTTTCCTCATTAAGATTGAGATTTCTTTCTTTGAGGGCAGTTTCGATATTTTGATGAGAATGATGATCACTTTCCATTTGTTGAAGTTTAATCTTGAGTTCCATGACCTCATTTGTCAACTCTTGATTGCTTTCTTCGAGAGTTTTATTTGATTGTGTAAGTTTCTTGATCTCAGCATTCTTTTGGGATAGTATCTTGGCTTTTTGTTCATTTTCGGTGTTGAGAGTAGCATGGGTTTCGCCCAAAGTCTTGAGATTTTCCTTCAAGCTCTTGTTGATATTGAACAAATCAAGGTTAGCCTTATCTTTGTCTTTAAGGTATTGTCCATTTTTCTTGTTAGTATCTTGCAATTGTCTTAGGCTTTCCTCCTTTTTCTTTCCTTCCTGTTCAGATTTCTCCAAATTGGCTTTAGCACTCTCTAAGGCTTTGGTCAATTCGAGTTTCTCTTTCTTCAATATATCAATTTCTTTCTCCAATGATCCAATAGTAGTTTGTAATTTTTCGAGTTCCTTTGTCTTGCTAGTCAACTCCAATAACTGCTTGGAATCTTGAGTTTCCTTCTTTTTAGCAGATTCTATGATATATTTCAGTTCATTTTCCTTTTCACGAAGAGTAGTAGACACAGTTTCTAATCTTCTTTCCTTTTCAATTTCAGCTTCTTTCAGCTCTCTATATTTCTCCTTTTCTCTCTTGATTTCATTAGTCAAGTCCTCAATCTTGAGTTTAGATTCCCCTAATTGTCTATCTCTTATATTCAAAGTTTCATTCAGTCTGTTGACGACATCTTCGAGATTCTTGCCTTGATCTAAACCAATGCATAATCTCTCATTTTCGCTTTGTGCAACTAATTTTTCACTGAGCAATCTGTTGATTTCAAGGTCTCTCTTTTCAAGACTTTCATTCAATCTTTGCATTTGTTCCATCAGAGTGTTGTTTTCTTCTCTTAAATTTCTCACTTCTTCTTCAAGTCTTTGATGCTTTTGCTGGCTCTTTCTGGTAATATCTTGGCTGTCACCTCTTTCTTGTTCCAAATCAAATTCTAATTCTCTAACTTTGAGTTTCAAAGTATCAAGCTCTTCTTCTTTGTTCAAAACTTCTCCTTGAAGCTCCTTGATCTTCTTTTCGAGTTGAGGAATCTTGAAAGAAGTCTCACGCTTACTTTCTTCAAGATGTTGAGTATGTTCTTTTTCATGGTGTTTAACTTCAGATTCCAAGAATTCGATTTTGCCCTTTAATTCTGCATTTTCAATCTCTCTCTTTCTGTTTTCTTCAATCAAATTTTCATTTCTTTGTTCTAAGCTCTTGGCTTTCTCTGTCAAATTCTTCTTTACAGTCTCCCAATGATTCTTGTCATTTGAGCTCTTGCTCTCAAGCTCTAGTTTCAGCAATTCCATATCATCTTTGCTTCTCTGCAATTGACTTGTAGTTCTCTTTAATTCTAACTCCATTCCTTGACATTTCATTTGCAATTTTTGCAATTGTTCTCTTGCATTATCATATTCTTCTTCTAGGGTGTTGTATTTCTGCTTCATTTCCATATATTCTTGTCTAATAAAGTCTTCTCCTGTTCCGAGATCTCTTGATGTATTGACTCCTCCGGTTTCGTATCTTGCTGATTGTTGAGATTCTAATGAGATAATTGTTCTTTTTAAATCGGCTATTTCATTATGCAAAGCGATTTTCTTTTCAGCACTTTCAGCTTCTTTATATTGGAATTCCCTCAGAGTTTCCTTGAGTTGCTCATTCTCCATCTTGGTGCAATCCAAGTCTGAATTCATTGAAATCTGGCGTTTTCTAAATTCAACAATATTCTTTTCAAGGTCTTGGATCTTTCCTCGTAATTCTCCGACATGTTCCGATACTTTACTTAAGCTATCTTCCAAATCAAAACTATGTGAACTGGAGTAGATGCCAAGCGAATTCAAAAGATTTTGGACCAAACCAGTGGCATTGGATTTAGGTATTGGTTTGTTTATATCTCTAATTCCGAGGACATCAGCAACGTTTTCTTTCTTTTCAAGGGAGTTAATTTTCTGGTTTAATTCTTCCATATCTCTGCGGTATCTCAAAATTTCTTTGTCATATTGAGCCTTCATCTTGCTCATCTCTTCTTCTTTAGCAGCTAAAGCTTTGACATTGACAGAATCATCTTCCAGGTGTTGAATGCTGAGGTTGTTGTTATCGCGAGTAAAGGATTCTTCCATGTATTTGATTTTATCATTTTGTGCCAACATTTTTTCTTTGAGTCTGATAATTTCTTTTTCTTTCATTTCTTTGACTCTCATCAATTCATCTTCTAATTGTGAGCATCTTCTTTCCCAAGTATTATTACTCTCTAAATTGGACAATTTATGCTGTTCGACCAAGAAGTTTTCTGTCTGTTTCTTCAGCATATCGACCTCTCGTTCTTTTTCTTCTAATTTATTGGTGGCCTTTTCCAAAAGGTCTTGGACTTCATCAACGTGACTGGCTAATTTCTTGATAGTTTGTTCGTTTTTCTTGATTTCAGTATTCAAATCTGCGATTCTTTTATTTTGGCTTTCTCTTTCATGGAGCAATTCATCTTTTTGTTGGTCTTTTCTTTGGGCATTGACAAGGTTATTTTCAAAGGCTTCTGATAATTTCTTTTCAAGTTCTTGAGCACGATTTTGATGAGAAGTGGAAAGAATTTTGGTTCTTTCAATCTCAAGGTGAAGATTGGCAAGTTCAGTTTCAACAGATTCTCTGTAGATTTGATCGTTTTTCTTGAGATGTTGGATTTGTGAAGAAAGTTCTGCTATTTTCTCTTCCTTCTTTTCTAAGAGACTTTTAACTTGTTTCAGCTGAGTCTTTGCATTTGACAAGTTATGTCCTCTAATATTTTCAAGAGGTGTGTTATTATTATACCTTTCCTGTAACATACCCAAATGTTCTTCAAGTTCATTAATTCTTTGAGTCAAATAATGGTTTTCTTGTTCGAGATTATTGTACTTTTTCTTTTGGAAACTAAGTTCATTTTCAGTTACTGCCAATTGATCTTGCAGACGTTTGATTTCTATACGAACTCTAGAATCGCCCACAGTAGGCAAAGCACGACGATTATTTGGCGATTTATGATCACTCATTGCGTCTTTTTCATGAATTCTGTCAATAGTATTATCATGAATATCATTATTTGGTGATTTGATCAGTTGGAATCTATTTCCAACTTGACTATGACTTTGAGAAAGAGATCCGTCAGCAGAAATTTCCAAAGTGGGTGCCACAATATCAGGGAACAGGTTATTACTGCTAGGAGTGATATTCTTTTGATTGCTTGGCACATAAGCACGGAGATGGCTCGGAGTAAAAGATTCCTGTGTGAGGTTTTCTTCAAAGATGACATGATTTTGATTATCAAAGTCTAAATGGCGAGGTCTATTTTGGCTAGCAGAGCCAAAGTGATCTGAATGAGATCTTTTATCGCTGGACAATCCAATCATTTGTCTAGGGCCAGATTTCATATTTGTTCTCATGGTATTTGGTGGTCTTTCTTCGGATGTATCAGGAGGTTGGCGATTTGTGCTTGGGTATTGTTTGAATTTTTGAGGGGTATTGGACATGGACGAAGCAAAGGAAGTAAGAGAAAGATCGTTAGGGCAGGGAATTTTGCCGATAAGTTCTTCAAGGTCTTCACGAGTTTTGTTTTCAGATTTGGGAGGGAGATGACTGGAATTGAAATTATTACTCAAAGTGGAAGTGTAGAGTTGAGGTGTCATACATTTGGAGTTGGGTTGGGAACCGAATCCAGCATTGGAACTGAATAAGATGTCATGTAAATCTTCATTCTCCATTGTTATGAATGGAAATTCAAATGAATAATTGTGTAGATTTAATTTTCTTTCTTTGGGATTTTTAAATTGCTTTGTGTGTTAGGGTTAAGTTTAGTCTCAATTCAGTTAACCGATAATCTAAATTTGAATTTTGATTGTGATGAAATAGATGAGTGCGTATATGAAATTTTTGTGAACGAGTAAATGAACAGATCTTTGTACGT
>Ga0182738_1005887_pt1 | contig 12931 bp, 11 predicted proteins | sample eDN5th30CBELigMG_FD_128876 | JGI IMG/M metagenome (GOLD analysis project Ga0182738, IMG submission 128876) | Enriched Miracle-Growth compost microbial communities from Emeryville, California, USA - eDNA 5th pass 30_C BE-Lig MG (version 2)... ...
CATCGCTGCGGATACTGCCCAGCTCGTCCACGTCTTTGGCATACAGGCTGTCGAAAGCGGTGATTTCAATGCCAGCATATGAGATGAACTCTTTGAGCTGAGCGTTGACCCCATCAGAATACGGGGTAACCACCGCCACCTTACGTATGCCGTTTTTGACCAGTACCGACGTCATGGAACCGGCTATGGTCGCCACGGGTTTTGCGGTGTTTTCACGCAGTTGGCGTGCGAGTTTACGGTCGCCAGCGGGGCCCAGCAAGAACCCGGCCGCGGTGCAGCAATACCCCACGACATCGATATCGCCCTTGGCCAGCTGTTTCGCAAGAACCAAGGCTTTTTCCATATAGTCCGGCAAGGCCGCCGCGGTCAGCAAGCCCTTGCCCCGGGGGATTCTCACAACTTCAAGCTGGCTGCCGGGCAGCCAGAGTGGCAGTTCTTCTTCGACCCTGGTGTTGTTCTCCGGAATCAAAACACCAACACGTATGGATGAGCTGGGTGTGGGCATGAATGGACCTCTCGATCGCTTACTGAGCCTCGAAAACCGAGGGCACGTAACCTCTGCGCCAATACGGGATGTAGAACGTCAGCAGGTCGAGGTGCGCCGCAGCCGGGCCAATGGACTTTTCGGTAACGGGAATCCGGGGATCATGGGCTCGGCACTCTACCAGTGCGATATAGTCGCCTTCCAGTTGCCCGGATCCTTTGAAAAGCCTTATTTGAAGCAGATCGTCAGATGAATCGACGATTGCCTGCAGGCCTTCGGCAAGCGATGCTTCGTGTGATTCCGGCATTTTTCGAAAACGCATTACGGCAACTTGCAGGGGCTGGCCCCGGTCCCCCATCAGGGCGGCGCCTGGGTATATCTGATCGCCGGAAAAACGATATTGACCATGCAACTTGGTCAGGATGCGCTGCGCCCATGGCGAGAAGCGCTGGCCCGGAGCCCGCGTATATTGGGGGTGTTCCAGGGCGTCGGCCGATGAAAGGTCATATAGGGCCACATACTTCGGCCACCCTTTCACCGCGACATATCGCGAAGAGCGCTGGAATCCGGGAACGGTCGAAAGACGCGGAAAATGCTCAGTGTCATACCACTCGTTGAACTCTTCTTCGAGATCCGTGGGCGGGGTCATCATTGCAAGAAGTAGCGCCTTCTTCATGTGTCATCCTATAAAAAAAGGTTTTCAGGGGCGGATCTCAGCCCGTTGCCCCTGGCGCCATCACGCCGTGCCCGCAGTTCGTGGGGCCGTTGCCGAACTGCCCTATTGTTGCCGAGCCCCGAGCTCGTTGACAGTTTTCATCCACTTGTCTTCTTCTGCAGCCAAGAACCGGCTCAGTTCCTCGGGGGATGAGCCACGCAGTTCCACGCCTTGCGCCGTCAACTTGGACACGAGTTCGGAATTCTGCAGCGCGGACCTGGTACTTTCATTCAAGCGTTTGACTACATCTGCAGGAACGTCCGCGGGGGCCAGAAGTGCATACCATACGCTGCTAGTAAAGCCCGGCAAGCCGGCCTCGGCGGCGGTAGGCAAATCGGGCAACAACGCACTGCGCCTGGCGCTGGTTACAGCCAGGCCACGGATCTTTCCCGATTCGACCTGCGATACCATGGGCCCGATTCCGCTCATCATGAGTTGCACGTCGCCGCCCATGAGTGCAACGCTGGCAGGCGCGGCGCCTTTGTATGGAATTCGCTGCAAATTCAGCCCAGCCGAACGCAGCATGAGCGCGGTCTGAAGGTAGGTGATGCTGGCGGTGGTGGCGTAATTCAACTGGCCATCGCGTGCCTTGGCGTAGTCGATGAATTCACGCAACGTCTTGGCCGGCAGGGTGGCCGGAATGGCGATGACGTTGGGTACTTCACCGATCATCGAAATCGGAGTGAAGTCGTCGCGGACCCTGAACTTTGCACCGCTGAACAGACTGGGGTTGATGGCGTGCGCCGATGAGGCCAGATAGATGGTGTATCCGTCAGGCTTCGCGTTTTTGACGGCTTGAGAAGCCAGCAGACTGTCCGCGCCGGGGCGATTCTCAACCACCACTGGTACGCCCAGCTCAGTCGAAAGTTGCTGCGCAAATGCCCGGGCCATCACGTCTGTGGGCCCGCCCGCCGCAAAGCCGGCTATCAGGCTGACCGCCCTCGTCGGGTAGGTGGATGCCATTGCTTGTATTGGCATCAGCGAACTGATGGCTGCTGCCAAACCCACAAGCATCGATCTGAACATTTTTGTCTCCCTCATAACACAAATCGAATCGGCCCCATCAAGAATTTGAATGAGTATTCGATCCGAATGGTTGTTTTGTCTGGCGCTAGAAGTTGTATTTCAGATGCGTTATGAATGAATATCCATTTAATTTACATAGGTTGGGTAGGCAAGTCAATGGAACGCCGTTCCTGCTGTTATAAGGCGCCGCCTGCGTTAGCAACCTCGCACGGGGCTGGTTTGTCGTGAAATTGAATGGTTAGCCATTCAATTTCATGATAAATTCGGCTCTCCAGGAGACCCGAGGATCGGATCGCTCCGGCTGCCACTCGACGCATCAATGAGAAGATGCCCTTATGAAAAATCCAGATCGGTTTTGTGTCATCAGTATTGTCGTGCGTTGGGGATATGTGTTGCCCTGGCTGACTGCCCTGATCCTGCTTGGCCTGTGCTTTTATCGATCCTACGTCCAGGATTCCTTGAGTTGGGTGTTGCTGGCGCTGCCCATAGCGGTACTGGCCGGCGGCGCAGTGCGGCTGGTGGTGGAAATCGTCGATCTGGTGGCGGAAACGCTGCTGCCGCGCTGACATGGAAACCTCTGGCGTAACCCGCTATCAATGCGATCTGGCCGTCATCGGCGCTGGTTTGGCCGGCTTTGCCGCGGCACTGCGCGCGGCGCAGCAAGGGCTGGTGGCGCGGGTTTTCGAAAAACTTCCAGATACACGCCATCTCTGCAATTCGCGCCTGACCGGCGGCATTTTTCACGTTGCGCTCGACGGCCTGCTAGACCCGCCGGCAGTCTTGCGCCAACGCATCGAAACCGCTACCGACGGCAGTGCCGATCCCGAGCTTGCCGGCGCGATCGCCGACGATGCCCTGCGATTGGTACGCTGGTTGCAAGCCCAGGGTATACGCTTCATGCGCTCGGGGCGCGATCCCTGGCAGACCTTTACCCTGGCGCCACCGGCATTGCCGCAATTTGGCCGGCGCTGGCAGGGTCGCGCCGGCGATGTCATGTTGCGCGTTCTGGAGCAGCGTCTATCGCAATCGAATGGCAAAGTGCTGCGCGGCCATCGAGCCCAGGAATTGCTGATGAGGGAGGGCCGGTGCGAGGGCTTCTCTGGCGTCACCCTGGATGGTCTGCCTTTCGCCGTTGAGGCCCGGGCTGTGGTGATCGCCGATGGTGGTTTCCAAGCCGATCCTCGCGAACTCGAACAACATATTTCACCCGACCCTTCGCGTTTATGCCAGCGCAACGCGCAGACCGGTTTCGGTGACGGTTTGCGCATGGCAAGGCGGGCGGGCGCCGCGGCGGTGGGGCTGTCGGCCTTCTACGGTCATACTTTGTCGCGCGATGCCCTGCACAACGATATGCTTTGGCCCTTTCCCTGGGCGGATGATCTGGCGCGTGCCTCGATCGTGGTGGGGCCGGATGCGCGCCGCTTCGTCGATGAGGGGCGGGGCGGCGTATACATCGCCAATCAGTTGGCCCGGTTGCCGGATCCGGCGGCCGCCTGCGCAATCTTCGATGAAGAGACTTGGCAAGGTCCGGGCCGGAATCGCGCGCTCTCGGCTAATCCCTATATGGTTCACGCCGGTGGCACCCTGCATCGCGCCACCACCCTGAACCAGCTTGCGGCCCAGGCCGGACTGCCGTCCCAAGTGCTGGTTGCCGAGGTGGCGGCCTACAACGCAGCGCTTGCGGCTGACCGCTTGCGAGATTTGTGCCCCGCGCGGTCCGTACTCAAGGCGCCGGCCCGGCCCATAACGCGCCCGCCGTTTTACGCGCTGCCCATTGTCGCCGGCATTACCTACACAATGGGCGGCATACGCATCGATGCGCATGCGCGCGCGCTGACGGAATCCGGCTTGCCGATTCCCGGCTTGTATGCCGCGGGCGCCTGTACGGGCGGACTGGAGGGCGGGCCACAAGCCGGGTATGTCGGCGGGTTGATCAAGGCCGGTGTCACTGGCTTGCGTGCCGGCGAACATGCCACCGAGGTTCAAGCCAGCCTTGCGCTGGCCCGGGAGCTATAAACATGGTAAACGACCTTGTCGCGCCTGACGGAAGCATATTGTTTGATGCTGCGTGCTGCGCAACGGGCGATGGAATCGCTTTCGATGTCTGGTATGGCCAGCACCATCTGCCCGCATTACGCGCCCGTCTGTCGAATGCCCAAGCAACGGTTTACGCCAGCGCGACCTATCGCAATCTCACGGCAATTTTCGAACTGCCGTCGGGCTTACGGGTAGAACAGGCGCTGGCCGCGGCGGCCGAGCCCAACCCTGTGGCCGATCGTTGGGAACAGTTTGTGGCGGCCCCGCTGACGCGAAGCAAACGCCCCGATGCAGAAGACTGGGCCCGCCTCGCCCGTGCGCCTATTGCCTACCCTGTGTTTTTCGGTGTGCCACCCTCGCGCGAAGAGGAATTTAACCGTTGGTATGACGAAGAGCACATCGCGATTTTGCTGGGATGCGAACAATGGCTGGCCTGCCGGCGTTTTCGGTTGTTAACGCCGCACCCCGACGGTTATACCCATCTGGCGCTGCATTACCTGGCCGATCTGCGCGCCTTGCAATCCCCACAGCGCGATCGAGCCCGGCGCACCCCATGGCGTGATAGTCTCGCCACCGAATCATGGTTTCGTGGCGAATACCGAGTATGTTACCGGTGGGGTTTTCGCTAATAAAAAAGGGGCAGCGGTACATTGACGGCGCTGCCCGCGTATCCGATGAGCGATGCTATTGAGGTTCAATGCCGGCTTCGGTGGCAACCTTGCTCCAGCGCGCGGTTTCGGCCGCGAATCGTTCGCGTAATTGTTCGGAACTGGTGGTCTCCACGGTCAGCCCCATTTTGCCGAAACGCGCACGGAGATCGGGATCTTGTCCAGCTTTGTTGATTGCCGCGTTGAGCTTGGCAAGTATGTCCGGCGGCAGGCCCGCTGGGCCGAAGGCGGCAAAAATGCCGACCAGCTCGTAGTCGGGCAACTCTAGCGCCTCGCTCACCGTGGGCAGGTCAGGCAGCTGCGATACGCGTTGCGCCGAGGTTACCGCCAGGGCGCGCACTTTGCCCGCTTGGATTTGAGGCAGAGCGACAATCATGTCGACAATAGTGAAATTGATCTGCCCGCTAATGATGTCGGTCAGCGCCGCCGAGCCGGCTTTGTAGGGGACGTTGAAAAACTTGACCTGACTCATGCTGGCCAGCATTTCGGTGGCGACCCGCGTTACCGAGCTAGTCCAGCCATACGTCAGTTTTTCGGGGTTGGCGCGCGCGTAGTCGACGAGATCGGTCAGGGTCTTGAACGGCAGATCCTTGTTGACGATTACGACCTGCGGCACGACACCCAGAAAGGATATCGGGGTGAAGTCCTTGACCGGATCATAGGCTACGTTCTTGGCAAGCGAACGTATGGCGGCATGGGTGGTATTTGTGCCCACCAGCAGCGTATAGCCATCAGGGGCTGCCTTGGTGACCGCATCCGCGCCTATCATGCCGAGCGCGCCAGGCCGGTTTTCGACGATGATTGGTTGTCCCAGCAGCGCGGACATTTTTTCGCCGAATACCCGGCCCACGGTGTCGGTGGCGCTGCCGGCGGCGAAGGGCACGATCAGGCGTATCGGGCGAGAAGGATAGTCTGAAGACGCGGCGCAGACGCCGACGCTCGCCATGCAAGCGGCCAGTCCTGCGGATATCGCAACGCGGCGCGCGGTGCGCGAGAAAACTTTGATCATGTTGGTCTCCTTGGGGGATGTGATGATTCGTTCTGTTCGCCCCGGCCCAGAACGCCAAGGCAATTTTTAAAATCGTTGCATCGATCTCTTGCCGGTGCGCCGCCACCCCACACCGCGAGCATGCCGTCCACGGCCAAGCGCTTCTGCGGGATCAATTGGCCACAGCATTCAATCGAAATTAAATGAATGATCAATTAATGTCGGGCAGCATATCGGCTGAATACGGTGGCGTCAAGGGCATTTTTTCGCTACACAAGGCCGATTTGTTGGAATAAAATGAACGATCATTTAATTTTCCTACAATAATCGTCATACCTTGGGGAGTCTCATGAAGAATGTCCTTACGCGTTGCTGCGTCGCGATGTTGCTTGCGATTGCCGCCCCTGCACTTGCCCAAACTTGGCCGGCGAAGCCGATTCGCATGGTCGTTCCTTTTCCGGCTGGCGGAGGAACCGACATCGTGGCGCGTATCGTGGCGACGGAACTCTCTTCGGCCCTGGGGCAGCCCGTCGTTGTGGACAACAGGGGAGGGGCGAACGGAATTCTAGGTACTGACATCGTGGCCAAAGCCGCCCCTGACGGCTATACGCTCGTGATGAGCACGATGGGAAATTTCGCGATTAACCCTTCGATCTACAAGAAGTTGCCATTTTCGATCTCTCGCGACCTTGCTCCCGTTACCCAGGTGGTGACGGTGCCTTTGATGCTCGTCGTTCATCCGTCGGTGCCGGCGAAGAACGTCGAAGAGTTCGTGGCCTGGACCAAATCCCAGCCTGATCCCGTTCCCTATGCGTCCAGTGGCATAGGCGGCGGGCCGCATCTGGCGGGCGAGTTGTTCGCTTCTGTTTCCGGCGCGCGGCTGCAGCATATCCCCTACAAAGGTAGCGGCCCGGCGTATGTCGATCTGCTTGGAGGGCAGGTCGCCGCTGACTTCGACAGCTTGGTGCAAGGCCTGCAATACGTGAAATCCGATAGATTGCGTGCGCTCGCCGTGCTCGGACCTCATCGCAGCGAACTGCTGCCGGACGTGCCAACCATGAGCGAGGTTATGCCGAACTACGATGTGACGAACTGGTACGGCATCATGGCTCCCGCCGGTACGCCGCTTTCAATACGCAAGCAAATACAAACCGCATTGGCGCAGACGTTAAATCGGCCGGAAATGCGAGCGCGCCTGATCAAGGAAGGGGTAGAGCCTGTCGTCAGCACGCCAGAAGAGTTCGGTTCCTTCCTGAATAGCGAAACTGCCCGGTGGGCCGATGTCGTCAGGAAAGCGAAGGTTGAGCTGGAATGAGGGTTCAGGATTATGACGTCGTCGTGGTCGGTGGCGGAGGGGCTGGCCTGGCGGCGGCGTCAATGGCGGCCTCCCTGGGACGACGGGTCGTCTTGCTGGAGAAACAACAAGCGCTAGGCGGAACCACCGCGTATTCTGTGGGCTCGGTCAGCGCGACCAGTACTCCCCATCAATTGCGAGCGGGGATTCTCGACAATCCAGCAGACCATTGGGAGGACCTGCGACTGTTCGCCGGCAGCGAAGTGAGCCGGGACAACGCGGAACTCGGCCGGGTGTTGACGGACGGCGCGCCAGAGATGTTTCGATGGCTGTTGTCCGCGGGGCTCGAGTTCATCGGTCCAATGCCCGAGGCGCCGCATAGGCGGCCCCGGATGCATAACGTCGTGCCCAATTCCCGGGCTTACCCATATCATCTGGGGCGACTCTGCGAGCGGCAGGGCGTACGAGTCGTGACCAGCGAGCGGGCCGAGCGCATCGTATGTGAGCAAGGCCGCGCCGTGGCCGTGGAGTCCACAAGCCCGCGCGGCGAGCGGACTCGATGGAACGGACGGGGTGGCATTGTGCTGGCCGGAGGAGATTTCAGCGCCAGTAGCGAGCTGAAGCACCGCTTTGCCAACGAGATTGTCGCGGGCGTCGACGCCGTAAACCCGGGCAGCACTGGCGACGGTATTCGAATGGGGCTGGAGGCAGGGGGCGAAGTGGTCAACGGCGATCACATGCGTGGCCCATTCCTGCGTTTCGTTCCGCCTCGCGATCCGGGCTGGATCGCCAGGTTGCCTCCTGTCCGGCTCCTTACACGCGCAATGGGGTGGGCATATCGTACTTTTCCCGTGAGGTGGCTACGCCCCTTCTTGATGAGGTTCCTGACAGTCACGCTGGCGCCCGACAAGGGCCTGTTCGCCGAGGGGGCGGCCTTTATCTGCCGGGAAGGCAAATTGATTCCGGAGGCCAGGCGGGACCCTCACCGCGCTGCCGCCCTGGCACCCGAAGGGTTGGGCTTTATCGTTTTCGATGAACGCGTCGCGCGCAAGTTCCAGCAGTGGCCGCACTATGTTTCCACGGCTCCGGGCATTGCGTACGCTTATCTCGAAGACTATCGGCGAACGCGGCGAGATATCTATTTTGAAGCCGGCACGCTTGACGAGCTCGCCGCCAAGCTGCGCGTGCCGAAAGATGTGCTGAACCGATCTATTGCGCAACATAATGCCATGCTGGCGATGCAGGGGGGCGACGCTATAGAACTCGGACCCGGCCCTTACTATGCATTGGGTCCCGCGAAAGCCTATGTCGTCTTTACAAACGGAGGCCTGCGGATTTCCGAGCGCATGGAGGTCCTGACGCCGGCCCTGCAGCCGATTCCCGGGTTGTACGCCGTGGGTTCCAATGGGCAGGGGGGACAACTGCTCGAAGGTCATGGCCATCATTTGGCGTGGGCATTCGTGTCGGGGCGTCTGGCCGGCAGAAATGCCGCGCTGGCCGCGACGACGACACCTTGACTCTGCTGGTAGTAGTGTCAGCGTCACGCCGCAGTAATGCGGGGCGGCCTCGGGGCATTATGAACGAAGGTTCATCCGAACGCCATGCATGAGCACGGCCGCGCTTTTTCTGCGGCCCGCCGCGTTTAGAACGAAATCGTTGCGCCCAGGTGCAGCGTGCGCGGTGGCGGCCCGCCTACCTAGCGAGGCGGGGCGGCGCGGGATCCGAGCGGGCCATTTTTCCCCAGCGCACGGCACAGCGCGATGAATGCGATGGCGGCGGGCGAGGGCGAAACGTCTTTCAGGTGCGACGCACATATCGTCCGCGATAACTGGCCATCCGAGATCGGCCGGCTGGTAATCGACGACCGGTCGTATGCCCGGAAAAGCGACTGGGGCAATACGCCTATGCCCATGCCCTCGGCAATGAAGCTGACCATGGAACTGACGCGGTCGACCTCATAAACGGGGCGGGTCGATACGCCCTGCCGGGCATGTTCCTGGTCGATGAGCTGGCGCACATTGCTGGCGGACCTGAGGGCCACCTGGTCATATCGGGCCACCTGTATCCAGCGGACGGATTCCAGGCCGGCCAATGGATGGTCTTTGGGACAGACCACGACCAGGCGGTCTTCGAACAAGTCATGCTGCACCAGGTCGTCGGCGGCGTCTTTTCGCGGCGTCAGGACGATCTCTACTTTGTGGGCGCGCAAAGATTCAATGCCATCTTCGTATACCTCTTCGTAGAGCTGGATGTCGATGCGCGGAAAGTCCTTGCGGAACCGGCGCACGGCGGCGGGCACGAAACTGGCCATCACCGAGGGCGACGCCGCGATCGTCAGGGTTCCTTCCTTGCCCTGGATGAAGTTCTCGAGGCGTTGAAAGGCATCGTCGAAATCGTTCAGCAGCCGCTGCGCGATATCCAGGAATTCGCCGCCCACCGGCGTCAGGTCCACGCTGCGGGTGTGGCGGTCGAACAACCGGGCCCCCAGGGTTTCTTCGAGATTGCGTATGGTGGCCGACAGCGTGGGCTGCGAGATGTGCAGCAGTTCAGACGCTTTGCTGAAGCTGAGGGTTCTTGCCACGGCAAGGAACGATTCCATGTCGCGGATGCTGACGCGCCGGCGTGGCGTATTTATAGGCATGGGCTATACATCCGCGCGCAAAAATCGATAAACCAGCGCGGACTATAGCACTATCCTTTTCGCGAACATTGTCCATTCGGCATCAGGAGACAAGCCATGCAGAACACCGTGAGTGAAGTAGACGGATTGACCGTGACCCGATTGGGAAACGCGCTGGGAGCCGAAGTATCCGGGCTCGATTTCAGCCAGCCCCTGAGCCCGGCTACCGTCGAGTTCGTGGGGCGGGCGTGGGCAGAGCATCTCGTGCTCAGGTTCCGCGGCGTGCATGACCTGGGGCCCGATGCATTGATCGCGTTTTCGCGCCATTTCGGCGCGCTCGACAAGCGGCCGATCGCCACGGGCGCGCGCAGCGCCTACTTCGAAGTCGACCGCCCTGAACTCACCATTATTTCCAATGTGCTTGTCGACGGCAAGCCCATCGGCGGGCTGGGCGCCTACGAGGCGGACTGGCATGCCGATATGACCTATACCGACCGGCCCCCCAAGGGCAGCTGCCTGTATTCAGTGGAAATTCCGCCGCGGGGCGGCAATACGCATTTTGCCAATATGTATATGGCCTATGACATGCTGGACGAAAAACTCAAGGCGCAAGTCGAAGGCCTGACATGCGTCCATGACGCCAGCAGAAGCAGTGCCGGAGAGCTGCGCCATGGCTTCGAAGACACCTCCGATCCGCGCAAGACCGTCGGGCCCGTCCACCCGCTGGTCCGGGTCCATCCGGCAACGGGCCGGCGGTGCCTGTTGTTGGGGCGGCGGCGCAATGCCTACATTCCCGGTTATGCCCTCGAAGAAAGCGAAAGCCTGCTCGACCGCCTGTGGAGCCACGCTACGCGCGCCGAATTCGTATGGGCGCAGGAATGGCGGCTGGGCGACATGATCATGTGGGACAACCGCTGCACGATGCATCGCCGGGATGCTTTCGATTCCGAGTCGCGCCGGATCATGTTGCGCACGCAGATCTCCGGAGAGCCGGTCGTCGGCCCCTGACCGCCCAGCATCCTGGAACTTCCAATGAAGATACGCGAAATCGAACTGCGCCAGCTGCGGATGCCCTTGCGCGTCCCGTATGTGGTGTCCACTCGGACCATTACAGAATTCGACCCCATCGTCGTGTGCGCGATCGCCGACGACGGCACGGAGGGCTGGGGCGAGGCGTTGATTTCCCCCGGCTATACCTATGAAACGCGGGAAGGCGCCTGGAGTTTTTGCCGGGAAGCGGCGCAACGGATGCGGGGCAGCCCGCTGCCGCGGGCGCGCGCGGCCATCGCCGATCAAATGGCGGCCAGTCCGGGGGCGGCGAGCGCGCTGCTGGCCGCGTTGGACATGCTGGACGACCATCCGCTGTTGCACGCCACGGAGGGCCGGCGGATCCCCTTGCTTGCGCCGGTGCAGGGCCATGCGCCCGCCGAAATCCAAGATGACGTGGCGCGCTTGATCGAGCATGGATTCCGGACGCTGAAGGTAAAGGTCGGCTTTGATTGGCGGGCCGACCTGGAACGCGTGTCGCTGATCCAAACGGCGGCGCAGGGGCGGGCGACGCTGCGCCTGGATGCGAACCGCAGCTACCGCCGCGAAGACGCGATTGCTTTTGCCCGGGGCTTGCAGCCCGAAGGCATCGAGCTGTTCGAGCAACCCTGTGGCTCGGCCGCCTGGGAAGACAATGCGGCCGTCGCCGCTCGCTCGAATGTGCCCATCATGCTGGATGAATCCATATACAGCATGGACGACGTCCGGCGCGCCGCCGGCATCGAGGGCGTCGACTTCATCAAGCTCAAGCTCAAGAAGATCGGCAGCATCGACATGCTGTGCGACGGGCTGGCCGAAATCCGGCGGCTCGGAATGACGCCGGTCTTGGGCGATGGCATGTCGACAGAGATCGGCTGCTGGATGGAAGCGTGCGTGGCGTCGTGCGCGATCGACAACGCCGGCGAGATGAACGGCTTTCTGAAAACGAAAGACCGGCTTTTTGTCGACGCGCTGAAGTTCGCGGACGGCGCGGTGACGATTCCGCGGGATTACCGCCCGCGCATCAACCGCGACGCGGTGGATTTCCACACGACGCACATAGAAAAAACCTAAAGCATCCGGTGGTTCAGAACGGAGGAGAGACGCATGAACAGGATTGGAGCAGCCCTGTCGGCATGCCTGGTGGGCGCGCTGACCTTGACCGCCGCCGTGGCGAACGCCGGATTTCCCGCCGCGCCCGTGACGTTGATTGTTCCGGGGCCGGCGGGCAGCGGCACCGACGCGATAGGCCGTTTGCTGGGCGACGAGTTTTCCCGGCAATGGGGGCAGCCCGTTGTCATCGAAAATCGCGCGGGAGCATCCGGAATGATAGGCACGCAGCAGCTGCTGCGCGCCGATGCCGACGGATACACCATTCTTTTGGGCCATGTATCGACGCACTCGATCGTGCCCGCGTTAAGGAACCCCGCGCCTTACCACCCGGTGAAGGACTTCACGGCGATCGGCCGGATTGGCTCGTCCGCCAATCTGCTGGTCGTCGCGGCCGATTCGAATATTGGATCGGTCGAAGATCTTATCGCTCTGGGCAAGAGCGGAAAACTCATTTCTTACGGTTCACCGGGCGTCGGGCTGTCGCAGCATTTCGCGGGCTACACCTTTGGCAAGACCGCGGGAATCGAAATGCTGCACGTGCCCTACAAGGGTAGCGGCCCGGCAATCAATGATCTGATCGGGGGGCGCCTGACCATGATGTTCGTGACGCCGCCGGCCGCTTACGGGGCCGTGGCCGCCGGCAAGCTGCGCGCCCTGGGGCAAACTTCAGAAACCCGCCAGCGCGCGTTTCCGGATGTGCCCACCTTCGAAGAATTGGGCATGCCCGCGCTGACCAATGTTTCCTGGTGGGGCTTGTTTGCGCCCGCCGGTATTCCGGCGGAAGCCCTGCGCGCCATGCACGCATCGCTGGAGGCCGCACTGGAAAAGCCCGGCATTCGCCAGCAGCTGGAGGCCATGGTGATCGAACCTTCGGCGCCTATTTCCGCCGAGGATTTCGCCGGGTTCGTGAAAACCGACTTCGAATACTGGCAGAAACTCGTCCAGGAATCCGGTATCCGC
>Ga0182738_1005888_pt1 | contig 12930 bp, 5 predicted proteins | sample eDN5th30CBELigMG_FD_128876 | JGI IMG/M metagenome (GOLD analysis project Ga0182738, IMG submission 128876) | Enriched Miracle-Growth compost microbial communities from Emeryville, California, USA - eDNA 5th pass 30_C BE-Lig MG (version 2)... ...
ATGTCCAGCCCACGATCCAAAGAAATTTTCCAGCCGTGGTCGGTCACGATGTGGCGGGCGTGCAGTGCCCCGGTCGTGTCAAATTCCCAGGTCAGCGTCACACCTGCGGCACCGGCCGCAGTCTGGATTTTCTCGAAATATTCCCGTTGCTGCTCCCCCTTGAACTCGTCCTCGACTGTGATGACGTGCAGGGTCATTTCCTCGTCATCTGCCTTGGCCTTGACCAGTGTTTCGACAAATTCCATCAGATTGCGAACCTGGTAGAAAAGGCGCAGGTACGGGTCGGTCAGCGTGATCTGGGTGGCGCCCAGTAGGTACGGTCGGAACAGTTTGTCGTAGGACAGCCCTTTTTGATTTTCCTGGAAAACCAGGTGCTGTTCCTTTGGATGGGTGGCTAAGTCATGTGGCTGCCGGCCGGACGTAATGTCAGCGGGATCGGCCTCTGTCGTGCCGGTTTTGGATGGCTCGTCACCAGTGGTGTGGTCAGACGCTGACGTGATGTGATCGGTCGGGGTCTGGTGATACTGGACGGGATACTCGGTCTCCTCCAGCGTCTGTACCAGGTGCTCATTTCCGGCACTATCCAGGTAGGCAAAGCGTACAGGCGTGTACGTACTGTCGATGCGCAGCAGCTGGTCCTTGACCCGTTTGCGTCCTTCAATCGCAAAGCGCAGAATTTCTTCGGCTTCTTCCAGCGTAGCCCCGTTGTGGGGATACAGGATCTTCATCAGACCCGAAAATGTCTTGTGAATCCCGTCACGGTCGCGCGTAGAGATGTCGGCCGACAACTTGAAATGTGCTTGGTAGCGATCCGAGTAGTCATGATTGCGCAGCGCCCGCAGGATTTCGGCCAGGTAGTCCACCACGAAGCCGTAGCCGCTGGAGAACATCTCCCCGCGGATGATGTCCACCTCCCAGCCTGGGATGTAGTAGTGCAGGCGGTCCAGGAAAGCAGAATCGTAGAATTTTTCGGGCAAGTCGAAGAACAGATCGGCATGGCGCAGCATGTAGGGCATGGTGTGCTGCGTGTTGCCCACAAAGACCATCGATGCCTCGGCCCCCAGGGTTTCCACCCCGCGTGAAAAGCTCTTGTTGGCCATGTAGTTCTTCATGATGTCGACCAGGGCCTTGTCCACGCGTTTTTGCTGGCCGGCAAACTCATCGAACGCCACGCAATCCCAGTAGCCCACCAGACCGATCTTGCCTGATGAGTTATTGACGAACAGCTTGGGCACCGTGACCTCGCCGCCGGAAATCAGGATGCCGTGGGGGGAAAATTCCGAGTAGATGTGGGATTTTCCCGTGCCCTTGGGCCCCAATTCGATCAGGTTGTAATTGCGTTCACAAAACGGAATCAGGCGCACCAGCTGGGTCAGTTTGCTGCGTCGGCTCATGAATTCCGGATTGAAGCCGATACTTTGCACCAGCAGGTCAATCCATTCGTCCGTGCTGAACTGGGCACGCGCCTGCAGGTAGCCGTCGTAATCGAAGTGCGATAGCTGAATGGGTTTCAGGCTGGCCAGCACCCAGGGCACGGCGTCCTTTTCTTCCGTATGTTCGTATTCGATGTCGGCGATGCACCAGACGCCGCTGACCAGCAGTTTGGGGTGGGCCTTGACGGTGCCGGATTCCACCAGCACCTTCTTGATGCCCAGGTTGGAGAATTCCGCCTCGTAGACGTCGGCCTTGTCGTTCAGCGACACGCTGATTTTGTCGATGACCTTGTAGCGGCCCTTCTCGCGGATATTGGACCGGATCAACCCGGCTTCGTTACGGTGCACATAGTGCTGGGCCAGGATGTCCTTGACGCGCTCGATGCCTGCCTGAATAGTGGCTTCGTCGCTGGTGGCGCAGTATTGCCCCAGTAGGTACTCCAGCACATAGGACGGCACGATGGCGTTGCCCTTGACCGTCTTGACCAGGTCCTTACGGACCACCAGGCCGGCAAAGTGTTGGTTCAGTTTCTCATCCAGCGCATTCATGGCGGGTCCTCAAAAATCAAAGTCGCTGGTGAACGACCGGCGCATGGTGTAGCGCAGCGTTTTGTATTCGCGATAGTGGGTGGTGCCTGGAACCTGCTCGTCCAGCCGCAGAATCACTTCCTGGCCATTGGCGGCATCGGCTTTGCGGCTCAGCACAAAGCGCAGCGGCAGTTCACGTTCTCGTGGGTTATCCGAGACCAGATCGAAAGCCTGGGTATGGCGGTCGGAAATCAGTTCGCCCGATTCCGTGTAGATGCCGGCCCGCAGGCTGCGTGGCTGGATCTTGTCGGTGACGGCTTCCGTCTGGTACAGCGTTACGGCCAGCTGGCCGGATGTGATGATGGCGCTGGCTCCGCGCAGGATCTCGACCTCGACCTGGGTGATGTCGCTCTGGCGCTTCTTGTTGATTTTCAGCACCGGGATGACGGCCTCCTGCAGGGTAGCCCCGCCATGCACAAAGCGGCTGCCCGAACCTTTCAGGCGCAGGCGGTTGATGGACTTGGGGATGCGGATCTCGATGTCGCCATCCAGGCCTAACTGGGCTGATGTCCAGCCGTGCAGGCTGGGGGAATCAGACAGCCCCTTGCCCAGCACGAAGCGCCGGTCGCGGTACAGAATGGTCTGGCCGGTGACTTCGGCGGCCAGAAAGTCGCTCTCGGCCAGTTCCCGGTCCTGGTAGATGAAGCCGTGGTCGGCGGTGATCAGGATATTGCTGACGTTGGCGGCAGTCAGCTTTTTCACCAGGCGCAGTAGATCGTCCAATGTGGCGTCGGCCGCCTCGAAGGCCTGGCCTTCGGAATGCATTTTGTCGCCGGTGTGGTCGATGCGATTGTGGTACAGATAGACCACGTCATTGGCTTTCAGCAGCTCGCGACTGTCATCGCGGTTCAGCTGCATGAATTCATCCGATTTGATCGCCATGCCTCGGTCGCGCAGGGCGGCTTGCAGGATTTTGGTCCGGTTGGCCGTGCCTTGGGTGCTTTGCCCATCGGCCAGTACGGTTCCGGTGTTGTCGTCAGCAATGGCCAACGTCTGATGGGGCAGCAGGGCCGCCATGCCCAGCTGGGTGTAACTGGGCAGCATGGACAGCGCCGGTTCCAGGGCGGCCCCGTAGCGGTCTTCCTGGCGGATGCGGCCCAGCAGCTCCTCGCCGACCTCGTACCGCATGGCGTCGGAAATGATCACGCAGACCTTGATATCCTTGTCCAGAAAGGGCTGCACCCAAGTGCGGAAGAATGCATCCTGACGTTTGATGGGCTGGGCTTGCCATAGGGTGGATTGTTCCACCTGCTGCTGAAAGCCATCGCCCAGGGCCAGCAGGAAGTTATTGGTGTACAGGTTCTCGATCTGATCCAGCAGCAGCCCCATCAGGGATGCCTGGCCCGACTTGCGCACATGGAAGATGAACTTGCGGTAATGCTGATCCAGTCGGTACCAGTGCTGGCTGTAGCGCTGTACGCCTTCGGCCAGGCTGCCCATGCGCAGGTCGGATTCCGCCAGGGCCTGGGTCAATAGGCTGGCCTGCTCGATGGCCTCGTACAGGTCCTGAAGGCCCTGATACCAGTGGCTCTGGCGGCGCTGGCGTACCCACTGCGAGACCTCTCCGCTGGACACGGTACGGGCCACCACCGACCGCACAAGGTCGCTGATGATCTTCTGGTCGATCAGGCGGAAATAATCCAGCGCCATCAGGTCGCGGAAATCCCGCTGAGTCAGATCGCGCTCGATATCCAGAATCTGGGCGCATTGCTTGGACAGGGTGACAAAGCCGACTTCAAAGCGGCGGCTGTCCTTCCAGCGCTTCAGAAACACCAGGGCGTCACCATTCAGCTTGACCGGGCCGTCGGTGCCCATGGCGTAGCAGGATTTGAAGAGCTCGATGGCAAAGTCCCGTACCCCAGGCGATTCGGACTGGTAGCCGTAGCAGCGAGCCATTTGTTCCCACAGCACGGTGGCCAGGTGGCAGCGTTCGATCAGGTGGATGGCGTCTTCGTCCTCGTTGGCCAGATCCTGCAGCAGACTGACCACCACGGCATCCAGGCCGGGGTCGCTGCCGGCGCATACGGCCAGCATCTTCAGGCGAATCTGCCCCTGGGTGTCATCGGGCTGCAGGCTGGCCTTCAGCTTTTCCAGGCGCTTGGCAGACTGGAAGAACTCCGTGTGCTGCTGCACCACCGGGGCAAAATCCAGGCCCAGTTCCAGGTCGGACAGCCAGATGGCCGTCTGGTCGGTGTGGAATTCCCCGTAGGCCAGTTGCACGTCCAACAACCAGTTGTCGGTGTCCCTGGCGGGCAGCGGGCCGTCCTGGTACAGCAGGAATTTCTGCTGGGGTTCTTCACGCAGGATGCGGTACTTGAGACCAAACTCGTTGTTGGCCACCGTGATGCACTGCACATCCGGCAGGTCCAGGGAATCGAATTCCGTGCGAAATTCCTGCTGCGTGTCGTGCCAGAACACGATGCGGTGCTTGTCGAACAACCGGGTCAGGGCCTGGGTGATGCGGGGGTTCGTCAATCTTTGAGTTCCTTCAACAGCGTCGCCATGGTGGAGTGTCCACGGTCGGTCAGTCGGTAGCGTTGCATGCGGCTGGTGGGTGTGTCGGGTAGTGTCATTTCAATCATGCCCAATTCCATGAGCCGCCGGATCTGCTTATGCAATTCCCCCGATACGGTTTTGTGGCCCAGGCTCCTGGCCAGTTCAGCCTTGCCAGACTCGTGTTCGGCCAGTAGCGATACAACTCTAGCCGCTAATTTTGACTCTAGCCGTGACTCTAGCCGTGACTCTAGCCGTGACTCTAGCCGTGACTCTAGCCGTAAATGAGCTTCATTGTCCAGCGTGTTTTCGGAAAGGCGTGCCTCTTTCGTCCCACCCGATTCGGTCGGGTTTTGAGCCTGCGCCAAGAAAATACTCAAGCGTAGCCCAGTCGCAATTTCTGCGACCGCAGGCTCCGGCAAGCCTTGGGCGGCCGCTTCCTTGAAAATCCGCCTCACGCCGCTGCCCCATTGCTCGGCCATGCCCAATTCACGGAACACACGGGCAATCACCGGGTTTCGGATCCGGGAGACCCCACTTTTCATGTCTTCGACGGTCATGCCTGGCAGCAGCAGGCCGGGGCTCTCGATGTCAATACGGTCATCAAAGAAGGCGATACGGATCGGCGTGCCCCGCTGCGAATAGTCGCTGTGTACCAGGGCATTGACGATGGCCTCGCGCAGGATCGTCAGTGGGATGCTCCAGACATCCTCGCGGCGCATCGCGCCGAACTGGGCGCTTTTGAAGGCATGTTTCTTCAGAAAAAATTCAATCGCATCCACCATCTGCGGCAAATGGTCGTGAATCTCCACCTGATCGAAGATATGGACTTTGTCTGTGCCCTGGAAGCGCCCGCACTGCACCCAGGCGTCGGGGAAATACTGCTCACGATCTTTGCCGAACAGCAGAATCCCCCCATGGGTAGGCACCAGGCGATTCTGTTCACGGCGCACCAGCTTCAGGGTCGTCAGCGCCTTGTCATCCAGTTGTCGCCGACTACCAAATAGGGCCTGGGCAGCCTCCAGGTCCAGGTCATCCACACTGAGTTCTGGCATAGGCTGTTCGTCGAAGACGATGCCTTGTGCGGATCGACGTAGTTCGGCGATCAGATCCGGGCCGGCCTGTCGGTTGCTGGACCCCAAACGCACATACACGCCCTCATCTGGCCCCTGGCGTTTGACGTAATGCGGCCGGCTACTGCTGGGAAAGACCTCGACCACCAGGATGGTCTGGTCGCCCAGACTGATCAGTTCTACATTGGGAACCAGCCGGGGCGCAATGGAATCCGCAATCAGGTTGCAGATGCGTTCTTCTTCGTCCAGCGGGTCTGCGACTCCAACCACCTGCCGGTCATCGCCCACGCCCAGTATCAGCCGCCCGCCGGCCGAATTGGCAAAGGCCACCAAGGTTTTGATCACATTGCGCGGTGAAGACAGGTCACGCTTGAATTCCAGCGTCTTGCCTTCTGGCTGCTGCAAGAGTGGATCAGGCGATGGGGCCATATCAATCCTCGTCCTTGGCTTCCAGCCCAGGGATTCTCTTCAAAGCGGCGCCCAATTTCGGATAGTTCACCTTCACCCCATCGTCCAGGTCAATCTCGATCTGTTGTGTCGCCAACGGATACAGCACGTCGCGCTCGTAGTCTTCCAGTTCAGCCATGGTCTTGGTGACCTTGTCGATTTCCTTCAGGGCCTTGGTCTTGTCGCCCTGGCTGCTGTCGGCGCTGATGCTGGTAGCTTGCAGATGCTGCAGATGGGCGTCCAGCTTGGCACGGAATTCGCGCAGGTAATCATTTAGCACCACACTGACAGTATCCGGGCGGTAGCGGTGCATGTAGATCAGTGCATTGAAGCTACCCTTGGGGCTGGAGAACAGCCAATAGATCGGGCGCTTCTTGTAGCGCTTGATGTGGTCGGTATAGAACTCACTCAGGAAGTAATCGCGCAGCGTGTAGTTGCGCTTGCCCTTGGTGTTCAGGGCCTGCTCGATGAATTGCAGGTTTTCTTCATAGCGTTCTTCGCCAAAGGTGACGCGCAGGAACTGCCGGAAGCGTTCCACGATGTCGTCGGCAAACCAGTCGCCATCCAACATGGGGATCACATTGTCCTTGTCCGGCGTAAAGCGGGGTTGCGGCACCTGCTTCAGGTAATCGGCCAGGGTTTCGCCCTGGTTGGCCAGGATCAGGCCGGGTTTATCCAGGCTGTAGCGGCCCAACATGCAGCCCACGGCGTAGGAAATGAATTCCCGCATGGTGTCGGCCAGCAATTCAGCTTCCAGCTCTTCCTCGGTTTTGTTGCCTTTGTAGCGGTAGTGGGGATTACAGGTGAGGGTGATTTCGTTCAGGGGAACGTCGGGGGTGAGTTCGTCCTGCAGCCCGTAGGCGTCTATGAAGATGCGGTTGTTTTCTTCTTCCAACCGCTGTATTCCTTGCGTTGCCTCGCGCCAGTGAGCGCGGAGCCTCTGGTAAGTAGCTTGTAGGATTGCCTGACGATATCCAGGATGCAGCATTGGTAGGCTAGCGAAATCCCAAGAAACTTCGTAGCTATCCCAGTCTGATCTAGTGGTTGAAATCATTAAATTCGTTAATTCGGATAAGCGGGCTTCCTTCGGTAGATCTGGGAATGGGATCTTTTTTATCTCTCCGGGATTTAATACCAGCGTTGGGTTGAGCAAAGATGTGACTAGCATAGTTATCGGAGAATTTAGGAAGCCGATTACTTTATTGATACTGAGTTCTAAGGGAAAGATACATGATCCTCTTCCATCGAAAAGCATACCTTTCGGGATATAGCGAAAGGATGTTGCACCTGAGGTGACATCTGACCAAGTAATTGCTTCTTTGCAGTAATAAGATCTATTTTTTATAACAAATTCTGGATCAGATATTTTCGGGTATTTTTTTCTCACAAGCTGAATTAATGTATCGCCATTTTTTTCGTAGTTAACTATGTATTCCAGGTTCCCATACCATTTTCTGAATTCGCCGCCTTTGTTGTATGGGAACCAGCTATAGCCAGCCTGGTTGCCCTCACCAGGAGAGTCAAAATTAAACCCAATTGATCTGAAGCTTATTTCATACCACTTCCGTAGGAATCTATCGTTATCGGTGGTTGCCATGCCTTGACGAACGGAGGCGTGATTTTCGAAGGAAGGACTCTTAAACAAATTTATGACCTTCGGGCTTGCCCAGTATGAAACTACACTGCCCGGAATGCTCATAAAATCTTCTGCAGAAGCCCGGAAGAAATGGTTTTCCATATCCTCCTTGATCTTGCTTGCTTGACTGTTACTCACCATTGTTCTCCAAATCTTGTTCCTGCGGTGGCGTGTCAATTTGCTGCCAGTCACTCGCGATCGCCTTCCAATCCACCGGGCGTTCGGCGACCTTCCCCTTACGATCTTTTCCTGACCATACGGCCCAGAAATCCGGATCATCTGATTTGGGCCGGTGCTCTTCCGGTAGCGTGTTCATTTGCACCAATACCGGCAGTTCCGACGCCCAGCCCAGCAGGATGGCGTGACGGGAAGGCAACGAAGGCAAGTCTCGCAGTAGGCCGCGCAGGTTGTCTGGTACCAGCTTGTGCACCAGTTCCTGGTCACGGTCGTTGCTGATGCGGTGCAGCAGATAGCTGTTGCACTGGGACAGCACGGTGGGTGACAGCTCGCTTGGCCGCTGCGAGGACAGCACGAGACCCAGGCCAAACTTGCGCCCCTCGCGTGCGATTTTCTCGAACACCTGGCAACAGATAGCGGCCGAGTTCTGGTTTTCCGCGTCGTCGTGGTAACGCTTGATGAAGGTGTGCGCCTCCTCCATCACCAGCACGGTGGGTAAGGTTTTGCCTTGGCTTAGCTTACGGTAGCGCTGCAGGGCCTCCAGGGTCATACGGGCAATCACTGCCGTGATGATGTGCACCACCTCGGCGGGTACCAGCGAAAGGTCAATGACGGTGATAGAGCCATTGGCGGCCTGATTGTCACCGATGTAGTTGCGCAGCCAGTCGTCCAGCGAGAGATCTTGCGCGGCACCCGAGATGATCTTCATGCGGCTGTCCGATAGCAGGGTGCGAATGCGCATCTGCATGGTCTCGACGTACTCGGAGACTCCCAGCAGTTCCGCCGTGGCTTCGACGCTGCGAAGAAATTGATCGCCGGTGAACGGGCGCGGTACGTCGGCATCGATGGGTAAGATATCAGCGTCGCTGCCGCCGAAGGCAGCATGAGCAAGCCGTGCTTTGTTCAATAACTGGTTAACCTCGCTAAGTAAAAAGTCAAGATGACTATTTTTAACCTCGCGCGCTCTGCAAAGCTCATATATTTCTAATCGCAATGAAGTCAGGGCCTGCTTTTCCGTTTCCGTGAAGCTATCTTCCTCTTTTAGAGCATCTTGCCATTTCCGTATCTTTTCAAGAAAGTTTTTGTTTTTAGGAAACTTATCCCACGGACTGCCGCTATTGCGTTCAATTTGAATAATACTGACCAAAGTGCGTAGATAACGGCGCATCTCATGGCTGGGTGTGACCACGGCGCCGAATACGCCGTCACGGACTGATCGCAGCGCCTGTACCAAGGTTGGCCGCTGCGTCTTGGCACTAGCCTGGGTAAATGCGCTCCATTCGGCGCTGTTCCAGAACCATAATGGAATTTGCAGCTGTTGGATGTCTGCGCTGGGCTCGACGGCAAACACTCGCACATCGTCCATATCGCGAAAGGTATTGGTGTACTCGCCATTGGGGTCGAGCACGATGAAGCGGGCATTGGGATCTGCGCCGCCACGAGCTTTGCGAGCCTCGTCCATGGACCAACGGATCAAGCCCGCAACCGAGCAAGATTTACCGCTGCCGGTGTTGCCCAGCACCGCCAGATGGCGGCCAAACAGGCGATCCGGGTCAATTTTGACCGCAGCGTTGGCGGCCAGTGGGCTGGTGCCGATCAACACATGCCGATTGTCGCCAGACTCAACGATGGCGCGTAGTTGATTCTGCGTGGGTAGTAGCACAGCATCACCCACGGTGGGGTAGCTTTCCACGCCCCGCCGGAAGCGGTAAGAATTCTGGCCTTTGTTGCCCTTGCCGTCGTAGGTCAGTACTCCCAGTGGGTTGAGGCTCATCTTGCGCAGGGGATAGGGCAAGTCCACCAGGCCGAAGTCCTGCATGCCCTTGCGTTTTGGGTACTGCGAGCGCTCGATAGTGATCCACTCGACCTGGGTGACCAGATGCCCATCGTCGCTTGGAATCAGTACATAGCCATTGATGCGTGGAAAGGGACGTGGGGTCCCAGTATTGAGTGCTACGCCGTCGGGTGCCTCTATGTCGAGTAGTACCTTGATCTCATCGGGCGATACAAAGTCGATGGTGCCGATACGCAGGGAGTCCGCAAAGGCAAGGGGCGAGAGACTCATACCAGATCACTCACATCGTCGATCCTGATTTCAGCGGTGGGTTGTACCGCTGGACTCTGATTTGCGTCCCAACGCTGCCTGAGTAGCTCACCCATCCGGAAGGTGGTCTTATCAATGGCGGGCTTGGGCAGGTAATACTCAGTCAGGGTGGTCAGGTCTGCCAGCGCAGGGCCAATTAACAGGCTGATCTGGGAAGGACGGCCCATTTCCTGGTACGTGAGCTTGATGCGGTTGAGTGGATCGTCACGGGAAATCACCACCAGATGAGTTGAAGGGATGGTGAGCATGTCGCGGATGACGCGATTGATGTGCTCATCTCCAAAGCTGTAGCCGTAGGTCACTAGGGTACTGTTCGGACGGCATACTGCAGCCGCAAGGTCGCGGAACAATTCCACATAGGGGTAGTCTGTAGTTTCCCTGTCCTTGGCGGCGTTAGGGTAGATCATCAGCTTATGGGCTGTTGCTTCGCTTAAGCCCGGTGCTTGCAAATAAGGGTCAACGCTGGCGGCCCCAAACGGCAATCCGATGCGACGTATGTCTTTGTCGGTCTGCACCCAGTCCACCGAACCGTGCAGCTTGGTGTAGCGGGCTACCCCTTCCAGATAGCGCGGCTCGCCACGAATGCCTGGTGGGTTGTAGTGCATATCCAGATCCAGCCGCGAGGAGCGGAAGATCGGCATCAGCTTGCCCAGGAAACGATCCAGAAGGTGCAGTCCGGCCAACTCGGCACCAGCCTCGATCAGTCGGTCATAGTTGGTGGTGAAAATATTCAGCCGATCGCGCGTTCCGGTGCGGCTGGCAAAGCTCATCAGGAAGGTGACGAGGGTATTGAAGGCATGCTTGCGCTGTTCGACGTTTGCAGTGGCAATACCTTTCTCGCTGGCCAGAATGGACCGGGCGAAGGCATGCATGCCAGTTTGAAGTTCTTCGCGCAGGGCCGCGGACTCGCTGTCCATCTTCAGAATCTCAAGGCCGCGCAACAATTCGTTGGCAGCGCGTAGTTGATCCTCCAGGTTGCCTTCCTCACGCTCAGCACCTTCAGCAGCCTTCTTTGCAGCTTGATCGATTTCGATTTGATAGTTGCTCAGCGTTAAGGCACCCATGCCGGCGGCCCCTTTACCGGTGGCCAGGTTATGCACTGCATGAGTTAGGCCGGAGCCGACGAGCAGCGACAGGTGTTCGGACTGGAATAGCGATGTAAGCCATGGCTCAATGCCTTTGCGCAGCTCCTTATAGCCAAAGGTCTCGCCAGTGAGCCAGGAGGCTTGTGAGTCAGTTTTGCGCATGAATGCGTCGCCGTCTGCCACAAACTCCAGCGGCTTGTGGTCGTCGCGGATCTTGATTGTATTGATGGCCATGGCGTCTTCTCTCTCGTCGCTGTGCGTACTATCGTGACATGCGTTAACAGTCATGCAGCCATCCCTTGGGCAATGGCCCTGGCCATCATCTCCATCTTTTCCGCTTCCGAGTTGCCGTCCACCAAGCGCAGATAGGCTCCTCGGTAGTCGGGCTTGTGAGTGTTTTCAAGCACGAAAGCCGTGGTGGAGACCACTTCGCCGCCAATGCTGTCAAAGGCGCGTGCCCCAAGGTGCGCCATTGAGAGAATGGTGTGCTGGTTGAGGATGCTGCTGCGCAGTGCCTCGAATGAGGACAGGAACATCCAGCTTTGCATGGTGATCATGGCGACCGAGCCCCCCTTCACCGCCAAATCCAGATTGCGCTCAATGAACATCGCAAACAGGTCTGACTTGCTCTTGGGGTAGTTGTCTTTGGCCCAGGCGCTCAAACGTCCGTTCATGCCCTTGCCGCCCATGTAAGGCGGGTTGGCCACCACGATGGCATAACGTGGACTCAAGGCTTCTGTCATCCGTAAAACCTTTAACACCCGCTGACGGGTCTCCGCCAGGAACAGCTTGCCAGCCATGTCCTTGGCTTCCAAGGTGGCCAGAACATCGGACACGTTTTTCAGCTTTGGGCGGATCAGCGATCCAAAATTGTCTGCCTCTTCAAACTGCTGCAGGGTGTCGCGCAGGTCCTGGGTGAATAGATCCCGGCCCACAGTAGCAATGTACTCATCCAATGCGTCTGCTGTGAAAGTGATCTTCTCCAGCACGCAGATATGGGGTTTGATGCCTTTGCTGAAGAAGCGCCGCTGCTTGGCGCGGGCCTTCATGGTCAGGGCAAAGGCCGCCAACTCGCCTGCGCGTTCATCCAGCTCGATGCCAGTCAGATTCTGGGTCAGGATCTTTTCGGGGATCTGGGCCGGGTCGTAGCCTTCTTCCTCGTACATGGCGTACAGCAGGTCAAAGGCATACGTCAGGATGTGGCCGGAGCCGCAGGCCGGGTCACACACACGGATGTCTTCCGGGCCTTGGATTTTCAGGAAGTCGGTTTCTGGCTGTTCCGGTGGGATGTAGTATTCCATCTGTTCGGCCAGACGGGAATCTGGCCGGTTCAACAGCCACAGGCGGCCCAGGGAATTGTCCACCATGTAGCGCACGATCCAATGCGGGGTGAACAGCTGGGTAGCAGCTGGGATGTTGTCCGGGGTGATCTTCTTGTTTTTCTTCAGGCCGTCAAAGACCTGGTCTTTCTTTTCCGAGATGTAGAACTGGTACAGCCAGCCGATGACCTCGACGTCCTCGCAGGCGTCGGGCGTCATGGCCTCGCGGGTATAGGCCAGGATGGAGTTGCCCGACAGCAGGTCGTCGGGCATCAGCAGTTCGGTGTAGTCGTTGATGCGCTGAAACAGAAACGGCATGGCCTGGTGCCAGGCGTTGCAGGCGGCCACGACCAGCAGGCGGTAGGCTTCGCCCTGCGGGTCGGTGCTGGTGGCACGGCCTGCCAGCAGATCCTGGATTTTCTTCTGTGTGACGGCGGGGATGGTGTCGTCTAGGTGGCCCATCTTGGCGTCAGCCAGGATTTCCGGCTGAAACTGGCCCTCGGCGGGGGATACGACCCCCACGCGGGTGTAGCGGTTCATGTCCATGAAGCGCAGGGCGCAGAAGCGGTTGAACC
>Ga0182738_1005889_pt1 | contig 12929 bp, 13 predicted proteins | sample eDN5th30CBELigMG_FD_128876 | JGI IMG/M metagenome (GOLD analysis project Ga0182738, IMG submission 128876) | Enriched Miracle-Growth compost microbial communities from Emeryville, California, USA - eDNA 5th pass 30_C BE-Lig MG (version 2)... ...
CCATCCATTCAGAACGGTTCCAATATATGCAGCAAATGTAAACATAGGACCAGGTACAGCCTGTGTCGCACCGTATCCAGCAAGAAATGCCTCTTCGCTTAACCATCCACCAGGAACGAATTCACGTTCTAAAAGAGGTAATACTACATGTCCACCTCCAAAAACTAGAGAGCCAGATCGATAAAAGCTATCAAATATGGCAATCCATGGGTATGTAAATACTTCACGAATAATTGGTAAAAGGAGAAGAAGGCAAAAAAATAGTGCTAATGATACACTTGCTACTCTTTTTGAAATTGGAAAAGTAACTTCTGTTTGACCTTGCTGCATTGTTTGCTGTTTATATAGAAAATAGCCGGTTACAGCTGATAATATAATTATCCCTACTTGGGAAAAGACACTTTGCCATATAAGTGTAAGTACCAATGCAAAAAGTGCAATCGTCTGTCTTTTTAGGTCTGGTGTTAAATTCTTTGCCATACCAAGTATCGCATGTGCCACAATTGTAACTGCAACTATTTTAAGACCATGTATCCATCCAGTATTCCCTATGCTTAAGTCTTCTATTAAGCTAGCAAAGATAATGAGAGCAATGACGGAAGGTAGAGTAAAACCTAAAAAAGAAATAATGCCGCCGAGGAGTCCCCCTCGTAAGATGCCAATTCCAATCCCAACCTGACTGCTCGCTGGACCAGGTAGAAATTGACAAAGGGCAACTAAATCAGCATAGCTTTTCTCATCAAGCCATTTTCTTCGACGTACATATTCATCGTGAAAATAACCTAAATGAGCAACAGGCCCACCAAAAGATGTGAAACCAAGTTTTGTGGAAATAAGTAAAATTTCTAAAAAAGTATTCCTCTTTTTCAAGTGTTTTGCTTTTTCCAATGATAAACCTCCAATTAAATTAGTAATCTTTATCATAATGGACGAAATCTATTTAACCAAGTTAATGAATGAAAAATTTACAAAAAATTAATAAAACGTCCAATGATGAAATAGAATGTTCTTTTTTCATCATTGAACGCTTTAGTTAACATAATGTTATTATCATAAACTTTCGATTGCTTTACTCACAGCGATCGTCAATTCTTCTGCAATCTCCTCTAATTTAGGCTGCATGATATTATTCGTTACATTCGGAAAAGTTCCTGTAGAATTTATTTCTAAATAACCCGTCATTTTTGTATAATTTGCATTCTTCACCTCTACCATAAAATAGCCATTGCCTTCAAAATGCTCATTAATCCCAACTAATTCAAAAGTAACCTTTGATGGTTCTTTCCATTCTAATATCTTTACTTTCATTTCCACTTTCTTCTTAAAAAGCCCCATATCAATTTTGAATTCCCAAGTAGAAACCGTATCGTTTATGATTTGATGGTAGATGTAGCCAGGTACTAAAGGAGCCCAGTTATTCATGGAGCGAACAAAATCCCAAACCTTTTTTGCGTTAGCGTGGACGATAATTGAATGCTTTTTACTTGGCATCGAAAAACACTTCCCTTATCTTTCATTGACAGACTAATCCCTTCTCTGGATGTAAGCACATGGGATATGGCCTCACTGCAAAGAAAAGGGATTATGTTTAGATCATAGACTATTTATATATATATTCTGTCAAATGTTAGATTATGAATTAGAATGATTTTTAGTTTACATAATGTTATTATGGTAGCACTACATATATTCTGAAATCTCTAAATCCATTGCCTTTTCCTTTTGCGAATCGGAAACATGTGTGTATTTTTGGGTTGTATTTAAATTTGTATGTCCAAGTAGCTCTTGTACAGTTCTGATATCTCGACCATCCCGCACTAAATGTGTTGCGAAGCTATGTCTTAACTTGTGACTAGATATTCCTTTTTCCTTCCATTTTAACTCTGGATATTCCTTTCCCATTTGATCGATAATCCGTTCTGTAATTTCTTGAATTCTTCTTCGAGAAATTCGCTTCCCTCGTCTTGAAATAAAGAGCGCATCCTCCTGCCCCTTCATTGGATAAATCCTATTTTCTTCTATATATAATTGTAATTCTTCCATTAGCCTTTTAGGTAACGGAATATACCGAGACTTATTTCCCTTTCCCAGTACGTGAATACCTCTTTTTTGATTAATAGAAGACAGATTTAAAGAATGGATTTCCATCACCCGAAGACCTGCAAACGCCATGAGTCCAAGAATTACTTTATTTCGTCTTTGATGCTGTTTTTGTGATACCTTTCCGACCATTTCAAAAAAGGACTTTAATTCGTTTTTTTCTAGGTAACTTGGCAGTTTTCCTTTTTGTTCTTTGGCGCTTTCCAAATCGATTGCTGGATTTTTTTGAACAAGCTCATAATCTACCAAACATTTATAAAAAGATCGAATAGCCGTTAGTCTTCTATTTCTCGAACTAGAAGAATTTGCACGCTTCGTTTTTAATTCATTCATGAATAGGGTAATTTGTAATTTCTTCACCGTACTTAAATCCGTATATTCCTCCTTTTTGCGTGTAATAAATTCTAAAAAGAAATAAATATCCCGTAAATAATTTTCAATCGTAAATATACTGTAATCTTTATTATCCATTTCAGTCCGAAAAAGGGTTAGCTCTTCTTCATACCACGTAAATAATGTTTCCTTTGTAATCATATGTATATCCACCTAATCTAAAAAGTAGTAATTTTAGTATACTATATTTCTTAAATAACCGCACATAAGAGATATTATGCGCGGTAATGTTGTTAAAACTCCTACGAAAGAATGAATTATCTATTTGTATGTAATGACCAATATCATTTTATCACTAAAATTGGGAGAATTAAGGATAATGATGAGAGGTGATTGGATGAAGCTTCTATTTGTTCTGCTTAGCCTATTAAATTTTTTCGATGCTATTTTTTCCTATCTTGGAATTAAATGAAATCAAATAGCTGAATCTAATCCTCTGACGAATTATTATCTATGGGAGATTTCACCTTCTTTATTCCTTATTGTTAAAATTAGCATTATCCTTTTTTCTCCTATACTTAGCTATCTACTTTTATAGTGAAAATAGGCGTTTTTGGATTTTCATACTGTCAATTCCATTAATGCTATCCTCCTCTATCCTCCTTTTACATATAGTTTGGATCTCGAAAGCTATTAATTAATCATAATATTATTATGTAAACAAAATTAATTCTTGTCTTTTCAATCGATTAAACATTAAAATAATTATATACAAAATAAAAGAAATTACTAAGCATGTAGAACAAGTGAATTCTCGCGTTATTCGTTATAAACAATTAGATCAACTGCGCGAATCCTTCATCGAAGAAGCGTTATTGCTTTGTAAAGCTGGGGAGACTTTTTCTGTTGGAAAAATAAATGTAGTGACGGAACAAATCAATGAGTTAGCTAGACTTGGTGTTATTCCAACAAGAAAGAAAGTGACTAAAGAAATGGTTATTGATTTTGTTAATCGTTCTAAGTAAAAGAAAAAGCGTTAAAAGGAATTTCAACTATCTTCCAACGCTTTTTTGGTATCTTTATTCGTAATTTTCCATGAATGGATGAAATCTAAAAATGGCCTTTCCAATAACAGCATCTTTTGAAATACATCCAATTTGCCTGCTATCCATACTATTTTGCCGATTATCACCTAGTACAAATATATGATCCTTAGGTACTTTGATTTTGATATTTTCTGTTAATCTTTGATTAGGAAGCAATTGGCTCTTATTTTGCTTTAAATAGGGTTCCTCGTATTTTTGTCCATTTATATAAAGAGTGTCATCTTGGATTTCAATCGTATCATCTGGTAAGCCAATAACTCTCTTAATGTAATCTTCTTTCTCAATCGGAGAATGAAAAACTATTGTATCAAAATGCTTTATATGACCTATTTTTGAGACAATAACTCGATCTTGATTTTCGTATGTAGGCTGCATAGACTGACCAACTACTTTAACAGGAGTAAATATAAAGTTCCTGCATAAAAAGACAAAAACTAATGCACATACTAGAGCGATAATCCATGATTTTAGCTCTTTCTTAAATTCAGTATTATTTATATTAGCTCCTCCTTCCTAGTTGTCTTCCTTTCACTAATTTATACATGAGAATGTCGTCTACGTATTCATTTTCGGCAATTTTAAATTCATTTAGCTTACGACCTTCTTCTACAAAACCCATCCTTTTGTACAACGAAATTGCTTGATAGTTTGTTGAGAAAACGCCTAAATTTACTTTTTCGATAACAGGGTTTCTTTCTGCCCATTGGAGTAGTACCTCTAATAGTTTTTTCCCTATCCCTTTATTTCTATATTCATTGGTTATCATGATACTAAACGATCCAGTATGATGCAATCTCTTTCTTTCAGGAGATTGAAACACAAGAAATCCAATCAATTCACCGTCTATTTCTGCAACTAATAATGTTTCTCTTTCGTTACGTAAAATATTATTGATCCAATGCTGCTGTGCTTCTAAGGTATGATTAAACTCTTCGGCTAAAGTTATTAAGTAATCTCCTTCAGCGATAACGGTACGCTGTATTTTTAATATTGCTTCTGCGTCTATCCATTCACCATGTCGAATGAGGTATTCTTTTTCTGTTACAATTATCCCCATTTTATCCCTCCGAATTCATGGGAACCCATTATATTTTTATACTCTAGTAATAGTGCCTAATATTATTTTTGAATTTCTACTGGCATATATATCCAAGCTAGTTATTACTATCATTATATCATAAAATCTAGTCGCCCTATTCCTGAGGCTTTCTTTTTTTTCTATAAAAAATCCAAATAATTAGTACGATCAAAATTGGGATGATAATTGGTGACAAACCAATAGTAAATACGGCTACACCAGATAAAAACGAAATAATCCCGTTAATCGTAGTAACAAATTGACTTTTTGCTTTTTGCCATGTATTTAGTGATTCCTTATTTTTAATAGCATCAACCTTTACTAACTCCTCTTCCAATTGGATAGTAACAGTTGAATAGTCCACATTATTTTGCAAATAGTTCATTCTACCTAAAAGTTGTTCCTTTTCTTCTTGTACGGTTGCTAGGTCATTTGAAATTTTTAGAAGATCTTCGGTTTTTTCGGCTTGATCCATTAAGGTTAATAGTCGTTTTTCCACTGCCTCTTTTGCCTTTAATCGAGACTCGAGATCAACATATTCTTCTGTAATATCATTTCCTGTCACGTTCTTCTCTTTAATCTTTATGCTGTGCTTTTCTACTTCCTTTATATAGGATTGGAAATGAGACTGTGGAATTTTCACAGTAATCGAGCCATTTATATACTCGGTCCCGCTATCGTAAATAGATGACCCGACAACATAACCGCCAAGCTCGGTTGCTTTACTTTGAATCGTTGCTTCTACTTGATGGTAATCCTTCACTTGTAGGGAAAGGTTTGCATTGTAAATAACCATTCGATCATCTTCTGCATTTTTTGTAATGTCACTATCCTTGTTCTCATTACTTGTTTGCGCTAATTGTTCCTCTTTCACGTTACTAGAGTCTAAAGTAGCGATCTCATTTTCAGAACTGCCTTCAGATATTGCACTTTTTTGTTCAGAATTTTCGTTGCTGCAAGCTGTTAACAAGAATAAAATCAATAAAAATACATGAGTGATAACACGATAATTCTTCATCTATATTTCCTCCTAAGTTCAGTTATTCTTTTAGACGGATTATAAATGAATTAGTTTCAAATTTATTACATTTTGATTACAAAAAATTGCGAAAGGTCTTTCTTAATAATGCCCTAGGTTCCTAAGGAAATTGGCTTTTCTAAATGATTAATTTAATAAATATAGGGATAATCATTTACACCAATTCTCTATGCTCTGTATATGATAATACAAGTTTACTTTCAGTGATAATTCCATTTGCTGAACATACAATGGTATAAAAATGAGTTGGAAATTACGCTTATATGGAGGGATATTAGTGGAGTTAGACAGGCATATGGAAATTACCTTTCAAAACCTACAAGAAAAGAAAATGATGTTTGAAATCGTATTTCAACGGATTCTTTCCTTTATGTCTCGAAATCCTGCTGGAAATTATCAATTAATGATTGGCACAGATTCACAAGTGCATGCAAAGCATACTACTTTTATTACGGGTATTGTTATAATGAATAAAGGAAAGGGAGCATGGGCTTGCATTAGAAAAGTAGTTTTGCCCAGGAAGGTATTACGATTGCATGAGAAGATTTCCTATGAGACAACGCTAACAGAAGAAGTTGTTAGTCTCTTTACAGAGGATAAGAAAAACCAGTTAATAGACGTTGTATTACCATTTGTCTACCAAGGAGCCACTTTCTCTATTGAAGGACATATTGATATTGGAGCCGGTCGAAGAAATAAGACCCGTGATTTTGTAAATGAAATGGTAGCAAGAATTGAGTCAATTGGCATAGAACCGAAAATAAAGCCAGATTCTTTTGTTGCCTCCTCTTATGCTAATAAATATACGAAGTAAATTCCTCTTTATCGGCAAAAAAACCTGTCCTAAATCAGAACAGGTTACGATAATCATTTTTCTTTTGTTGTAGCAATCTCTTCGGATATCTTTTTATTTTTATTAATAAAATGAATGATAAAGGTGATAATAAACGCAGCAATCAGAATGGCAAAAAATACATAGTGATCTAATTCAAAGCCGAAAATACTTGCAAACATTTTTGCCGCGATAATCCCGATTAAGACAAATGCAGTATTCTCAAGTTCAGGTACTTTTTCAATTAGAACGAGGAATAATTTCGCAACAGTTCTCATCATTAAGATTCCAAGCATACCACCTATTAAGAGAATCCAGATTTCATTTGATACAGCAAGGGAAGCTAGTATACTGTCCACAGAGAAAGCTAAATCCATTAACTCTACGGAAATAACAGTAGCCCAGAATACACCGAATAGCCGTATTGTCCAGCTATCCTTTTTCATAGCTGATCCATCCTCATCTCCATCACCGATCCAGAAATGCTTAATCACAATCCAAGCTAAATATGCAGCCCCAACTACTTTAATCCATGTAAAGTGGATTAAATAAACGCCAATTCCAATAAAGAAGAATCGGAAAAAGTAAGCGCCAAATAACCCATACGTTAATGCCTTTTTCTGTTTGTCTGGTGGCAAATGTTTAACCATAACCGCTAAAACAAGCGCATTATCTGCTGATAATAATCCTTCTAAAATAACTAACGATCCAATTAAGCCCCAAGATACTGGATCTGTTAATACTTCTCCCCACATCTTCCAGTCGAAAAATGAAGCATAGGTTGATAATATCTGGTGTAAAACGTCCACTTAATAAGCCTCCATTAAATAAATGTAATCATATGGAAGCTATTATACTCCTATCATTTTCAGATAGCAACTATTAATAGAAAAGCACTAAAAGAGAAATGTTTATTCTTCATAAATCATTTTTACTGTCATACCGCCATCTACCATTAAATTCGTACCAGTGATAAAGTCGTTTTGCGGGTTTGTTAAAAAGAGACAAGCTCTTGCTATATCCTCTGGTTTCCCTACTCTTTTTGATAAATGTTGTTCATGATCGATTTCACGGAGATTATTATAGTCTTTTGTTTCAATCCAGCCTGGTGAAATGCTATTTACAGTTATATGTGCCTCTGCAAGACTATTCGCTAATGCATGAGTAATGGCCATAATGCCACCTTTGCTTGCACTATAGCTTTCTGTATTTGGCTCAGACATATAAGCTCTATTAGAAGACATATTAATAATGGAGCCACCGTTCTTTTGGTCACGCATGATTTTGGCCACTTCTCTTGAACAGAGAAATACGCTTCTAAGATTCGTATTTAGGACATCATCCCATTCCTCGATTGATAACTCGTAGAAGGATTTAAAAATCCCTTTTCCTACATTATTAATCAGAATATCAATTTTTCCAAATGTATCTTTAGTCGTGTGAACCAAATGAATAATCTCCGCTTCGTTTCTGATATCTGTTTTAATAAATAATGCTTTCTCTTTTGCATCAAGCTGTTCAAGAAGTTGATTTCCTTGAGATTCATCTATATCTGCTAGAACAACATATGCCCCTTCTTGTATATAGGCTGTTGCAATCGCACTTCCGATTCCATTGCTAGCACCTGTAACAATCACAACTTTATCTTTAAACAAAAGTATCTACCTCCCTATATATAAATGAAAAGTATCTATATTAGTAAAAAAACGATAAAAAAAGCAAGCTAATTTCTCAGCCTGCCTTGTTTGCTTTTATTGTTCTGTGATTTCTACTTTTTCCATTACATCGCCATTTTTCATTGCTTTAACTGTAGACATGCCAGATGTAACTTGTCCGAATACAGTGTGAACACCATTTAAATGTGGCTGTGGCTCATGAACAATGAAGAATTGGCTTCCACCTGTATCTCGACCTGCATGTGCCATAGAAAGAGAGCCTTCAACGTGTTTATGAGGATTTCCAATTGTTTCACATTTAATTGTGTAGCCAGGACCACCTGTTCCATTACCATTTGGATCTCCACCTTGGCTTACGAAACCAGGAATGACGCGGTGGAATGTTAGCCCGTTGTAGAACCCTTTATTAATTAGCTCTACAAAGTTAGCTACTGTTCCAGGAGCTTCATTTGGATATAATTCAAATTCGATTTTTTCGCCATTTTGCATTAATATGTATCCTTTTGTTGCCATGTATACCATCTCCTTATTTCAAAATCAGCTTTTATCATATCATCTTTTTCTACAGAAAGAAAATAAAACGTTTATTTTAAAAATTAATTTTCTACTTTCTCAGGTTCTTCGTACTCTATCCCTTTTGTATCTACTGTAACCTTTTTCATTTTTATATCTTTTAAGGGTTTATCAGATTCGTCTCTCTCAGCTGAAACGATACTATCAACTACATCCATGCCATCGATTACCTTACCGAATGGCGCATATTCACCGTCTAAATGTGTTGCATCTGCTACCATTATAAAGAATTGGGAGCCTGCTGAGTCTGGCAGTTGTGATCTCGCCATACTAATGACGCCTCTTTCATGCTTTAGATCGTTCTCAAAGCCATTTTCTGAAAACTCTCCTTTAATGGAATAGCCAGGACCACCTGTTCCATTACCATTTGGGTCACCACCCTGAATCATAAAATCTGGAATTACGCGATGAAAAATTAGACCATCATAAAAGCCTTTATTAATTAATGTAATAAAGTTATTCACGGTATTAGGTGCTTTATCTGGGTACAGCTCCACTTCAATTATAGAATCATCCTCCATCGTAATGGTTACAATTGGATAATCATCTGAAGATATAGTATTACTTTTTGCTTTATTCTCTTCATTTTTTGGTGTGGTATCCTCCTGTGTTCCACATCCTGTCAGCAATAATAGCAAGGAAGCACAAAAAACAATCATTATCGATCCAGTCCGTTTTGTTAGCACTATGAGACTCCTCCTTTACTCCGTTACCTTCCCATTTTAGCGAAATCTTTCTTTTTATACAATAAATAACCTATTTAGGAAAAAAAGGGGCTGGGACAAAACTAAATAACTAACTTTTAAAGACGAACAATCTCTAATTCTGCTCTTAAATAAAGCTACTTTCTCATGGATCTAAGTTTTTAAATATAGTCAAGTGTAAAACTAAGTCGTTCCATTGCGCTACGGACGCTCGCTTTCCGCGGGGAGGAAGCTGAGTCTCCTCGCATACGCTGCGGGGTCTCAGCCTTTCCTCTATTTCCCGCAGGAGTCGAGCGTCCTCCGCTCCATTACACTTCGTTTTTAAACCTTTTTCCAAAATAATAAACCCAAATATTCATGCGGATTAGCCGCGTAAATATTTGTGTTTATTATTGGTTGAAATGCTTATGTCCCAGCCTCTTTTTTACGCAATATAATTTAAAAGATAAGATGCTAGATAGGGTGAATGGATGCGAATTGCTAAAGATGGTGGTTTACTGCCATTGACCAATTCTATCGGAAAGCCAAACCAAACAACTTTATGATCGATAATTACCACCGGAAAGGGAATTTCAGGTGTAGTAACGATTTTCGCTTTAGAAAAAATATGTTTCCATTCTTGATTTAAAGTTTCCTTCGATTGGGGAATAGATACGAATATCTCTTTTTGTGAACGAGCCAAATCTTTTGTTAATAAACCAATTCTTTGCCCATGTGTCCAATAAAGTTTGGGATTCTTTTGCTGAATCCATTCGCCAATATGTTGGTTAGTAACAACTTTATTAATTTGTTCTTGGTGATTGATAAGCTGACGAATCGTTTTGCGGTGATCAATCATTGTTTTGATAAAGCTTCTATTGGCAATATGAATAAATTTCCCTTTTGCTCTACTAATTGCCACATTGATAAGCCGTTCACTCTCTTTTCCAGTTAAAAGCATTCCAGGACGAGAAAAAGAAGGAGCTTCTACACTGTCAAATACAATAACATCTCTTTCGCTCCCTTGAAAACGATGAACGGTAGCTACTATTAAACGCTTATCTGCCATTGCTTCTGGGAAAAATTCGATTGCCATTGCTTCCATTATTTCAGCCTGTGCCCTGTAAGGTGTAACATAGCCAATACTTGCTTCTTTTTCCTGTAAAGACTCTTGGATTACTTGTAAGGCAAGTAAAAGATGTATATAATTCATTCGTGATTTAGAGGCTTTTTCAAAAGTTGCATAGGACCCAAAATGACTAGAGTCTAATAACACACTGGCATTATCCTTAAAGGGCGATTGAGCAGCGATTGGTTTTCTCTTTTTTTCGACGTTCTTATAATCTCCTACTAATGAATGATAGATATATTTATTTGTAAATTCAGAGATGGATGGATGCATTCGTCTTTGCTCATTTAACAATAAAAGCTGTGGATGCATGGAGGAAGTATGTACTGTATCAGCTACTCCCGTTGCATGGAAGACATCTTCCTTTAACCATCTGTCTACAATAGCATGGCGGCTCGAGGCAATTGGCGGTAATTGCTTGAAGTCACCGCATATGATGATTCTCTTTGCAAGAGATGCGGAAAATGCCACCTGTGGGATATATGCCATGCTTGCTTCATCCACGATAACTAAATCATACTCATCTTCATAAATAGCTGGGTCTGTCGCAGCCTTTGCTAAGGTAGTCCCGACTATTTTCGCTTTTTGTACAAACTGTACTTCTCTTTTGCGGATTTTTTCCATTACACTTGCCAGTTTCTCTTCCATTTCTAAGAGCTGGGAAGAATCTCTAATTGTAAATGCACTGGCAAGATCTGATTTAAGCTTTTGCTTTTCTTCGATAAACTGTTGCCTTTGTTTTGCTAGATCCATATCTTTTTTATCTAGCAAAGAGCTAGAAGTAATTTGCTCTTGTTCCAGATTGCCATTACTGCTATTTCCCCCGTATCGTAGGATATCTCCCAGTTTAAAACGGTCTTTTTCTTTAATGGTTGTAGTTATTTCTGTTAGTAGTACATCCACTGCTTGATTACTTTGCGCTAGAACAAGAATTCTTTTTCCTTTCCAATAACGTTGTAATGCTACTCTTGCTAGCGTATAGGTTTTCCCAGTTCCCGGTGGTCCCCATACAAAGGAGACAGGATTATATTTACACCTTAATGAAAGCTCATGGACATGATTTTTCAGCTCTTCTGTAGGATGCTTTGTTGCATCATTTGGACGCATCAATTTTACAATTCTGCTAAGCTTTCGTTTATTCTTTTTAATCGAATCAAAGCGAATTTGTAGCTGTTCTAGAAGCTCCCAAGGATCATGGGACAAATAGGCTTCAGCTATATCCTCGCCAATCATCTTTTCCAAAATGACAAGAAGGCTCTTTCCATCTGCCGATAATACTCGCCCTTTTACTGCAAGAGATCCCCAGTGAAGGATTACATTTGAGCCAATAGGAACTTTTAAATTGCCGATACTTTCAAAATAATAAGTAAAATCATTCTCTGTATTTAATCGTATTCCATTATATAAAGCCACTTTAGATTGGCCGAATTTTTTTAAATGATTTATTTCTATTTGAAGTGCTTGCTGCCATTCTTTAATCGTCTTAATAATATTTGTCATTCCACTAATTCCTTTATAAAAAATCGATTGTATTATTATAACACTTATAAAAAAAGAAGGATAGAAATGGAGTACTCCTTTTCAATCCTTCTTTTTAGCAGTTATCCTTCTGTTTTTCTATATACGCATCTATTTTTGTATCTAATCGTTCTAAGCTTTTCAATGCTCTTTCCTTTGTTATCGTGCGGTAGTGATGATGTCCTCCAGGCTCTTCATCCTTTTCATCTGCCAATTTTACGATTTTTTGTAAAGGAGAGAGTATGACGGAGCCTCCTGGAATAAAACTATCGGTATGAAAAAGGACAGCTAATGCGATTTCTTTCGCTTTTACAGGATTTTCTCCTAAACGAATTAATAATTTATGCGCTCTTTCTGCTCCTTTAATTGGATGAATGTCATTTTGTCTATATAATTTATAATCCCATTTCCCATCTTTATACCAAGTGTAATGACCCATGTCATGTAAAAATCCGGCTTTAGCTGCATTATCGACATCGACATTTGATTCTTTTGCCATTTCAAAAGCATGATAAGCAACTGCCAGAGCATGAGCTAAACCTGAACGTGTAATATATTTTTGAGCAATATGGTGGTTATAAATATCGATAAGTTTAACATCTCTCATCTCCGACACTTCCTTTCTTTATTTGAACCCATAACTTAATATGTTTTTGCAGGTCTGTTGCTATTAATTAAACCTATTCACCTTTTTCGCTACGATGACACATGGGCTTAAGCTATTACTTTTCCATCTAGCGTCCATTGTTTAGCATTTATAAAAAAACACCCAAAATGGGTTAATGTTTCATTCTTTCCTCGCACCTTTAAAAAAGTATTTTTCCTATTATATTATATTTTTAATAAAATGATAATAAAAAAC
>Ga0182738_1005890_pt1 | contig 12926 bp, 13 predicted proteins | sample eDN5th30CBELigMG_FD_128876 | JGI IMG/M metagenome (GOLD analysis project Ga0182738, IMG submission 128876) | Enriched Miracle-Growth compost microbial communities from Emeryville, California, USA - eDNA 5th pass 30_C BE-Lig MG (version 2)... ...
GAAGCGCATCTGTGACGCACGATCAAAGGAGGCTTTCATGCTCATGCATCGCCGCACGGTCCTCGCCGCAGCCGCCCCCCGGTGCCGCTCCCGTCGTTCACGCATGCCGCGCCTGTCACGATCGGAACCCGCGACGGCCAGCACCTGTTCACGATCGACAAGGGCGCCGGCGAGGTCGTGCGTTACCTCGCGCGCCATGGCAGCGCGCGCGTCGGCCGCGTGATGCTGGTCGCGCCGACGACGCCCTATGCGCTCAAGACCGATGACAATCCGCAGGGCGTCGATCGCGCGGACTACGACAGGATGGTCGCTGCGCTGCAGAGCAACCGGTACGGCTATCTCGCCTCGGGCGCACCCGGACTGCTCGGCCGCAACGCCGAACGCGAATTGATCGAGTGGGCGATGGCGATTGCGCTGCAGGCCGCGCCGCAGGCGCAGATCGGTTGCCTGCGCGCCTTCTCGGAGACCGACTTCCGGCCCGATCTGCCGGCGGTGGCGGTGCCGACTCTGATCATTTACGGCACTGCCGATTCACCGATTGCGCCGATCAACGCGCAGCGCACACAGGCGGGTATTGCCGGCAGTCGCGTGGAAATCTATGAGGGCGCGCCACATGCCTTGTTCGTGACGGATGCGGAGCGTTTCAATCGGGACCTGCTCTGCTTCGCGAGGAGCTAGAATCCGGATGGAAGCGATCTATCGGGTCGACGGCGCCACCGCCGAAACCAGTGCCCATGCCGGCGGGCCGTGGGATCCCAGGCTTCAGCATGGCGCCGCGCCCTCGTCGCTGATCTGCTGGGCCGTGGAACGCCTGCCCTCACCTGTGCCGATGCGGGTGGCGCGCCTCACTGTCGACCTGATGCGGCCGGTGCCGGTGGCGCCGCTCTCGATCGAGACCGAGGTGCTGCGCGAGGGAAAGAAGATCCAGTTGATCGCAATTCGCCTGCTGGCCGAGAACAGGGAAGTGGTGCGCGCGACCGCGTTGCGCATTCGCAAACAGGCGGAGACGCTGCCGGTCGAGGTTCCTTATCCGGCTCTCGATCTGCCACTGCCGGAAGCCGGCGCCGATGCGATGGCCGGCGCGATGTCGAACACTCCGTTCCTGTCCGGCCTCGCGGCGCGCAACGTCAAGGGTGCGTTCGGCAAAGCCGGACCGGCAGCGATCTGGTTCCGCGCCACGCGGCCGATCGTCGAAGGCGCGACGATCTCGCCGCTGATGCGCGCCGCCATCACCGCCGACTTCTGCAACGGCACTTCCTCGGTGCTCGACTTCCGCCATTGGACCTTCATCAACGGCGACCTGACGCTCAGCCTCGCGCGCGAGCCGGTCGGCGAGTGGATCCTGCTCGATGCCGAAACCTGGGCCGGCCCCGACTCGATCGGCCTCGCCGCCGCGCGACTCGCCGATCGAGACGGCTATTTCGGCCGCGCCGTGCAGAGCGTCCTGTTCGAGAAACGCTCATAGTCTTTCCGACCGCGACCTTCCAGGTCGCTCATGATCGTGAGCGACCTGGAAGGTCGCGGTCCAAATGAGAAGACGTTCCGATAGGAATGATCTCCGGCGAAGTCGGAGAGAATGGCGTGCCTGACCAGTCGCCGAGCCATTGCTCGGCAGTGAGGCCCCCCGCGTCGATCAGAGACGCAAGGCGTTCCCGGGATGGGAATGCGATCTTCGACTGCGACGAGAACAGACGGTCGTCGGCCAGCTTGTAGAACGTCCCGTAGGTCACGATGCCGGTGACGGGATCGCATGACGCATCGTTCCAGGCGAGCACTCGGCCAAGCGCCGGATGCTCGATGTGTCGCTTCGAATTGGCAGGCGTCCACGCTCGCCACTGCCGGGTTTCCGGATTTCGGGAATCGAAGATGAAGCGACCCTCGGGCGCCAGGTGGGTCGCGATGGTCCGAAGCACGGCAGCCCGATCCTCGTCGGTGAGGAACACCTGAAAGGCGTGGCCGGTCAGCACCACGAGATCGAAGCGCCGGCCGAGCCGGACCGTCCGGGCATCATCCTGTATCCACCGCACGCGCTCGCCGCCCGGCCGCTTCGCGGCGATGTCGAGCATTGCCGCAGCCGGGTCGATGCCTACGACGTCGCCCTGCGTCAGGGATGCGGCAAACAATCCCGTGCCGCACCCGAGGTCGAGTACCGACGCGCAGCCCTCGGCCAGGCTCCGGCAATGGTCGAGATCCTCGGCCCAGCCGTTCTCGATGTCATAGAACTGCGCCAGATCCGGATCGCCGTACAGCCGATCCGCGTCCACGAGCCGCTCAGCCCCTCTTCCAGCTCGTGCCTTTCGGCCCGTCCTCGAGGATCACGCCCCGGGCCTTGAGTTCGTCGCGGATGCGATCGGACTCCTTGAAGTCCCTGGCCTTGCGCGCCGTCTGGCGGGCGGCGATCGCCGCCTCGATCTCGGCATCCGACGGGCCGCTCGATCCTGCCGGAGTCCAGCGGAACCATGCCTCGGCGTCCTGCTGCAACAGACCGAGGGCTTGCGCGCCGGCGCGGAGCTCCGCCGGATCGTCGAGCTGATGGATCGCGGCGATGGCCTGCGGCGTGTTGAGGTCGTCCGACAGCGCCTCCTCGACCGACGGCGGCACATCGACTTCGGCGACGGCCCTGCCGCGCAGAAAACCGTACCAGCGGTCGAGCGTCGCCCTGGCCGCCTGCAGGCCCTCGTGCGTGAAGTCGAGTGGCTGGCGGTAGTGCGCCGACAGCAGCAGCAGGCGGATCGCCTCGCCGGGATACTGGTCGAGCAGCTCGTGCACGGTGAAGAAGTTGCCGAGCGACTTGCTCATCTTCTCGCCGGAGATGTTCAGGAAGCCATTGTGCATCCAGTACTTCGCCATGATGGCGTGACCGAAGGCCGAGCGGCTCTGCGCTATTTCGTTCTCGTGATGCGGGAAGATGAGGTCGAGGCCACCGGCATGGATGTCGAAGGTCTCGCCGAGGTGCGCCGCGCTCATCGCCGAGCACTCGATGTGCCAGCCCGGCCGGCCGCGGCCCCACGGGCTCGGCCAACCGGCCTGCGCCGCCGTCGACGGCTTCCACAGCACGAAGTCGGCGGGGTCCTTCTTGTAGGGTGCGACCTCGACCCGCGCGCCGGCGATCAGCTCGTCGCGCGGCTTGCGCGACAGGCGGCCATAGTCGGGCATGCTGGGCACGCTGAACAGCACATGGCCGTCGGCGGCATAGGCATGGCCGCGCGCGATCAGCCGCTCGATCAGCGCGACCATCTGGCCGACATAGGCGGTGGCGCGCGGCTCGACGTCGGGCGCGAGCGCGCCGAGCCGGGCCATGTCGCTCCGATAGGCCTGCGCCGTGCGGTCGGTGAGGGAGTCGATCGGCTCGCCGTTCTCCGCCGCGCGGACCATGATCTTGTCGTCGATGTCGGTGATGTTGCGCACGTAGGTGACGCGCGGATAGCGCCGCTTCAGCAGGCGGTAGAGCACGTCGAAGGCGACCACGGGGCGCGCATTGCCGATATGGACGTAATCGTAGACGGTCGGGCCGCAGACATAGAGGCGCACGTGCTCCGGCCGGAGCGGCACGAACGGCTCTTTTTCGCGCGACAAAGTATTGTAGATGACCAGGGACATCGCCCCTTGCTCCCCATTCAGACGTAGACGAAGGCTGACCGGCCGCGGACGGGCGTCAGACCCCGGAACATCGCAGGAGGAAGAAGAACGACATCGCGCCTCCTTAAAGGAAGGATTCGTGCCGTGCAAACGCCTGGCCGCAGCATGTCCTGCTCACGCCGCTTCGCCGGCCAGACGCGCCTTGGCCCTCGCGCATCCGATCAGCGGCAGGAGCCGGGCCATCTCCGGCCCGTTGTCCTGCGCCGTGAGCGCGAGCCGCAACGGATGGAACAGCGCCCGGCCCTTGCGGCCGCCCGCGGCCGACAGCGCACTGGTCCAGGCCTTCCACGTCGTGTCCGTCCAGGGCTCCGGCGGCAGCGCCTTCGCCGCGTCGGCCAGGAACACGGGCTCCTCGATGCGCGGCGCGATCGGTCCGCGCACGACATCGACCCAGACCCTCGCGTCGGCCATTTTCGCGAGGTTGCCGCGCACGGCGAGCCAGAAGGCCTCGCCCAGATCCCCGGGCAATCGCTCGCGCACCGCCGCATAGGGCATGGCGTGCAGCGTGCGGGCGCTGAGATGCGCCAGCTCTTCTTCCGAGAAACGCGCCGCCGCGCGGCCGACACGGGCAAAGTCGACGGTCCCGATCAAACCTTCCAGCGAGGTCACGGGCTCCACCGGGTCGGCCGTGCCGAGGCGCGCCAGCAGCGAGCAGATCGCCAGCGGCTCGATGCCCCGCTCGCGCAGCTCGCCGATCGAGAGCGAGCCGGTGCGCTTGCTGAGGCCGCCGCCCGCCGCGTCGACCAGCAGCGGCAGATGGGCGAACACCGGGACAGGACCGTCCAGCGCCTCGAACACCTGAATCTGCGCGCCGGTGTTGGTGACATGGTCCTCGCCGCGGATCACGTGGGTGATGCCGAACGCGATGTCATCGACCACCGAGGTGAAGCTGTAGAGGTACGAGCCGTCGGCGCGAACCAGCACCGGGTCGCTCTGGCTCGCCTCGTCGACATGCTGGGCGCCGCGCACCAGGTCGTTCCAGCGCACCTGCCCGGCCGTGAGCTTGAATCGCCAATGCGGCCGGCGTCCCTCGCCTTCCAGTGCCTTGCGCGCCGCATCGTCGAGCTTGAGCGCGGCGCGGTCGTAGACCGGAGGCCGGCCCTGGGCCAGCAGCCGACGGCGCTTGAACTCCAGCTCCTCCGGCGTTTCGTAGCAGGGATAGAGCCGGCCCGACGCGATCAGCGCGTCGCGCGCGGTGTCGTAATGCGCCAGCCGGTCGGATTGGCGCTCCTTGATGTCCCAGGCGAGGCCGAGCCAGGCGAGGTCGCGCTCGATCGCCGCCTCGTATTGCGGCGTGCTGCGGGCGCGATCGGTATCGTCCAGCCGCAGGATGAATTTTCCGCCATGCCGTCGTGCAAACAGCCAGTTGAACAGCGCGGCGCGGATATTTCCGACGTGCAGCAACCCGGTGGGACTTGGCGCGAAACGGACGACGGGGACCATCATGGCGACTTGTGGCTTTGGCGTCTTGGCGGGTCAAGCGAGCTTCGTCTAAGGTCTGCCCCGTAAACGGGTATGCAGCCGGGATCGGCAGGAACAGGGAGTATTCCATGAAACGTCGTCATCTTCTCGTCGCGGGTCTTGGCACGCTGGCGGCTCCGGCCATCGCGCGCGCGGAAGGAAAGTATCCCGAGCGCACCATGCGCCTGGTCGTTCCGTTCGCGCCGGCCGGCCCGACCGACATCATCGGCCGCAAGGCCGCCGAGAAGCTCACGGCGATCCTAGGCCAGACCATGTTCGTCGAGAACAAGGCCGGCGCCGCCGGCTCGATCGGGGCGGTCGAGGTCAAGAACGCCAAGCCGGACGGCTACACCTTCCTGTTCGCGCCGTCATCGACGCATGCTATCAACCCGACGGCCTTCGTCCATCCGGCCTACGACGCCGTGAAGGACTTCACGCCGATCTCCTCGGTTTGCGTGAACCCGCTGGTGCTCGTGACCCATCCCTCGATGCCGGATTCGGTATCGGGCCTGGTCGAGCTGATGAAGAAGAACCCGGGCAAGTATTCCTACGCCTCGTCCGGCACCGGCAGCATCCTTCATCTCGCCACCGAGTACTTCAAGAAGGAGGTCGGCGGCATGGACGTGGTGCACGTGCCCTACAAGGGTTCGGGCCCGGCCCTGCAGGACGTGATGGCCAACAACGTCCAGTGGATGATGGAGACCTTCAGCACCACCCTGCAGCAGCATCGCGCCGGCAAGGTGCGCATCCTGGCCTATGCTCATGCCAAGCGCGCGCCGATCGCGCCCGAAATCCCGACCATGATCGAGGCCGGCGTGAAGGGCTACGAGGCCTACACCTTCAACCTGATCCTGGGGCCGGCCGGCCTGCCCAAGAACGTGGTCGACACGATCGACCAGGCGTCGCGCAAGCTGATGGCCGACGCCGAGATGATCAAGTTCCTGGAAGGCATCGCCGCCGTGCCGACGACGGACACCACGCCGGAACGGACGGCGAAGTTCATCCACGACGAGATCGCGAAGTGGGCGCCGGTGATCCGCGCCGCCGGAGTCAGGATCGAATGAAGACACGCGGCCGTCGGCACCTAAAGTTTCCTCCCCGCGCACCAGCGCAGGGAGGAAGCGGCTACTGGCGCGGAGCGAGCGGCACGGGCTGGCCGCCTGCGGCCGGGGCGGGCGCCGTCCCGGACGGCATCACGGTGGCGCTGCCCGGGCCATAGCCGGCGCCAACGCGCGCGCCGACGCTCGGCTCCATGACGGCCCCGGGCGCGCTGCCTTTCTGGCTGCTGATGTAGAAGCCCGCCACGGCGTTCGACTTCTCGTCCGCGGTCTTGGCCTGGATATCGACCTCGCCGATACGGTTGCCCTTCTTGTCCACCCGGTAACCCTGGGCATCGAGGACGGCGTCCTCGTTGTCGAGGACCGCGCCGTTCGCTTCCGTACGGTAGGGCTCCGGATACTGGATAACCTTGTAGTCGGGCGTGGGGAGTCCGCAGGCGGCGAGGCTCAGGCCGCTGAATACCGCGGCAACGACACGAACAAACGCCATCGCACTCCCCCATGGGCGAAACTCTAGGGACGGGTCGACTGCGGGCTTACGATGTTGCCCCGCGCGTCGAGCCGGTTCCCCTGCCCATCATAGCGGAACCCGTACTCATCCTTAAAGGCCTGAACGCCGGCCGGGGGCGGCGGCGGAGCCGGCGGGACATACTCCGGAACGGGAGCCGGGGTATAGACGACCGTCCCGGGCGTCACATACGCCTGGTCGGCCCGCCAGCGGCGGGAATCAAGCTCGCGGCCGACGCAGCGATCATACGGGCCGGTGCCGGGCTGCAGGCCGTAGGAATAGCAGGCATCGCGGGCATCGGCGACGAGCCGGGCCTCGGCATAGTCGGCCGGCATGCGGCCACGGGCACGGGCTTCCTGCTCGCGCTGAACGCAACGGCCATAGCCGACGGTACCCGGCGGGAAGCCATATTCGACGCAAGCCTGGCCCGACTCCGAGGCGACGACGACCGGCCCGGGGCCCGGCGGAATGGCGGACGTGGTGGTCGAATTGTAGCTGCAGGCCGCGGCGGACAGCCCCACCGCCACGACGGCAACCAGCTTGGCACGAAGCATGAGGCGTTCCTCCAGCGTATATCTCAGCCGCAAACGCCGGGATTTGCCGGAGGTTGCGCTCAGGCAGGCTTCTTCAGCATGCCGTCCCGCAGCGCGCGGCGCAGGATCTTGCCCACGTTGGTCTTGGGAAGCTCGTCGCGGAACTCGATGTATTTGGGCCGTTTGTAGCCGGTGAGCTCCCTGGTGCAATATTCGGCCAGCGCTTCCCTGGTGAGGCTCTTGTCGCGCCGGACCACGAACAGCATCACCGCCTCGCCGGACTTCCCGTCCGGTACGCCGACCGCGGCGCATTCGAGCACGGCGGGATGGCTGGCCACCACCGCCTCGATCTCGTTGGGGAAGACCTTGAAGCCCGAGACGATGATCATGTCCTTCTTGCGGTCCACGATCCTGATGTAGCCGCGCACATCCATCTCGCCGATGTCGCCCGACTTGAAGAAGCCGTCGGATGTCATGACCTGGGCGGTCTCGTCGGGCCGCTGCCAGTAGCCGCTCATCACCTGCGGCCCCTTGATCGCTATTTCGCCGGCTTCGCCGAGCGGCAGCTCCTTGCCGGCGTCGTCGAGGATCTTGATCTCGACGTTGGGCATCGGCAGGCCGATCGTGCCGGTATAGGCCAGCGAGTCGGTCGGGTTGCAGGTGACCCCGGCAGAGGTTTCGCTCAGCCCGTAGCCCTCGACGATGGGGCAGCCGGTGATGGCGAGCCATTTCTTCGCGACCGCTTCCTGCACCGCCATGCCGCCGCCGTTGGAGATCAGCAGGCCCGAGAAATCGAGCCTGGCGAATGCGGCGTTGTCGGCCAGCGCATTGAACAGCGTGTTCACCGCCGGGAAGATGTTGAAGCGGTACCGGGCCAGCTCCTTGACCGTGCCCGGGATGTCGCGCGGGTTGGGGATCAGCACGTTGAGCGCGCCGGTGCGCATGCCGAGCAGGCCGCAGGTGATGAAGGCGAAGACGTGATAGAGCGGCAGCGCGCAGACGATGACGATCTGGCCGCTGATCGGCTTGCGCTTCAGCCCGGGCTGCATCCAGGCTTCGGACGCCAGCAGGTTGGCGACGATGGTGCGATGGAGGAGCGTCGCGCCCTTGGCCACGCCGGTGGTGCCGCCGGTGTACTGCAGCACCGCGACGTCGTCGGGTCCGAGCTCGGGTCGAGCGAAGGCCATCGAGCGGCCCGCGGTGATCGCCGCATTGAACGGGACGTGTCCCGGCAGCGACCAGGCAGGCACCATCTTCTTCACCCGGCGCACGACGAAGTTGACGATCGGGCCCTTGAAGAGACCCAGCAGGTCACCCATCGTGGCGACCACGACGTGCTTCACCGCGGTGCCGGCCAACGCCTGCTGCAGGGTCGAGGCGAAGTTCTCCAGCACGATCACCGCCTCGGCGCCGGAGTCCTCGAGCTGGTGCTCGAGCTCGCGGGCCGTATAGAGCGGGTTGACGTTGACGGCGACGAAGCCCGCGCGCAGCACCGCGGCGACGGCGATCGGGTATTGCAGCACGTTCGGCATCATGATCGCGACCCGCGCGCCGCGCTTCAGCCCCCGCCCCTGCAGCCACGCCGCCAGCACCTTCGACAGCCTGTCGATCTCGCCGAAGGTGATCGCCCTGCCCATGCAGACATAGGCATGGGCATCGCGATATCTGGAGAAGCTCTCCTCGAGCAGCGACACCAGGCTCGGATAGACCGACGGATCGATATCCGCCGGCACGCCCGGCGGATAGCTCTTCAACCAGAACCGATCCATTTTGGCCTCCGCCCTCGATGGCTCATGAGCGCGCTGGAAGCGCGCGGTCCAATGAGCAACTATGATGGATCGGCTCTGGCCAAACGAAAATAGTCATTGGACCGCGCGCTTCCAGCGCGCTCATGGAATGGCGGATCACAAAGGTTGGCATTCGCGGGGCCATCTGCCTCATTTCGACTCGCCTGAAACCGTCCAATTCGTGACGTTTCGGCTGACCGACAGTCTGCCGCGGCAGGTCATCGAGGCCCTTCGGCTCGAAGACCGGACTACTGCGCGCATCGACCGCGAGCTCGATGCTGGATCGGGAGCCTGTTGGCTGGGCCGACCCGATATCGCGGCGCTGGTCGAGAACGCCCTTCTACACTTCGACGGCGATCGCTACCGCCTGCTGGCGTGGTGCATCATGCCCAATCATGTCCATGCCGTGCTCGAGCTGTTGCAGGGCCATGCCCTCGGATCGATCCTCCATAGCTGGAAGTCGTTCACCGCGAACAAGGCGAACAACCTTGCCCGCCGCACCGGAGCGTTCTGGCACGACGATTACTTCGACCGCTACATGCGGAACGAGGATCACTTGGCAGTCACCGTGAACTACGTAGAGCAAAACCCCGTCAAGGCAGGTCTTTGCGATACCGCCGGGAAATGGCCGTAGGGTTCCGCTCGCCGTCGGCAGCTCTGAGCGCGCAGGATACCGATTGTAGCCGCTCATTGGACCGCGCGCTTCCAGCGCGCTCATGCGATGGCTTTGCGGTCACGGTAGGCTGCGTCGAGCAAGTCCCGCCAAGGTTGGAGGGGGCCGCTCGCCGGCGGCAGCTCATGAGCGCGCAGGATGCGCGCGGTCCAATGAATACCGATTGTAGCCGCTCATTGGACCGCGCGCTTCCAGCGCGCTCATGCGATGGCTTGCGGTCACGGTAGGCTGTGTCGAGCAAGACCCGTCAAGGTCGGAGGGGGCCGCTCGCCGGCGGCAGCTCATGAGCGCGCAGGATGCGCGCGGTCCAATGAAGACCGATTGTGGTCGCTCATTGGACCGCGCGCTTCCAGCGCGCTCATGCGATCGCTTGCGGTCACGGTAAGCCGTGTCGAGCAAGACCCGTCGAGGTTGGAGGGGGCTGCTCGCCGGCGGCAGCTCATGAGCGCGCTGGAAGCGCGCGGTCCAATGAACTACTTCTTTTCGAGAGCCGATTTTATCTCCTCGTAGGACTCCTTCATCCGGCCGTGGATGATGGTGACGGCCTCGGCGCCGGATTTCTGGACAAGCTCGGCGATGTCGCGGGTATTGGCGATGGCGGCTTCCATCGCCTTCTTCGCGAACTCCGTCTGCTTGGCAAGGATCTCCTGCGGCGAGCCCGTCGGCTTGAAGTCCTTGGCCATCTCGGTGATGTCCTTCACTGCCGTCTCGAAGATCTCGCGCTGCTTGCTGGCGACCGCCGTGGCGCCGCCGGCCATGGCCTGCCACGAGCGGGTCATCGCCTCGAGGTTCTTCTGGTGGTGCTCGATAATCTTCGCCGTATCGAAGGACGGGACCTTGAGCTGCTCGCCCATCTTGCGGAACATGTCCGTGAAAGCTTGCGATGCGTCGGCCATGACAACCTCCTTCAAACCGAACTAGAGCTGAAGCTTCAACCCCTGCTCCAGCACGTGCAAGGCCAAACCGGCCAGCCCGCCGATCAGGGCGCCGTTGAAGCGGATGTATTGCAGGTCGCGGCCGACGGTGAGCTCGACCCGTCCGATCAGCACGTCGATGTCCCACGACTTGACCTGGTCGGCGATGAAGCGGCCGACGCCGCTCTTCTGGCTCTGCACGAATTCGCCCAGCACCTCGACCATGCCGCGATTGATCTCGGCGCGGATCGCCGGGTCGCGCGCGAGCTGGCCGCCGATGTCGACCAGCATCGCCTCCAGCTGCCGCTGGATCAGCGACTCCCCACTCCCGGCGTCGCGCTCGAGAAAGCTGCGCAGCCCGTCCCAGGCGTGCCCGGCCAGCTCCGCGACTTCCGGGCGGGCGAGGAGATCGGTCTTGAACTCTTCGGCCCGGCGGGCGAAGGAGCGCGAGGTGCGCAGCCGCTCGACGAAGGTCCTCGCGAAGCGGTCGAATTCGTCACGCACCGGATGGTCGGGATCTTCCCGTGCCTCCTCGAGGAAGGCGATCGCCGACGCCACGATCTTGCGCAACAGATAGGCATCGGCGCGATAGAGCTTGAACACCGCCGGCAGCTCCTGGCGGATTTTCTTGCGCAGGGCTTTCAACGCCTCTTCATTGGTCAGGAACTTCTCCAGCACGCGGAGCAGTTCGTCGAGCAGGCGCCTGTGCTGGCCTTTCTCGGTGATCGTGCCCAGCAGGCCGGCGGCGAGCGGTGCGATCTCGATCTTCTGCAGCTCCGTCTGCACGCGCTCGGCCAGGAAGCGGCGCAGCCCGCCCTCGTCGATCGCCGCCAGGGCCTTGGGCAGCATGCGGACTGCGAAGGCCGACAGCGCCGCGCTGCGCTCCCGGTCGCCGAGCCAGGCCGCCATCTGCGCGGCGAAGTCGACTTCGCCCAGCTTCTTGGCGACCGTCTCGGGGGCGAGGAAATTGGTTTCGATGAAGCTGCCGAGATTGTCGGCAATCCGCTCGTGATTGCGCGGAACGATCGCCGTGTGCGGGATCGGCAGGCCGAGCGGCCGCCGGAACAAGGCGACGACGGCGTACCAGTCGGCCAGCCCGCCGACGGTGGCCGCCGACGCAAACGCCGCGACATAGCCCCACGCCCAATGAACCGGCTCGAAGTGCCGCGCCACGACGAACAGCACGGCCGTCGAGACCAGCAGCAGGGTCGCGGCCAGCTTGACCTGGCGAAGTTCCCGCGCGCGGTCCGCATCGCGGCCCTGAAGAAACGAAGCGTCATCCATCCTGTCGTATATAGTGCGACGACCGGGTTTTTTCGGGGAGGAAATCATGAAGGTCGGGTTCATCGGCGTCGGCAACATGGGCGGGCCCATGTGCCGCAACATCATCAAGCGTTCCAACCACCAGGTAACGGTGTTCGATCTGAATCCCGCCGCGGTGAAGACCTGCACCGATCTCGGCGGAACGGCGGCCGGCTCGATCGCCGAGGTCACCAGGGGAGCCGACGTCGTCATGACGTCGCTGCCCATGCCAAAGGACGTCGAGGCCGTGACCCTGGGTGGCGACGGCATCCTGGCCAACATCGCCAAGGGCCAGATCTTCATCGACCTGTCGACCAATGCACCCTCGATGGTGAAGAAGATCGGCGCCGCCATGGAAGCAAAGGGCATCGCCATGCTCGACGCTCCCGTGAGCGGCGGCACGATCGGCGCGGAAGCCGCGACCATCGCCATCATGGTCGGCGGCGACAGGAAGGTGTTCGACGACGCCCTGCCGGTGCTGCAATCGTTCAGCGCCAACGTGATCCATATGGGCGGCCTCGGCTGCGGCACGGTGGCCAAGCTGGTCAACAACATGTTGTCGTTCTGCAACATGGCCGCCCTGTGCGAGGGCATGATGCTGGGCACCGGCTACGGGCTCGATCCGGAAAAGCTGCTGCAGGTGATCTCGAGCTCGAGCGGCAACTCCAACGCCATCAAGAACTTCACCCTGCGCGCATTGCCGGGCCACTACGCGCCGCCCTCCTTCGCGCTCGACCTCGCCTACAAGGACCTTCATCTCGCCCTCGAGCTCGGCGACGAACTCGGCGTGCCGCTGCAGCAGGGCGCCTCGACCCACAACCTGCAGCGCCTCGCCAAGGGCATGGGCTGGGGCCCGGAGGACAGCTCGTCGGTGCTGCGTGTCTACGAGACGATGCTGCGCCGCAAGGTCAAGCCGTAGTGATCATCATCATTGGACCGGTCGCGGTAGGGACGCCCGTCACCGAGCGCCCCCCGCACAGAACCCGGCGTGCCCAATTAAGGCACCGGGCTCCCACCTCGGGTGGATGACGGAAAAGCGCTTGAAGGGCCA
>Ga0182738_1005891_pt1 | contig 12924 bp, 10 predicted proteins | sample eDN5th30CBELigMG_FD_128876 | JGI IMG/M metagenome (GOLD analysis project Ga0182738, IMG submission 128876) | Enriched Miracle-Growth compost microbial communities from Emeryville, California, USA - eDNA 5th pass 30_C BE-Lig MG (version 2)... ...
CGGCCTGCACGGCCAGCGTCCAGGGGAAGCACCAGCCGTTGCAATGGAACATCGGCAGCGTCCAGAGATAGATCGGATGCAGCCCCGTCGGCCATTGCGTGGCGTTGCCGTAGGACGCCAGCGTCGCGCCGCGGTGATGGAACACCACGCCCTTGGGGTTTCCGGTGGTGCCCGACGTGTAGTTGAGCGAGATCGCGTTCCATTCGTCGGCCGGATATTGCCAGGCAAAGTCCGGCTCGCCGGTGGCGATGAACTCCTCGTAGGTCGTGTCGCCGATCGGCACGCCGTCGGGGAACTGCGGGTCGTCGATGTCGACGACCAGCGGCTGGACCGTGGCGATCGCCAGCGCCTCGGTCGCGACGCGATGGAATTCGCGGTCGACGATCAGGACCTTCACCTCGCTGTGGTCGAGGATGAAGGCGATCATCGCCGCGTCCAGGCGGGTGTTGAGGCAGTTCAGCACCGCGCCGGACATCGGCACGCCGAAATGGGCCTCATACATCTCGGGGATGTTGGGCGCCATGATAGCGACCGTGTCGCCGACGCCGATGCCGATCCTGTCGAGCGCCGAGGCGAGCCGCCGGCAGCGCTCGTAGGTAGCGGCCCAGGTCTGCCGGCGTGGTCCATGCACCAGCGCCAGGCGCTCGGGGTAGACGCTGGCGCTGCGCTCCAGGAACTGCAGCGGGGTCAGCGGTGCGTAGTTCGCCGCGTTCTTCTCGAGGTCGCGCTCGAAGATGCCGCCGGCCAGCGGCGGCGTCTTGTGTGGCGCGGGCCGGGGACTCGGCATGCGGGTCACGGATGCGCGATCCTTCACCGGCCGGCGCAGCGAGGGCCGGGCGACGCTCTTGGGCGCGGCCTTGGTCGCCGGCTTCTTCGCTGCGGCTGTCCTCTTCGCGGCCTTGGTCGCCGGCTTCTTCGCTGCGGCTGTCCTCTTCGCGGTCTTGGTTGCCGGCTTCTTCGCCACGGCTTTCTTCGCTGGGGCTTTCTTCGGCTTGGCAGCCCTGGGCTTGGCGGCCGCACCCTTGCGCGGAGCCTTTTTCGTCGTTTTCCTGGCCATGTCTCGTCCTGTTGCCTTCCGGCCCCATTGTCTCACGAAGCCGCCCCGAACACCTTGCCCAATTTCGCACATGGTCGGCAAAGTCGATCTTGAACGGCGCGCGCAGCCAACACACATTGTGGGCGCCGGCGATGATCGGCAACAGGGGTGCCAGAAGAATGAGAACCAGTCGTTGGCTTGCGGCACTCGCCGCGATCGTCCTCATCGTGCCGGCCATGGCCGATGCCCGCGTCGGCGGCGGCGCCAACAGCGGTAGCCGCGGCAGCAGGACCAATCAGGCGCCGCCTCCGACCCAGACCGCGCCGATGACCAGGCCGGTCGAACGGTCGGCCACGCCGACCCAGCAGGCCCAGGGACGGTCGGCGCCGACGCCCGCCGCGACGCAGGGCGGCTTCTTCGCGCGCAATCCGTTCCTGTCCGGGATGATGGGCGGTCTGATCGGTGCCGGTCTCATCGGCATGCTGTTCGGCAGCGGCTTCGGTGGCTTCGCCGGTGCGGCCGGCATGCTCGGCCTGCTGGTGCAGCTCGCGCTGATCGGCGGCCTCGGCTATCTCGCCTATCGCCTGTTCAAGGGCCGGTCGGCCGCTCCCGCGGCACCGCGCCCCGCCTATGCCGGCGGGATGCCGCGGCCGGCCGAGGCGCCGATGGGCCGCAGCATGCTCGCGGGCCTGGGCGGCAGCGGGGCGGGCGGCGCTGCTGCTTCCGCTTCGGCGACCGTCGCCATCTCGGCGGAGGATTTCAACGCCTTCGAGGCGAGGCTGTCCGATATCCAGTCGGCCTTCAGCAAGGGCGACCTCGCCAGGCTCAAGACGATGGTCACGCCCGAGATGCTCGGCTATTTCTCCGAGCAGCTCTCGGTCAACACCAGCCGCGGCGTCGAGAACAAGGTCGACGCGGTCAAGCTCGAGCAGGGCGACCTGTCCGAGGCGTGGAGCGAAGGCGGCATCGACTATGCCAGCGTCGCGATGCGCTTCAGCATGATCGACGTCACCCGGCGCCTCTCCGACGGAACCGTCGTCGAGGGCGATCCGCAGGTGCGCACCGAAGCGACGGAAGTCTGGACCTTCCTGCGCAGCCGCGGCGGCAACTGGATCCTCTCGGCCATCCAGCAGGGCTAGCCTGCCTGAGTCGGCGGACTGCATGCAAATGCGTCGAATTTCCGATGCCGGACGCAAGCTGTACCGGCCCGGCGGGGCGAGACGCAACCTCGCCAGATCGCGATCATTGGACCGCGCGCATCCTGCGCGCTCATACGCACCCGTGAATGCGCTCGATCATGAGCGCGCAGGGATGCGCGCGGTCCATGTCATGAGGATGCGTCAAATTTCTTGAAAGAGCGTACAGCCTCACCTCCAGTCGTCCTGAGCGCAGCGAAGGACCTCGCGCCAGCGGCGCGGCCCGTATCTGATCGTTCGATGAGATCCTTCGCTGCGCTCAGGATGACGGAGTGCACCTCGTCGGTCCGAGGCGGAGCCTCGCTGGAGCCTTTGCCGACGAGGGGTGCCATTCCAGTTTCCTACCGGCCGGGACGCCGGGGATGACCGGGCGAGCCATTGTCTCGCTGAGCCGGGAGCGAGACGCTCATACGCGCTCCCAGCATGCCGGTCGCAGCCGCCAAACGACCAAAGTCAGGTTAGCGCCTGTGAGCGGGACGCTCGCCGGCAGGATGCGCGGCGGAAAAGAAGTGCAGGACATCTGACAGGCCGTGCTCGGCACGCGGACAACGGCTTCCTTCATCGGTGCCGTCTTCCTTGTACCCGATCGGAAATGGCCGCCGCGTCGAGCTTTGGGGGGCGACCACAGGCCACAAGAACGGCAGACCCTGTCAGGAACACCCGTTTTTCATCGTGCGATACGGTTCCCCGCACCCTATGGTAGCCCGGCTCCGGGGGGAGCTGAGGGGTCGAATCGATGCGCCAATTCGGGCGGGCGGCCGGCTGGCTGGTCGGCGAGTTCTGTTTCGCTGCGCTGAGCGCGAGCCTGGTCGCCGTGGGAGTCTTCCATCGCGCGCTCGAGCGAACCGAACGCGAGGTCGCCGCCTTGCGCAACGAAGCGGCGCTCAACGCCCGAACAGAGGCCGGGCGTGCGGCGCAGGATCGGGCTCTGCTGGAACGGCTGGGGCATGAGCTCGCGCAATTCTCGGGCGAGCGCGGGCGCGCAATGGCGACGGTCGAGGCACAGGCACGGATCGTCGCCGGGCAAGCGGGAAGGATAGATCAGCTGAGGGAAGAGCGCGACACCGCGGTCGAGCTCGCGTCCGAGCAGGCACGGCTTCTCGCAGACCACGATGCCGCCCTTGCGGAAATTGCCCGAGACCGCATGCGGCTCGCGCAAGAGCGCGACGGGGCGGTGGCCGAGCGCGACGCCACGATGATCGAGGCACGCCGGGTCTTGCACGCGCTCGACGCCGAAACCCGGACGGCGGTGGCCGATGTCGAGAAGATCATCGCCGCGACGGGCCTCGAGCCCAGCCGGCTCGTCCCCGAGCCGAACCGGATACGCCGCGTCGGCGCCCGCGGCGGTCCGTATATCCCCTGGAAGGCGCAAGTGGCGCTGGCCGGGCACGCCGAGGCTCCGCAGCTGCACGCGCTGTCGCTGCAGCTCGACCGGCTCAACTCGCTGCGCGACGTCATGGTTCGGCTGCCGCTGGTCGCACCAGTGACCCATGCGATCCTGTCGGACGGCTTCGGCCACCGGCGCGATCCGATCAACGGCGGCGGCGCGCGGCACGACGGGCTCGACATGCGCGCGGTACGCGACTCGGCGGTCATCGCGCCGGCAGCTGGAACGGTTATCGCGGCGGGGTGGGACGGTGCATTCGGCAACCTGATCCAGATCGACCATGGCTTTGGGATCGTTTCGCGCTATGCCCATCTCTCCCGCATGCTGGTCCGCAAGGGCGATGTCGTCGCGCCGAACGAGAAGATCGGCGTGGTCGGCGCGACCGGCCGCGCGACGGGTACGCACCTGCATTACGAAATCTGGATCGACGGCCGGCCACACGATCCGATGCGGTTCATCACCGCGATTTCGCCGCCTTTCGCTGGTTTCGGCCGGCAGTAAGCCGCAGCGTCGCATATGGACGGCATCGGTCGCAGACGCGATGATGTCGTCGATGAAGTGGACATGGATCGGGAGTGTAGCGTTCGCACTCGGCTTTGCCGCGGGCGGCGCTGGCGCGCAGAGCTGGCCGGACAAGCCGGTACACATCGTCGTGCCGCTGACCGCGGGCAGTGCCACCGACGTCATGGCCCGCATCGTCGCCAAGCAGCTCGGCCAGCAACTCGGCCAGCCCTTCATCGTCGAGAACAAGCCGGGAGCGGGCGGCACGATCGGCACGGCCGCCGTCGCGCGGGCCAGGCCCGACGGCTACACGCTGCTGGTCCAGTCGGCGTCCTATACCGTCACGCCGACCACCTATCCCAACACGCCCTACGACACGCGACGCGACCTGATGGGCGTGACGCCGCTCGGCCTCCTGCCGCAGGCGCTGGTGATCTCGCCGTCGAAGGGCATCGATTCGGTTCGGGCGCTGGTCGCGGCAGCGAAAGCGAAGCCCGGCACGCTGAACTACGGTTCGGCCGGTGTCGGCACGGCCAACCAGCTCAATGCCGAGCGCTTCCGCATCGGCGCCGGAATCGATGCCGTGCACGTGCCGTTCAAGGGCACGCCCGAGGCGCTGACCGAAGTGATGGCAGGACGGGTCGACTATTATTTCTGCCCGGTGAACGTCTGCGTGCCGATGATCCGCGACAAGCGCCTGCTGGCACTGGGCATGGGCAGCAGCAAGCGTTCCGCCGCGCTGCCCGACCTGCCGACGACCCTCGAGCTCGGCGTGCCCAACTCGGACTACAATTTCTGGGTCGGTCTGTTCATGCCGTCCGGCACGCCGCGCGAGATCCTCGACAGGCTCTACGCCGAGACCGCGCGGGCGATCGGCAGCCCCGAGCTGCGCCAGAGCATGGCGCAGCTCGGCGCCGAGGCGAACCTGATCGAGCCGGATGCCTACAATCGGCAGCTCGAGCAGGAGATCGTCGACAATGCCGCGCTGGTGAAGGCGGCGGGCATCCCGATCGGCGGCGCACAGTAAGAGGACGAGGACGATGGCGACGGGCGACATCTACCGCGCGCAGCATGCGCGCTCGCTGAAGGATCCGGAAGGATTCTGGGCCGAGCAGGCCGAGGCGATCGACTGGAGCAGGCGCTGGGACAGGGTGCTCGAGTCGTCCAACCCTCCATTCTATCGCTGGTTCGAGGGTGGCGAGCTCAATGCCTGCCACAATGCGCTCGATCGGCATGTCGAAGGTGGGCGCGCGGAGCAGGTGGCGCTGATCTACGATTCGCCGGTCACCGGCACGAAGAAGAGCTTCACCTATCGCGAGCTGCGCGACCGCGTGGCGGCGATCGCCGGCATGATCGCCGCGCAGGGCGTCGGCAAGGGCGATCGGGTCATCATCTACATGCCGATGATCCCCGAGGCGGTGATGGCGATGCTCGCCTGCGCGCGGCTGGGGGCGGTTCATTCCGTCGTGTTCGGCGGCTTTGCCGCCAAGGAGCTGGCGAGCCGCATCGACGACTGCAATCCCAAGCTCGTGCTGACCGCGTCGTGCGGCGTCGAGCCCAATCGCATCGTCCAGTACAAGCCGCTGCTCGACCAGGCGATCGAGAATGCCCGGCACAAGGTGCCGCGGGTCATCCTGCTGCAGCGCCCGCAGGGCGAGGCGACGATGGTGGCCGGCCGCGACCTCGACTGGGTCGACACGGTGGCGGGCGCCGCGCCGCACGGCTGCGTGCCGGTGCAGGCAACCGATCCGCTCTACATCCTCTACACCTCCGGCACGACCGGCTATCCCAAGGGCGTGGTACGTGACACCGGCGGCTACTGCGTGGCGCTCTACTGGTCGATGAAGAACCTCTACGGCGTGAAGCCGGGCGAGATCTACTGGTGCGCGTCGGACGTGGGCTGGGTGGTCGGCCACAGCTACATCGCCTACGGCCCGTTGATCTACGGGGCGACGACCATACTGTACGAGGGCAAGCCGGTCGGCACGCCCGACGCCGGCGCCTTCTGGCGCGTGATCGCCGAGCACAAGGCGGTGGCGCTGTTCACCGCGCCGACTGCCTTCCGGGCCATCAAGCGCGAGGATCCCGACGGCAAGCTGCTGAAGCAGTACGACCTGTCGAAGTTCCGCACGCTGTTCCTTGCCGGCGAGCGCGGCGATCCGCCGACCGTCGAATGGGCGCAGAAGCTGCTCGGCGTGCGTGTCATCGATCATTGGTGGCAGACCGAGACGGGCTGGGCGATCTGCGGCAACTTCGAGGGCCTCGATCCGATGCCGGTCAAGCTCGGCTCGACCTCCGTGCCGGCGCCAGGATGGGATCTCAGGGTGCTGGACGACCAGGGCCGGCCGATGAAGGCGGCCGAGGTCGGCGCGCTGGCGGGCAAGCTGCCGCTGCCGCCGGGCACCTTCCCGACCCTGTGGAACGCCGACGAGCGCTACAGGCAGGGCTACATGACGGAGTTCCCTGGCTACTACAAAACCGGCGACGCGGGCTTCATCGACGAGGATGGCTACGTCTCGGTGATGACGCGGGTCGACGACGTGATCAACGTCGCCGGTCATCGCCTGTCGACCGGCCAGATCGAGGAGGTGCTGGGCAGCCATGAGGACGTCGCAGAATGCGCCGTGATCGGCGTCGCCGACGAGCTGAAGGGCCAGGTGCCGCTCGGCCTGCTGGTGCTGAAGGCTGGCGTCGATCGGCCGAACGAGGAGATCGTCGGCGACGTGGTGCGGATGGTCCGCGAGCGCATCGGTCCCGTCGCCTTCTTCAAGTCGGCGCTGGTCGTCCAGCGTCTGCCGAAGACGCGTTCGGGCAAGATCCTGCGAGGCACCATGCAGAAGATGGCCGACAACCAGCCCTGGACCATGCCCGCGACGATCGAGGACCCTGTCGTGCTGGACGAGATCAAGGGCGGGTTGAAATCTGCAGGGTTCGCCGCGAAGGATTAGCGAGGCTGTGCCTCGGATCGACAAGACGTGCAGGATGTATCCCGCGCTCATTCTCGTCGTCCTGAGCGCAGCGAAGGATCTCACCGAACGATCAGACACGGGCGGCGTCGCTGGCGTGAGGTCCGCGCGACTGAGGACGACAGAAATGAGGTCTTGTTCAACACAAGAAAGTTGACGCATTTGGATGCAATTTGGCGACGCAAGCGATGCTAGAGCATGAGCACCTCTCAAGTGATTCTTCCGGACCGGGAGCGCATGAGATGACGCGCCACTGGAGGGACGCGCGCCCAGCCTGCTAAGAACGGTCATGGCTAATACCGATCCCGAAACCCGCTTTCGACAAATGGCGGCGCGCGGCAATCCAAAGAAAGCGCTCGCCTTGCTCGACCGGCTCGACGCCGAGGACGCGCGCGAGAATGGGTCCAAGGTCCGGCGCCGCTCGCGCAAGATCATGAAGAAGAAATAGAGGACATGACGATGACACTCGACATCAACCGCCCCGATCTTACCGTGGGCGTGGTCGGCACGGGCGCGATGGGGCGCGGGATCGCGCAGGTGACGGCGCAGGGTGGCATCAAGGCCATCATGTATGACGCGGCGGCCGGCGGGGCGGCCAAGGCGAAGGAGGGCATCCTCGAAATCCTGAAGGGGCTGGTGGCCAAGGGGCGGCTGACCGACGCCGACCTCGCCAAGACCGAGGCGAACCTCGGCGTCGCCGAGACGCTCGAGGACCTCAAGGGCTGCCACGTCGTGGTCGAGGCGGTGTTCGAGAACCTCGAGGTGAAGCAGAAGCTGTTCGGCGAGCTCGAGGCCGTCGTCGCGCCCGACTGCATCCTCGCGTCGAACACCTCGTCGATCCGCATCGCCTCGATCGCGCGCGCGCTGAAGCACCGCGACCGCGTCTGTGGCATGCACTATTTCAATCCCGTGCCCCTGATGAAGCTGGTCGAGGTCGTCCGCGCCGCCGACACGGCGCAATGGGTGGTCGATGCCATGACGGCGTTGGGCAAGCGCCAGACCCGCGTGCCGGTGGTCGTGGGCGACACGCCGGGCTTCCTGGTCAATCTCGGCGGCACCGCGATCGGCACCGAGGGCCTGCGCCTCCACCAGGAGGGCAGGGCGAGCGTCGCTGCCGTCGACGCCGTGATGCGCGATTCCTGCGGCTTCCGCATGGGCCCGTTCGAGCTGATGGACCTCACCGGCATCGACGTGAACTTCCCGGCGCGCAAGATCATCTACGAGGGCTTCTTCCACGACCGGCGCATGACGCCCAGCCCGTATCACGAGAGCCTCTTTGCGGCGGGCAAGCTCGGTCGCAAGACCGGCGGCGGCTGGTACGGCTACGACGCCAAGGGCGCCAAGGTCGATCCCGGCGCCGATCATTTGCCGTCCGTGCCGCCGGCCCTGAACGCGGTGGTGATGGACAGCCACAACGAGAAGCTGATCGCGCTGGTCGTGGCGGCGGGCTGCAACATGCTCGCGGCCGACGACGGCAAGAGCCCGATCCTGGTCGCGCCGATCGGCAAGGACGCCACGACCACGGCGATCGAGCGCGGCCTCGATCCGACGCGGACCGTTGCCGTCGACCTCACCGGCGACGCCAACAAGCGCATCACGATCATGATGCCGCCGAACGGCGACCCGCTGGTGCGCGATGCGGCGGCGGCGATGTTCGCCAAGGCCGGCACCAGGGTGACGCTGATCAAGGACTCGCCTGGCTTCATCGCCCAGCGCATGGTCGCGATGATCGCCAACCTCGGCTGCGAGATGGCGATGATCGGCATCGCCTCCGCCGCCGACGTCGACACCGCGATGACGCTCGGCCTCAACTATCCGCGCGGTCCGCTGGCGCTCGCCGACTGGCTGGGCGTGAAGGACTGCCACGAGATCCTCCTGCAGCTCCAGGCCATCACCGGCGACGACCGCTACCGGCCGAGCCAGTGGCTGCGCCGCCGGGCGATGCTGGGGATGAGTGCCACGACACCGGAGTAGGCTGTCGATGGTCGGGAGGGAGGTCGCCGCTGGCATCGTCGAGGTCTTCAGGCCTCGACGTCGTTTGCGGCGGGTCGTCAGACGGCACGTGCTCGGAGTCTGGCGATTTCTCTTTGTCGCCCACGTTCTGGCATTTTTGCTGATTTTCCCGGTCGCCATGGTCGCGATTTTTTTCGCGCGGGAGAGTGACTTGGGAAACTGGGCGGCGGTGCCTGCGTTCGGAGTTACCTTGGCACTGATACTTGCTCACCGCGGCATCAACCGCTGGGCCGATCAGCGGATGGCGCGGCGGTTGAAGAAGCTCGGTCTCAAGCTTGATCCTGAGGCGTCATTCGAGGTCACAGCCGGCGGACTCGTAATCTCCACGGACGCTGTCTCATCAGTCGTTGACTGGAAGAGCGTCACTAAGGTTTGGCGAGAGAAGGGCGATTGGGTGTTGCTGCTGCGGACGGGTGCTGCCGTTGTCCTGCCACCCCATATATTCGATACTGACGAAGCGGAGTGGACGTTCATGACGCTCCTGTTTGATCGGATCGACCCCGAAGTTCTCGCACGTAGCCGCGAGGTCAAAGCATTCGAAGGCCCGGCCCCGGTGGTGCGCGCATGAAGAAAGTGCTTCTCAGCCTTCTGCTGATGGTGTTGGTTTCGGGACTGGCCGCCTGCAAGGGCGCGCCCGGCGCCAACGGCGAATACGCCACGCACGACCGCGGCCAGAACAACCGCGGTTCGCCGTGAGCGCGCCGGCTACAGCAGTCCGGCGTCGGTCAGCTCCTTTTTGAAGTCGCCGACGATGCCGTTGGCGACGGTGTCGACCACGCCCGGGATGGCAAGGACCTTGAGCAGCCAGGGCAGGGCGCCGGTCAGGTTGTCGTCGACCAGCTTGCCGATCACCGCCCTCAGCCGGGCCTTCAGCATGGGCGTCAGCGTGTCGGGATCGTATTGCCCTTTCGGCCAGGCCGGCAGAGGCAACGGCCCGCGTAGCGTCACGTCGGGCAGGATCGGCAGGTAGTAGCTCTTCGGCGGCGTGCCGGCCTCGACATCGACCCTGTCGAAATTCCCGTCGCGTGCCCAGTCCTTGCGCTGGTCGAGCGTCCAGCCGTCGAACAGCGGATTGTCGGCCAGCAGCATGAACTCGCGCTGCAGGTAGGCCTGCATGTTGTGGCGGCCCAGCAGGAAATCGTGCGCACGGAAGGCACGGCAGCACCAGCCCGCCGCGGCGAACAGCGACGTGCCGGCAAGCGCCGGCTCGCCCACCTTGGCGGCCCCGTCGGCGGAGGGAGGCCGGAAGGGCACGAGCTGGTAGCGGCTGTATACGTCGTCGTCGGAGAACAGCTCCATGTCCGCCGTCTGGTAGCGGCTTTCGGCGATGAAGGTCGGCACGATGTTCTTGAAGACCGAATACAGGCTCTTGCCGACGTTGCCGATCGGCTGCGGCTTGTCGGCCAGTGGATCGATCATGAACATCGCCCGGCTGGCGCTGGAACTGTCGGACGGATTGCGGCCGATCGTGCCGGCGAGGGCGGTATGCGCCAGCGCGACAGGATTGTTGTTGAAGGTGCCGCCGTCGACACTGGTCAGGGTGTAGATGCCCGACTCGCTGGTGGCGGTCAGGTGTGTCCAGCCTGGATTCGGCCAGCGCACCTTGTAGCCCGGGGCCTCGGGCAGGGCATGGACTAGCGGCCGATAATGGTAATGCTCGGCAGGACGGACGAGCGCCCGCGCGGCCAGGCCGAGCGGCATCGCCGCGCTCGCCGTGGCGTAGGCGACCAGCACGTTGTAGCCGGCGAAGCCCGCGGCAGCGTTGCCGTCGTCCAGCCAGAACTCGTCCTCGCGCTTGCCGATCGATGTCGCCGTCGGCTGCGGCGACGCGCCGTTGGGAAAGGCGAACCAGGCGAAATCGTCGTGCTGCACGAAGGCAGCGCCCGTGAAATCCATGATCGTGGGGATGCCGCGCACCTGGTAGGGAATGCCGCGCAGGTTGGCCAGGGTCACGGCGGCGCGGAAGGGCGCCGCGAAGTAGCCGAGCGTCGTGCCGGGCGACGTGCCGATGGCGGCCAGCCTGGCTCCGGACTCGTCGATCATCCTGCAGTTGATCAGGGCGGGCACATGCTGGACGCGCCCGGCCGAGGGGATGCCCGAGCCGGCGTCGGCGTCCTCGCCGAGATCGTCGGTTCGCAGGAGCTTCGCGATCTGGAAGTCGTTCACCCAGAGATCCCAGAGCGGATTGTTCGTCGCCGTCGGGCTGGCGTCGTGACCCGGCGGCGTTTCGTCCTTCGACACGTGCGGCACGACGCGGCTCGAGAGCAATCCCAGGATGGAGGCGCACACCGCACCGCCCGATGTTCCGGCCGCCGTCTTGATCACGACGCGATGCGGCGCATCGGGATCCTTGTGCCAGGCTTCGAGCGCCTCGAGCAGGAAGTCGAGCGCGCCGGCAGTATAGGCGCCGGCGGAAACGGTGCCGCCCAGCACCATGCCGAGCTCGAACGTGCGCGGCGGCGGCTCCGGCGCGACGTCGGGGAAGAGCAGCTTGAGCCGGGCTTCGTCTGCACGCGGAGGAACGGCCATGGCGGAGACCTTTCATCGCTTGGTGTCGAGGGTAGAAGCTTAGCTCAACCGCAGCCCGACGTTGTGGCATTTGCGCAGTTGTAGTCCCGCAAGCTTGCGATCATTGGACCGCGCGCATTCTGCGCGCTCATACGCGCGTATGTGAATGCGCTCGCTCATGAGCGCGCAAGGATGCGCGCGGTCCAATGACGATCCATGCGATCTACGACAGGGGCCGCCGGAACAGAGCGTTTGAGGTTGACCTTTACGTAAACGTAAACTACCTAACCGTCACTGGCGGAGCCGTGTCCGCCGGCTCAAAGTCTGCGCAAGACAGGCCCCGAAAACCCCCAGAGGAAAACCGCTCGTGACCGCACTGGCTGCCCATTACACGCCCGAACACCAGATGTTCCGCGACACCTGCCGGCGGTTCTTCGAGAAGGAGGTCACGCCCTTCCACCTGAAATGGGAGGAGGAGGGCATCGTGCCGCGCGAGCTGTGGCGCAAGGCGGGCGAGCAGGGGCTGCTCTGCACGGTCATGCCGGAAGAGTACGGCGGCGCCGGTGCCGACTTCCTCTACAGCGCCATCCTGATCGAGGAGCAGGGGCGGGCGATCGCCTCGGGGCCGGCCTTCTCGCTGCACAGCGACATCGTCGTGCCCTACCTGCTGCGCTACGGCACCGAGGAGCAGAAGAAGCGCTGGATCCCCAAGGCCTGCTCGGGCGAGCTGCTGACGGCGATCGCCATGACCGAGCCCGGCACCGGCTCCGACCTGCAGGGCGTGAAGACGACCGCGGTGATGGACGGCAATCACTGGGTGATCAACGGCTCCAAGACCTTCATCTCCAACGGCCAGCTCGCCGACCTCGTGATCGTGGTCGCCAAGACCGATCCCAAGCTCGGCGCCAAGGGCACCTCGCTGATCGTGGTCGAGCGCGGCATGGAAGGCTTCAAGCGCGGCCGCAATCTCGAGAAGATCGGCATGAAGGCGCAGGACACGTCGGAGCTGTTCTTCGACAACGTGCGCGTGCCGGCCGATCACCTGCTCGGCGAGGGCACCGGCATGGGCTTCATCCAGCTCATGCAGCAGCTCCCGCAGGAGCGGCTGGTCATCGCCATCCAGGCGGTCGCCGCGATCGAGGCGGCGATGGAACACACGATCGCCTACGTCAAGGAGCGCAAGGCGTTCGGCAAGCCGATCATCGATTTCCAGAACACCCGCTTCAAGCTCGCCGAGCTGAAGACCAAGGCCCAGGTCTGCCGCAGCTTCGTCGACGACTGCACGGCCAGGCACCTGAAGGGCGAGCTCGATGCGGC
>Ga0182738_1005892_pt1 | contig 12923 bp, 13 predicted proteins | sample eDN5th30CBELigMG_FD_128876 | JGI IMG/M metagenome (GOLD analysis project Ga0182738, IMG submission 128876) | Enriched Miracle-Growth compost microbial communities from Emeryville, California, USA - eDNA 5th pass 30_C BE-Lig MG (version 2)... ...
AGCACACGCAGCATGTCGCCGGCCGGGCCGTCGTCGGGCACCGTGTATGACAATGGCCGCACCGTCGTGAACGCGAAGGTGCCGTCGTCGGCCACCGTGAGCCTCGCATGATAATTGGTCGGGCTCTGTTCAGGGTCCTGCTGTGCGTAGAGGCCGTTGCCGGAGTTCTGCCACGTCGCCAGCTCGGTGCCGGCGGCGGGCTTGCCCTGGGCGTCGACGATCCGGCCGCTCACCACCAGCGGCTCGCCGACCTGGCCCTTCCACAGGTCGCCGCCGTTGGGCAGCTCGGGCGCGCCCTCGATGTGGAACGGCCCGAGCACAGATGAAGGCGTGCCCGTGGTCGCCGCGTTCACCATGTCGACCAGCGAGGAAACGCCGAGCAGGTCGGAGAACAGGATGTATTCGTTGCGCTTGTCGTCGGTGAACTTCATCGCCCGCGTCAGGGCGTCGATCGCGGCACCCCACTCCGCCTGGGTCACCCTGTTCTCGCGCACGAAGCCGTGCAGATGGCCAGCGAGGCTCACCAGCAGGTCGCGTGTCCGTGCCGAAGGCGCGTTCTTCGCATAGTCGGCGAAGGCGCTGGTGATGGTATCGGGCGTCAAGTTGCGCATCACCGGCTCGCTCTCAACAGGGCATCGTAGTCGGCCCGCAACAGGGCGAACAACAGGTGGTCGGCCCACTGTCCGTTGATCCGCAGATATTGTCGCGCCAGCCCTTCCTCGTGGAAGCCCACCTTGGCCAGCACGCCTTTCGAAGGCTCGTTGTGCGGCAGGCAGGCCGCCTCGAGACGGTGCAGGCGCAACTCGTCGAACACGAAAGGCAACGTCGCGCGCACCCCGTCGGTCATCAGCCCCTGGCCGGCATAGGGCTGACCCATCCAGTAGCCGACGGACGCCGTCTGGGCGACGCCGCGGCGCACGTTGCTGAGGTTGATGCCGCCAACCAGCCGGCGCTTGTCGTTCAGGAACACAAAAAGGCCATAGGCCTCGCCGGCCCGCCATTCGCGGATCTGCTGGCGCAGGCGGCGGCGGAAATGATCGCGGCCAAGCGAATCGTCCGGCCAGGTCGGCTCCCACGGTGTCAGGAAAGCGCGGCTTCGAGCCCGCAATTCGGCCCATTCCGGCCAGTCTTCCATGGTCGGTGCGCGCAGATAGACCCGCTTCCCCTGGATGCGGGTCATGCCCGAAAGCGAGAGCGGAACGTCGGCGAAACGGAACATCGGTCGCGCCATAGTAACCGTACGAAACGAAATAATACATGTTCTCGGATATCTGACGTAACATTTTACTATGCGGCTCCGATCCGCAGCGATTCACTGCCTTGAAAACGGCCTTTGAACATATGAAATTCGAGACTTGATTGGAGCAAACAGGTCACCCCGCCATGGAAGCGAGCGACAAACCAGCCATCGGCCAGAAAGGCCGCTTTTACCTGACGAAGCACATCTGGCTGCCGCAGGAGCCGATCGAGAATTTCAATCTCAGGATGTCGGACATGATCCTGCGCCGCATGCCCAGGCTGCCGCTGGGCGGCGAGGATGCGCTGAGGGCCTTCCCGGTGCTGGCCGAGCTGAAGAACAGCCACGACAAGATCAAGGCCGACCTGGACTACCTGCTGAGCCATCACGAAGCGATCCCGGCGTTGCACGAGGTCCATCCGCGCGACCTGTTCGTGCCCGGCCGCGCTTGGCGAACCTTCCTGTTGAAGATCTGGGGCCACGAGATCAAGGAGAACACCGCCGCGGTGCCCGACACTTACGAGGCAATCTGCAAGATCCCCGGCGTCCACACCGCCCTGTTCTCGATCCTGCAGGGCGGCGCGGAGATCACTCCTCACCGGGGTTCGGCGGCGGGCGTGATCCGCTTCCACTATCCGCTGATCGTTCCGAAGCATCCCGAGGAATGCTGGATCGAGATCGGCGGCCACCACTTCTTCTGGAAGGAAGGCGAACCGCTGGTATTCGACGATACGCGCGAGCACTGGGTCAAGAACCAGACCGAGGAAACGCGCGTCGTGCTGATCATCGACTTCGATGCCAACATGCCGTTCCCGGTCAACCTCTACACCACGCTGCGCTACAACCTCATCCGCCATTCGACCGAGGTGAAGGCCGTCCGCGAGCGCGCAGCCATCGGAGTTCCTCCCCGCGCGCCGTCCGCCAAGCGAGCGGTCTCGCAGGGCGTGATCAGCATGGCAAGCCACACCACGTCGGCTCCGGTCGAGTCAGCCAGGCAGCGGTAGTCTTCCCGCTCGGATCTCTCCTCCGCTGGTGGCTGGGGAGACACATCGAGTCATCATGTTTCCTCCCTGCGCGCAGGGAGGAAAATGAACTTCACGCTGTGTCCGCACGTTGCCCTGCCCGGCCTCGCGGGCGAGAGGCGGAAGAAGCTATGCCGCGAGCCGCGCGGCGATCTTCTCGATCGGCTCGAGCGCGTCGATCGGCCCCAGCGCCGCGATCGTCAGTCTGCCCTCGAGCAGCCGGCGCGCGACGCGGCGCACGGCGTCCTGGTCGACCGCCTCGATGCGCGAGACGATCTCGGAATAAGGGATCGGCCGGCCGTGGATCAGCAAGTGGCGCGCCGCCTGCTCGCAGCGCGCGCCGCTCGACTCCAGCGCCATCAAGGTGCCGGCCTTGATCTGATTGCGCGCGCGCAACAGCTCCTGCTCGGTCAGCGTATCGGCCACGCCGACGAACTCCTCGCACACCGCCGGCACCAGCTCGGCGAGATCATCCTCGCCGGTGCCGGCATAGATGCCGAACAGGCCGCCGTCGGCATAGGCCGCGTTGAAGCAATGGATGCCGTAGACCAGGCCGCGCTCCTCGCGGATGCGCTGGAACAGGCGCGAGGACATGCCGCCGCCGAACAGGGTCGAGTAGATCGCCGAGGCGTAGTAGTCGGGATCGCGATAGCCGATGCCCTCGCAGCCGAGCACGAGATGCGCCTGCTCGAGGGTGCGGCTCTCGCGACCGTCGCCGCCGACGTAGCTCAGCGGCTGGACGGCCTGCGCATTCGCCGGCGTGCGCGGCACCGAGGCGAAGTGCTTCTCGGCGAGCTCGACGATGCGGTCGTGCTCCACGCGGCCAGCCGCCGACAGCACCATGTTCGAGGCGGTGTAGTGGCGCGCCAGGAAGGCGAAGAGATCGTCGCGTCCGATCGTCTCGACCGAGTCGGCGGTGCCCAGCACCGGCCGGCCGAGCGGCTGGTTGGGCAGCGCGGTCTCCTGGAACTGGTCGAAGATCAGGTCGTCGGGCGTATCGAGCGCCTGGCCGATCTCCTGCAGGATGACGCCGCGCTCGCGCTGCAGCTCGTCGGGATCGAACACCGAATTGCGCAGGATGTCGGCAACCATCTCGACGCCGAGCGCCACGTCCTCCTTGAGGACCGAGGCGTGATAGGCCGTGATCTCGCGGCCGGTGTAGGCATTGAGGCTGCCGCCGACGTTCTCGATCTCCTCGGCGATGGCGCGGGCGGAGCGCGTCCTGGTGCCCTTGAAGGCCATGTGCTCCAGCATGTGCGCCATGCCGTTCAGCTCGGCCGATTCGTGGCGCGTGCCGCAGGCGACCCAGATGCCGAGCGAAGCCGATTCGACCTCGGGCATCTCGTCGACCGCGACCCGCAGTCCGTTGGACAGTGTGGTGACCTTGACGCTCATGAACGTGCCCTCGCCCGCTGCGGCGTGGTGCCCATGCGGTCTTCGATCAGATCTTTCAATGCGTCTATGTCGTTCGGCAGGCCGTCGACCCGCTCGGTGCGGTCGAGCAGGTCGGCCAGCCGCGCCGGCAGGCGGGGCCGCTCGCCAGTCGCCTTCTGCACGGCATCGGGGAACTTCGCGGGATGGGCCGTCGCGAGCACGACCATCGGCACCGACGGATCGCGCCGGTGCTGCTGCGCCACGGCGTAGCCGATGGCGCTGTGCGGATCGAGCGTCTCGCCGAAGCGCCGGCGGCAATCGGCGATCGCGGCCAGCGTGCCCTCGTCATCGAGACGGCCGGCGTCGAACAGCGCGCGCACCCCGCCCAGCGCATTGTCGCCGACCTTCAGCGTACCGGTGCCGCGGAACGTCGCCATCGCATCGGCCAGCGCCTTGCCGTCGCGGTCGTAGAGGTCGAACAGCAGGCGCTCGAAGTTGCTCGAGATCTGGATATCCATGCTGGGGCTGTAGGTCGGCACGACACCGGACATGGTCATCGCGCCGGTCTCGAAGAAGCGCGGCAGGATGTCGTTGGTGTTGGAGCCGACGACGAAGTGATGGATCGGCAGGCCCATCCGTTGCGCGGCATAGCCGGCATAGACGTTGCCGAAATTGCCCGTCGGCACGGTGAAGGCGACCGGCCGCTCGGGCGCGCCGAGCTTCAGGGCGGCCCAGAAGTAATAGACGATCTGCGCCATCACGCGGGCGAAGTTGATCGAGTTCACCGCCGTCAGCGCATGACGGTCGCGGAAGGCGAGATCGTTGAAGCAGGCCTTGGCGAGGTCCTGGCAGTCGTCGAACGTGCCGCCGATGGCGACGTTGTGCACGTTGGGCGCCAGCACCGTCGTCATCTGCCGGCGCTGCACCTCGCTCACCCGGCCATGCGGATGGAGCATGAAGATGTCGATCGACTTGCGGCCGCGCACCGCCTCGATCGCCGCCGAGCCGGTATCGCCGGAGGTCGCGCCGACGATGGTGGCATGCTGGCCACGCTGGAGCAGCGTGTGATCGAGCATCAGGCCGAGGAGTTGCAGCGCCACGTCCTTGAAGGCGAGCGTCGGGCCGTGGAACAGCTCGAGCAGATGCAGGCCGCTGTCACCCAGCGGCTTGACCGGCGCCACTTCCGGCGTGTCGAAGGAGGCATACGCCTCGGCGATCAGCCGGCGAAAGGTTGCCTCATCGAACGCATCTCCGACGAACGGCCGCATCACTTGGCAAGCGAGCTCGCCGTAAGGCTTGCCCTTCAGAGCGGCGATCTCGGCCGTGGAAAACTGCGGCCACTCGGCCGGCAAATAGAGGCCGCCGTCGCGCGCCAGTCCCGCGAGCATGACTTCCTCGAAGGCGAGCGGCGCCGGGCTCCCCTGCGAGCCGTTGCGGGTACTGATGTACTTCATCGCACTAGGCGACTTGCCTGCAGGCCGCGTGGTCCTTCTTCACGCGTTTGGTCGAAGCGGGGTGCTTGGCCAGCATGCGCTCGGGGCGGGTCGGCCGCTTCACGAGATCGCCGCCGCAGTTGGGGCACAAGCCGCCCAGCCGCACGTTTGCACAGTTCGCGCAGAAAGTGCATTCGTAGGTGCAGATCAGCGCGTCCGGCGCACCGTTCGGCAGGTCCTTGTCACAGCATTCGCAATTGGGGCGCAGGTCGAGCATGGCTTCCTCTTACGACAACCGACCGGACCGTGTCATCCCGAGCGCTGCGAGCGATCCATGATCGATACTGGGCCCGGCCCCTCGCCACGCTCGGGACGACACTGGGCCATGGTCCGGACTCGGGGCGATCTAGGCCGCCAGGTAGCGGCGCTCCAGATGCGCCTGGAAAGCCGTCGTGCCAAGCGGCGCGCCGGTCGCCTGGGACAGGATGGTATCCGTGTCGGCAATCGAGCCCTTGGTGTGCACGTTGGTTCTCAGCCAGCCCAGCAAAGGGGAGAAATCGCCCTTGCCGATCGACTCCATGAGGCCCGGCACCGCGTTGCGCGCGGCCGCGAAGAGCTGGGCCGCGGCAAGGGCACCCAGCGTGTAGGTCGGGAAATAGCCCCAGGCGCCGTCCGGCCAATGAATGTCCTGCATGCAGCCGACCGAATCGTCGGGCGGCACGATACCCAGCAATTCCTTCATGCCGTCATTCCAGGCGCCCGGCAGATCGGCCAGCGCCAGGTCGCCGCCCAGGATCGCACGCTCGATGCGGTAGCGCAGCATGATGTGCAGCGGATAGGTCACCTCGTCGGCATCGACGCGGATGAACCCGGGCGCCACGCGCGTGTAGATCTTGTGGACATTGCCGACCTCCCAGGCCGGCCCGCTCTTGCCGAAGGCGGCGCGCATGCGCGGCGTGGCGTAGGCGATGAAGGCGTCGGAGCGGCAGGCCTGCATCTCCATCAGGAGTGACTGGCTCTCGTGCAGCACCATGCCGCGCGCGTTGCCGACCGGCTGGCGGCGCCAGTCGCGCGGAAGGCCCGCCTCGTAGAGCGCGTGACCGGTTTCGTGCAGCACACCCATAAGGGCGCGCGCGAAATCCTTCTCGTCGTAGCGGGTCGTGATGCGCACGTCGTCGGCCGTGCCGCCGGTGAAAGGATGCGCCGAAACGTCGAGCCGGCCGTGGCGGAAGTCGAAGCCCAGCGTCTTCGCCATCTCGACGCCCAGCATGCGCTGCGCCTCGACCGGGAACGGCCCGTCGAGCGGCAGGGCCTCGCCTGCCGCCTTCTGGCGCTCCAGCACCTGGTCCAGCATCGCCGGCAAAAAGGACCTGAGCTCGGCGAACAGCGTGTCGATCCGCTGGCAGCGGCCCCCCGGTTCGTATTCGTCGAGCAGCGCGTCGTACAGCGACAGGCCGAGCGCGGCGGCCTTCGCTTCACCCACACGGCGCGTGATCGAGACGACCTCGGTGAACGTCGGCAGAAGCGCCTTGAAATCCCGGTTCTTCCTGGCCTCGCGCCACGCCATCTCGCAGGCCGAGGACGCACGCGTGCGGGCCTCGACGAGGTCGGATGGCAGGGCGTTCGCGTGAGTCCAGGCATGGCGCATCTCACGCAGGTTGGCTGCGCGCCAGGGGTCAAGCCCGACCTTGCCCTCCTCGGCGCGCGACAGCAGCTCGGCCATGTCCGGCGCGACCATCATGTCGTGGCTGATCACGCCGAGGGTCGCGAGCTGATCGGCGCGATCCTCGCTTGCGCCCTCCGGCATCATGGTCGAGCGGTCCCAGTTCAGGATCGCACCGGCGCGGTTGACGGCGCTCATGCGTCCGAAGCGGCGTTCCAGCTCGGCGTATGGATCGTTCGCGATCATGTCCTGGCCTTCGTGCGACCGTTTATCGTGAGGCGGCCATTCTCCCAGTGATAGGCGAGATAGACGCCCGCCCCCGCGAGCGCGATCAGGAACCAGGTGATGGCGTATTGCAGATGGTCGTTGGGGATGTCGAGCCGTGTCTGGCCGCCGATCGGCACGCCGCCGGGATTGGGGGTGGCGTCGGCCTCGAGGAAAAATTCGTCGAGCACGGGATCGGCCGTCCCGCCCGCCATCTGGCGCATCAGCGGCACGTCGACATGGAACCAGAAGTTTCGCGCCGGATCGTTGTCGGGCGCGAACTGACGCTTGACCTGGCTGCGCCGCACGATGCCGACGAGATCGACCCTGCCGGGGAGCTGGCCCTCGGCGCGTTTGGCCGGATCCTTCTTTTCCGAGGGGATCCAGCCGCGGTCGAACAGGACGATGATGCCGTCAGCGGTGCGCAGCGGCGTCACGACCTGCATGCCGACCTTGTCCTTCAGGCTGCGGGCGGCGAGGTAGAATTCCTTGTCGTGCAGGAAGCTGCCGGAGACCCTGACCCGCCCGTACTCGAAGCGCAGCGGGTCGCCCGCCAGCAGCTCGTCGAGCGTCAGCGGGGCGGCCGCCTGGTTGGTCGCGATCCGGTCGAGGATGTCGCGCTTCCAGGCGCGCCGCTCCATCTGCCAGACGCCGAGCGACAGCGAAAACAGGAAGATCGGCACCATGACGATCGTGGGCCAGAGCAGTGGACGGAGCTTCAGCATCGCAGTCCTATTCATCGAGCCCGGTCGAGCGATGGATGTACTGCTGCGCGATCAACAAGGCCTTGAGAAGGCGCAGCAGCCAGACCGCGCTCCCAAAGGTGAGCGGCAGCCAGATCAGCACGTGCAGCCACCATGGCGGCTCGAAGCGGAATTCGACCCAGAAGACCAGTCCCATGACGATCGCGCCGAGCCCCAGGATGACGAACACCGCCGGTCCATCGCCCGCGTCGTTGCCGCGCAGGTCGAGGCCGCAGGCCGCGCAGCGGTCCACCACCGTCAGCAGGCCGCGGAACAGCCTGCCCCGGCCGCAACGCGGGCAAGCGCCCCGCAAGGCAATGTCGAGCGGTGATTGGCGTGGCCACGTCGACAACGACACTTCCCCCGAAAGACGAACCGCCGGGATTGCCCGGCGGTTCAGATCATAGAGCTTCCGCCACGTCAGTGATGGACGGCGATCGGCGCGTTGCCGGCACCCCACCAGTAGATGCAGAAGAACAGGAAGATCCAGACCACGTCGACGAAATGCCAGTACCACGCCGCGGCCTCGAAGCCGAAATGGTGGTTCGGCTTGAAATGCCCCTTCATCGCGCGGAACAGGCAGACGAGCAGGAAGGTGGTGCCGACGAAGACATGGAAACCGTGGAAGCCGGTCGCCATGAAGAAGGTCGACGTATAGATATTCTCGCGGAAATTGAAGGGGGCGTGCGCGTACTCGTAGAGCTGGATCGCCGTGAAGCAGGCGCCGAGGATGACGGTCAGCAGCAGGCCGCGCACCGCGTCGCGGTTCTTGCCCTCGAGGATCGCGTGGTGGGCCCAGGTGACCGTGGTGCCCGAGAGCAGCAGGATCAGCGTGTTCATGAACGGCAGGTCGAAGGGCGCGATGACATGAATGCCCTTGGGCGGCCACATCCCGCCGTTGGCCTCCGCCCGCCCCGGCATCTCGGGCGATGCGTGATAGATCGCCGCATCGAAGAAGGCCCAGAAGAAGGCGGCGAAGAACAGCACTTCCGAGGCGATGAACAGGATCATGCCATAGCGCAGTCCGAGCTGGACCACCGTCGTATGGTACTTGCGCGACTCGGCGATGACGTCGCTCCACCACCAGTACATGACGGCAAAGATCACCAGGAAGCCTGGCGCTACGACCCACCAGTTGACGGCGTGGACGATGCTCTCGACGCCCTTGCCGAGCATGTCGGGATGCATGCCGAGCGCCGCGCCCATGGCGAGCACGAACGCGCCGAGGGAGCCGAGCGCAGGCCACGGGCTCGGATCGACCAGATGGTATGGATGGTTAGGCCCGTGATGGGTGTTGTCGGCCATTGTTCTCAGCCCCCTTTTCCAGTTCCGTTGGCGGGTATCCCGCCGAGCAATGTCTTGGCCCGCTCCGTCTTCGCCTCGTAGAAGGTGTACGACAGCGTGATGGTGTGGATGTCGTCGTAGCGCCGGTCCTTGGCCATCTCGGCGTCGACGAAGAAGACGACCGGCATGTCGACCGACTGGCCCGGTTGCAGCAGCTGCTCGGTGAAGCAGAAGCATTGCACCTTGTTGAACCAGCCGGCGGTGCGCTCGGGCGTGACGTTGTAGGTGGCGGTGCCGACGATCGGCCGTTGCGACACGTTGGTGGCGCGGTAGTGGACGAGCTTCTCCTCGCCCAGATGCACCTTGACCTCGCGCTGCAACGGCTCGAACCGCCACGCCAGATTGGGATCGACGTTGGAGTCGAAGCGCACTCGCACCGTGCGGGCGATGATCGGACGCTCGCCTGCCTGCGCCACCAGCGGCGTGCCGTTGAAACCGGTGGCCTTGCAAAAGGCCTCGTAGAGCGGAACCGCGGCGTAGGCGAGACCCAGCATGCCGCCGACCACCGCGACCAGCCGCCAGGCCAGGCGGGCGTTGGGATCGCGGCCGCCGCTCACAGCTTGCCCACCATGCTGCCGTCGCCCATCCGCACGATGGTCAGCACGAAGAAGATCGCCGCCACGGCGATCAGGCAGCAGAACATGAGGATGTTCTTGCTCCGCTGCTGGCGGTGCCGGTCGCTGTCGCGCGGGCGGCGGTTGTCCTCAGTCACGACGCTCATCCCCCGATCAGCCCGCCGAGCAAGCGGTCGACCGGCAACGCCGCGAACAACACCGCGAGATAGAGAAGCGAGAACTTGAACATGCGCCGCGCGGCACCGTGGCCGCGACGATCGTCGGCGGCACGCCACACGCTGACGGCATGGGCGATGAAGCCGACGCTGAAGGCCAGCGCCACCGCGCCGTAGAACCAGCCCACGGCGCCGAGCAGGGTCGGCGCCAGCGCCACCGGCACCAGGATCAGCGTGTAGAGCAGCATCTGCTTCTTCGTCTCGCGCGGGCCGGCCACCACCGGCAACATCGGCACACCGGCGCGGCGGTAGTCGTCGCTGCGGTACAGCGCCAGCGCCCAGAAGTGCGGCGGGGTCCAAAGAAAGATCAGCAGGAAGAGCGAGAGGCCGACGGCCGACACGTCGCCGGTCACGGCAGCCCAGCCGATCATCGGCGCGAAGGCTCCGGCGGCGCCGCCGATCACGATGTTCTGCGGCGTGCGACGCTTCAGCCAGATCGTATAGACGAAGACGTAGTACAGGATCGCGGCAGTCAGCAGCGCCGCGGCGACGAAGTTGGTGGCGAGCGCCATCAGCAGCACCGAGAAGATCGACAGCAGCACGCCGAAGCCGAGCGCATCGTCCGGCGCGACCCGGCCGGCCGGCAGAGGCCGGTTGGCGGTGCGTGCCATGAGCGCGTCGAGATCGCGCTCGTACCACATGTTGATGCAGCCGGCCGCCCCCGAGCCGAGCGTGATCGCCAGCACGGCGAGGAACGCTTCGAACGGGTGGATGTGCACCGGCGCGATCATCACGCCGATCAGGCCGGTGAAGATCACCAACGACATCACCCGTGGCTTCAGCAGCTCGATGTAGTCGCGCACGCGCGTGGGCGCTGTCCCCTCGCCGGTGCCTGGCCAGATGCTTTGTGCGGTGTCGCTCATTGTCCCTTCAAGGCGAAGGCGCCGCTTCGGGCGCCCTCGCTCCGGTCCCTAGTGGTGTGCCGTCGGCGAGATGTGCGGCAGTTCTTCGAAGGTGTGGAACGGCGGCGGCGAGGCCACGGTCCATTCCAGCGTCGTGGCGCCCTCGCCCCAGTAGTTCGCGCCGACCCTGCGGCCCGACATCAGCGCGGCGAACACCACGAAGATCAGCCAGAAGATCGTCGACCCGAAGGAGATGAAGGCGCCGATCGAGGAGATGTAGTTCCAGTGCGCCATGGCGTCGGGATAGTCGACGTAGTGGCGCGGCATGCCGGCCAGGCCCGAGAAGTGCATCGGGAAGAAGGTCAGGTTGACGCCCACGAACATCGTCCAGAAGTGAATCTTCGCCGCCCATTCGGGATACTGCCGGCCACTCATCTTGCCGAACCAGTAATAGAAGCCGGCGAACATGCCGAACACCGCGCCGAGGGACAGCACGTAATGGAAGTGCGCAATCACGTAGTAGGTGTTGTGCATGGCGTAATCGACGCCGGCATTGGCCAGCACCACGCCGGTCACACCGCCGACGGTGAACAGGAAGATGAAGCCGATCGCCCACAGCATCGGGACTTCGATCCTGATCGAGCCGCCCCACATGGTGGCGATCCAGGAGAAGATCTTCACGCCGGTCGGCACCGCGATCACCATCGTCGCGGCGACGAAGTAGGCGCGCGTGTCGACATCCATGCCGACCGTGAACATGTGGTGCGCCCACACCACGAAGCCGACGACGCCGATCGCCACCATCGCGTAGGCCATGCCGAGGTAGCCGAAGATCGGCTTCCTGGAGAAGGTCGAGACGATGTGGCTGACGATGCCGAACGCCGGCAGGATCATGATGTACACCTCGGGGTGTCCGAAGAACCAGAAGAGGTGCAGGAACAGCGTCGGGTCGCCGCCGCCAGCCGGGTCGAAGAAATGGGTGCCGAAGTTGCGATCGGTCAGCAGCATGGTGATGGCGCCCGCCAGGACCGGCAGGGCGAGCAGCAGCAGGAAGGCCGTCACCAGGATCGACCAGGCGAACAGCGGCATGCGATGCAGGGTCATGCCCGGCGCGCGCATGTTGAAGATCGTGGTGATGAAGTTGATCGCGCCCAGGATCGAGGAGGCGCCCGCAAGGTGCAGCGAGAAGATCACCAGATCCATGCCCGCGCCCTGCTGGATCGTCAGCGGCGGATAGATCGTCCAGCCGGTGCCGACGCCGCCGCCGACGACCGCCGACAGCAGCAGCAGGATGAAGGCCGGCGGCAGCAGCCAGAAGCTGATGTTGTTCATGCGCGGGAAGGCCATGTCCGGGGCGCCGATCATCAGCGGCACGAACCAGTTGCCGAAGGCGCCGAGCATGGCCGGCATGATCGCGAAGAAGATCATGATGAGGCCATGCGCCGTCACCAGCACGTTCCAGAGGTGGAGCGCGGCGGCATAATCGTCGCTGCCGCTCCACAGCGGCAGATACTGGATGCCCGGCGACGCCAGTTCGAGGCGCATCATGCCCGATACGGCGGCGCCGATGACGCCGGCGGTGATCGAGAAGATCAGATAGAGGGTGCCGATGTCCTTGTGATTGGTGGACATGAACCAGCGCTTGAAGAAGGATGGCTTGTGGTCGCCATGCGCCTCCTCTGCGTGACCTGATGTGGGATAGGCAGCCTCTGCCATCGTCGCCTCCAGTGTTTCTACGGAACGAGCGCCAGATGATGTGCTCACGGGCGAAGCGGGCGTGGAGCCGCGCGTTCGCGAGGGGCGGAGGATCAACCAGGAATGACCGGCCGGCGGGTCGTTTCGATCAATGATCTACCAAAGGTGCATATTTCGAAACAGATCATCTTTTCGGTGGATAGGCGCAATAATTTTGCGCTTTTCCGGCCGAAAAGCGTCGCAAAAGAACTGCGTTGCGAGGCGCAGGCGGCGAATAGGTCGGGGAATCAGAAGGATGGATTGCCCGGTCATGCCATGCGGCTGTTGCGGGCTACAGGCCGGTCAGTCCACCGCCGCTTCATGCCGGGGCATGGGGAACAGAAGGCCGATGACCGGCAGCACAATCATGCCGATGCCGGAGAGCATGATGGCCATCGCCACGCCATGGCTTTCGGCGAAATGGCCCCAGAGCCAGCTCCCCAAAGCGATGCCGCCGAAGGTGAGGCTGCTCACCAT
>Ga0182738_1005894_pt1 | contig 12919 bp, 4 predicted proteins | sample eDN5th30CBELigMG_FD_128876 | JGI IMG/M metagenome (GOLD analysis project Ga0182738, IMG submission 128876) | Enriched Miracle-Growth compost microbial communities from Emeryville, California, USA - eDNA 5th pass 30_C BE-Lig MG (version 2)... ...
AATTTGCCTAGGTCCAGATCAGAAAAACTGATATTACAATGGAAATATTCCAAAAATCGGATAGAGAGGGAAAAGTCATTAAGATCAGAATTTTATTTGGCTAATCCAATATTATATGGCTAGAAACTCAAGATTCCTATAAATTAACAAAAACTGAGTTGACCAAATAAAATTTTATTCTGTGTTTGTCTATAAATTAAGCAAAAGCTTTGAAAATTATAATATTTTATCTGATTAAAAACTATTTTTGCTCAAATGAACTTCAAATTTGAAGACGATTATGATCAAGATGATGGAGATTTTGATCATATCTCAGATGCCTCTTTTGAGAGTTTTCAGAGCCCTGCTCGTTTCAACGGCAGGTTTCAGGAAAATACCAACACTTTAAAAATCCAAATCAATGGAGAAGTCGGCCAGAAATCTCTTGATAACATCCGTGAAATCATCAAGACCGCTTCTCAACAAGGCGCAGTTGAGATAAAAATCAGAGGTTATAATGATAACCTTAGAGCTCGTCTCTCTAATCAAAGAGCAAATTTAGAAGACGAAGACCAAGTTTTTATTGAAACCGACGAAGAGGATAACCAAAGCCTTTCTGATGATGCTGCTTCAATAGCATCCAGCTTTTCAGTAAATTCTGCTTCAGCCTTTAAAATAGTTGAAGTGAATTTCGCCAAGACATCTGACCTTATCACTCTTCAATCCATTCCTCCGCTTGCCCATAAAATATCAAACTTTGCTCTTTCGAAAGAAGTTATGATCAAATTGACCTCAAAAGGCTATCAACTTAAAGGAGAAAATCTCAATGCATTAAAAGAAGTTGAAGCTTTTATCCTTAAAGAACAGAGTAACATTATTATTCTCAAAGTTTTCAAAGATCAAGACCCTGAGAAAATCAAAGCAGTTTCGCACTCTCTTCGTAATATCTATCAAGAACTTGCCAAAAATCTTGGAGTTTCTTTTGTCAATATTCTCCCAAGCAACTCCTATTATTTTACCTACAAAAAACTCTCCAACAAAATCCCCGCTTTACAACAGAAACTTGCTCAAAAGACCCAACATAACAATCTCAGAATTGTTTTGTATCAAGAAAACATCCAAAAGGACAAGTTTAACGAGGATAGGTTTATGGTCTTCTTTCATGAGAATTGCAAAGTTTTCAAAAACTCAGTCAAAGTTGAGTACCCCGAAGAACTTTCACCTCAAGACAAGGGCGGCCTAATCAAACTTGGATCAAAATATAAACTCTTCTTGAAATACACACCCTTAAATTGTGGAAAACTCTTCCACATTGTTGAAGCCCAAGCGTATTACAACACTGAATTCGAGAGAAAACAGCTCGAGAAGAAATTCTTCCAACTGAAAAAGGAAGTCATTAAGCATATCAAACCAAGAACTCAGTTTGCCCTCATTGGAAAGTTTGCCAAGCAAAAATATGAAAAGTTTGTTCTCCCTGAAATTGAAGCTGATCTTAAACTCAAAAATGTCACAGCGACTGTCGTCAGAACAGGCTCCCAAGAGCATCCCGGCTCATTCAAACACTCACACAAGGAGTACAACTTTGCTGTACAAATTGAAGGAAGCAAGAAAAATATCTTTGCAATCAAGGCAAAGATAGCAAAGGTGATGAAAGAAGTCCCACTTTATAACTATGAGCCTCTCATCCCAGAACAACAGAAAAAATTCATTTTGCCCTATTTACACAAATTTGAAAACCGCCATTTCCTTCAGCCTCATTTCAAAGCTATCGAAGACACTATTCCTGAAATAAAATTGATGCAATCATCAATAACAAAATCCGGAGGAGATCACGAAAACGGCTTCCAAGGAGGTAGAGGAGGATTTAGAGGTGGCCGTGGCCGTGGTCGAGGCGGACGTGGTCGTGGAGGAAATCACCATCACCACAATGGGTATCATAACCAGAATGCACAAAAAGAATTTGCTATTGCAATTCTTTACAAAAACCAGTCAGAACTCAATCAAGTAACCCAGTATTTCAACCAGCTCTTTAGCAAAATGGTTTCTGTTCCTCTTTACCTCAAGCTATCAGAATTATTCAAAAAGCAAGATATGAAAATTGAAGACTTTAAAACAGAATACAATCTCATTATTAATGAGTTCGAAGACAAACAAACCCAAAAGACAAAAACTTACTTGATTGGAGATAGCGAGCAAGTTGAAACTGCCAAAAAACTTATTGAAAACTTATCAGCTACTACCAAGCCTATTAAACAAACTCTTGCCATCCAAAGCAATCTCTTTATGAATGCTCTTAAGCCTGAGCTCAAAAGACTTATTCCCTCTGAAATTAATTGCCGTATTTCTCATGGTTCGCTTCATTTATTCGGTAATCCAACCAAAGTCAACGAAGCCAGGACCAATGTTGAAAATTTCGTGAATCAACTCTCCCAAAAAATCAAAAGAGAAACAATTCCTAATCTTGCAAGCTCGTCCCTCAAAGCTATTCAAGCAAAACCTAAAATCATCTTTGATTGGGAGTCCAAAAATAAAGTCAAAATTAACTTTATCAGACCAACCTCTTCAAAAATTGATCTCAAAACTGGGCTTGAAGATCACCTCAAAAGAAGGCTCGTTGTTGTAAAGGGTGATATCACAAAAATCCAAGTTAATGCTATTGCAAATAGTACCAATTTGCTCTTCGAAAATGCCAACATTGTGCAAGGTGTTGCAAAAGCTATTGTTGATAAAGCTGGAGAGGAATACATTGAAGAATGTAAAGATCATGGAGAACTCAAAGAAACTCAAGTCTTTACCTCCAACTCAGGCAAATTGACTAATTGCCAAAGTATTGTTAACGTTTGCCCTCCTTTATACTCAAGCGATGCAAATCTTCCAATTAGTTTGCAAAAACTCAGACTCTCAATTCAAAACTTGCTCAGAGAGGCAGTTCACAAAAGATTCCAAACAATTGCTGTTCCTCTTTTTGCAGCAGGCAATTATGGTCTTCCAGTCAATGAGGCTATCGTCTGTATTGTCGAGGAATTAGCCACTGGACTTTTCAAAGGTTATAACTCCACTTTGAAAGAAATCTTCATTTGTGAAATTGATGAAGACAAACTCAAGTTCCTCGAACAAAAAATGAGATCCATTGTTGGAGACCAACTCAACTCCTACACTGTCCAATATCAATGGCAATGGCTGGAGGAGGGAAATAAATGGAAAGATTACGATCTTGAAGTAAACAGAAGAATTGATCAAGCTTTTAGTCAAAAACAACCACAAGTTGAAGTCAAGTTCCCAGCTGCTAGAGCCATTGGTTCACATATCGTGGATATCCCTAACAAAACCTTGACCAGAATCAGCACTGGAAAGTCTTCCAAACTTGAAAGAAAACCAGATGGATGGTACGAAAATGGCGTGAAAATGAATGTTGAGGTCTCAGAAATTATTGATCTTCGAGAAGCTCAAGGACTCAAGCAATTCCAAATTTTCATTACAGAGTATCTTATTGACTTCACAAACTCATGCCAAATAAATCTTGAAACCAAATTCCCCAGAAAAATCCAAAAAGTCCCCATCAAGAGTCAAGAGGTGGTGAAAAGCTTTACCATTCCAAATGTTCTTCTTATCCAACAATCAACTTTGCATCAAGGAAAGAAATTCGGAGACATTATTATTGAAGGCTTTTCTGAGTCTGACATCAGAAACGTAAAAACTGAAATCAACGAAAGTATTGCGAAGCTTATGGGTGACAAAGAATTTTACATCGTCCCAGGCTGTGGAGAAGCAAACATCAAGTACTTGAAAGAAGAAATCGAAAGACAACAGTTGAAATGCAGCGGACCTATTCAAGAAGGCAAGAAAGTCGTACTTCAAGGAAATAAGATGGTTCTGTTTAAGCTTGAAAAGTTCTTCAAAGCGATCGGCCAGGTTGAAAATAAGCAAATTGCTCTGCCCAAGGAGTGGAGGAATATTGATGAAGAAAACTGCACTATTGAACCTCTTGCTCAGAATGATCCAGAATATCAATTAGTTCTTCAAAACTTCAGCAAAACTCTTCCGTCCAAAGCTATCGTTTCCATCAAAAGAATTCAAAATGCCAGGTTCTGGAGAGAATATTCTCAAGAAAAAGAAAAGCTTAAAAATCTCCGTACAAAAGCTGGACTTCATCCTGACGTTAAAGAGCAACACTTATGGCATGGAACTAGAAATGTTCATCCTGAAGTCGTTTATGCTGGATTGGAAGAATGTTTCGATATGCAATATGCAAATGATGGTATGTGGGGCAGAGGACTTTACTTTGCTGTCAATTCTTCGTATTCAGATGACTATGCTCATCCTAGTATCGTAGGAACGAAACTATTTATGCTTTGTAGAGTCATGGTTGGCGATACAATCAAGCAAGACTCCGATAGATCGATCAGGAAAGCTCCTGAAAGACTTGGCTTAAAAGAAAAAATCCCTTACGAATCCATTGAAGGTTTTACTGGAAACTCTGTCATTTATATTCTCTACAGAATGAGAAGAGCTTACCCAGAATATTTAATTGAGTATAAGTAGAAAAACTTTATAGAATGATGGGTTTACTTTATAAACACGATTATTTACAGAAACAATTCAAGCAATAACTTTTTATTTTATATATAATAGTATGACACTTTAATGATTTTATTTATCATCATCAGCAAGTAAATGTGTTTCAAAAAGTGCTTTCCTTGTTGCGACTTGAAAATTATCTCCCTTCTTCCAAAAAATAAAATCCAAAGTAAATTTTCTCAAATTACAAAAAATTTGTTACCTTTGAGATTCCCCAAGGATTTTTGTGAAAAAATTCGACAGCTGAGAGATTCGAACTCCCGAAGGGAAACCCCATTGATGTTCAAAATCAACGCCTTAAACCGCTCGGCCAAACTGTCTTGATATCAATCTTCTTAAATCTTGACTATCGCCTTTCAAAACAAAGACTTTTCGATTCAATAAAATCAATGTGCAGATAAAAAATTCGACACCTGAGAGATTCGAACTCTCGCGGGGAGACCCCATTGACTTAGCAGGCCAACGCCTTAACCACTCGGCCAAAGTGTCTTCATATTGGTTTAATCCCTTTCCTCAATTTACTGTTAAATTCAGAAAATGAAAACTGATCTCTAAATCAAAATTCTGAGAAGAAAGACAAAAATAATTTGATCGAGCAAAAATCTCGACACCTGAGAGATTCGAACTCCCGCGGGGGAACCCCAGTGATTTAGTAGATCACCGCCTTAAACCGCTCGGCCAAAGTGTCATGTGCTAATAAATCCCATTTTATTGTCGTCCCCATTGAGATTCAAGAAATTTTGGTATTTATTTTTCAATAGCTGGAAACAAATATCATCTATTGTCTAACGATTATAGAAAGAGTCAAATAATTGTTTTTGAAAATCTCCATAAAATAAAAACTTAGTATATAATTTTCTCTGATATAATAAACCCTCACGAAATTAAATTTAGAAGAGATTGGTCTTTTTCATGATTCTGGTGAATTCTTCGAGACTGATCTCTCCATCACCATCCCTATCAGCTTCATCAATCATTTCTTGAAGTTCTTCATCAGTCATGGTTTCTCCAAGCTCTTTAGCAACCCTTCTCAAGTTTTTCAATGAAATTTTTCCCGTTCCGTCCTCATCAAATAACGTAAAGGCTCTCTTAATTTCTTCAAGAGGATCTCTCTCTGCGATTTTAACGGTCATGAGGTCAATGAAATCTTGAAACTCAATTGTTCCTGTGCCTTCTCTGTCAACTTCAGCAATCATTCTTTTCACTTCTTCCGTTTTAGGCTCGAATCCAAGTGCTCTCATTGCAACTTTTAATTCTTTTGCATCAATTCTACCAGAACCGTCAGTGTCAAAAAGATCAAAAGCCTCTTTGATCTCTTGTCGTTGTTCTTCAGTCAATTCTCTTCTTCCTCTTTTGATAGATTTCGGAGCAATGCTCGAAGAAGTCGGTTTTCTCAAGGACATGTGGAGAATGGGTAGTTGAGTTTTGTTTTATCTTTAAAATTTGAATTTTATTTATAAAAAGTATTTTACTTGACTCCAAAATCTTTTAATTTCTGTATCCCCTTCATCATCTCAAATTGTTTTGCGAATTAAAAAGCAAAATTTACTCGAAAAATTTTGAGGGTATTCTTTGTTTGCAAAAACTTGGCTAAAATTTTTTCATGAAATTCTCCAACCTCAAAAGAAATTTTATTTAAACTCTCCCGATCTCATACGGAAAATGTCTTCTCATCAGACTCCTCTCTTTTTCAAAATCCTTGAGGAAAATTTAGATTTCACAAGATGACTCTCATTGAAATAAAATCGAAAAATAATTATGGAATGGAGACAGATAATCTTTCGATTTCTCTTTGATCCAGTCATAACCTTAAAAAAAAACTCTAATCAATAAATCTTTTATATAAAACTTCAAAGAATATCATATTAAGTTTTCAAATTCTGTTTGGTAGTCAATAAATTGTTTTATGGAAATAAGTCGAGTTAATTAATTATTGAATTATATATTATTATTTTCTTAATTATTTATTCATGTAAAGCCTTGAGTAAGTTTATTAGAAACTTATACTAACTTGAACTCCTCCGGAAGTGTTTCCATTAAAGTCAGTTCCTGCATAAGCTCCAATTTGGGTATTTTTCCCAATGCTTTGACTAACTCCCACCTGAGCGCCTCTATTTCCATCTGAATCAGCACTCAGTTGTCCACTCACTGTTGTCGCTCCTTTTGAGTAGGAATATCCAACAGAGCCAGCAACAGGACCCTGAGTACTAGTACTTGCCCCCAAGTTCAATTGTCCAGGTCCAACGTTCAGACTTGCTGAACCTGCGATGCTGCTTCCATCGGTCCCCACATTTCCTGTCACACCAAATTTTCCTGCTTGAGTAGTTGTTGTAGATTGGAGTTGGAGATTGGTGCCAACAGGACTCGTCGTGGCTGTTGCAGTCAATTGAGTATTCTTCGCCTGTGTCGTGGCTTGAACAGTTGCGGAAGGAATTCCATTATTGATGCCAGCTGAAACTAAAACAGAAGAAGGGTTCGCAAGGGTTGCTGGTTTCCCAATTGGGCTACCGATGGGATTTGCAGGTTTTCCAATGGGAGTTGTTGGCTTTCCAGTTGGATGAGCAGGATGGTTGGGCTTTCCAACGGGTTGGCCGGGGCGGTTGGGCTGTCCACCTGGGGCTCCACTTGGTTTTCCAACAGAGTGTCCACCAGATTTTCCGCCAGATCGTCCTCCTCCAATGGAGCCACCATGTCTTCCTCCACCGGCAGAACCACTGGATCGTCCTCCACTGGATCGCCCTCCACTGGATCGTCCTCCACTCATGCCCCCACGGCCACCTCCGCTCATCCCGCCACTACGGCCTCCTCCTCCGCCTCCACGGCCTCCTCCTCCACCGCCACCACCACCGCCTCCGCGGCCTCCTCCTCCTCCTCCACTGCCACCGCCACCGCCACCTCCATGGGCGAGAAAGTTATCAGCGAATTCTTCATCGTCAGCTTGGGAAATTCTGAAGTAGGAAGATGAAGTGTGAAAAATGCAAAAAACTGCAAGGATAACTAAAATGAGAGCCCAGTTTCTCATTAGGACAATTTGTTGAAAATTAATTAATAAATTATAAAACTCTTTTCACATTCAGATTAAGAAGTAAGAATTTCTAATAATAAATGAGCCTTCTAAAAAGCCTTAAATAAGTAGGGTTTTAAAGAACTCTATTGTTGACTTCTCTTACCCAGAACATTCTTTTCGATTATCAGGTCACAGTGATCAAGATTCTTTTCTTTGAATCCTTGAGTTTCTCAAACAAGGATTCTATTATTTAGTCACATTTTGGCAAAAACGAGAATTAAAAACAACTTGCGTATTTTCAGTTCCTTGTGATTCTCCTAATCAAAGTGGAATTTATGATTAAGAAAGTCATTTAAAATATCGTTTTCCATCCCATTTTATGACAAAATTTACCTTTTTTGTTGAACACAGACGAAAAGGGTCTTGATTCCCTAAACCTTTTTTTATTATTTTTCATCAAAAGGGAGAGAGAAAGCCTCAAAGCGATCCTTTTTTTAGTGAATAAAAGCGTGAAAAAAAAAACTCACCTTGAAACTTTGGTGAATCTTTTTAAGCTAGAGGAATGTTCGGCAGCTTGAAAATTTTTCTTGAAAAAAATCTGGCTGAAAAAAAAAAAATTAAAAAAATTATTCTGAAATTTATTTTGTTCAAAAAAAAACTCAACAAAAAGATAAAATTCTGTAAATTGTTTCTTTTTCTAGGCCATGCATGAATACATACAGTACGCACCCGTGCATATATGTAAGTAATTCTGTAAATTCCACTTCCATTTTATTTTTTTCATTTCAGGTTTTCCTCTTCAAAACTCTTGACTTGAACAAAAGATTAATTTCATCAAAATCTCACAAATTTCAGTTGACCTCAGTAAAATTCAGAAAATAAATAAAATATCAGAATATAAAATTCTATTAAAAAAAATACGACAGCTGAGAGATTCGAACTCCCGCGGGGAACCCCACTGACTTTCCAAGTCAGCGCCTTAAACTGCTCGGCCAAGCTGTCTTCATGACATTCTTCCCTTTTTATTTCTCTCCACTTTACAATTGAAAAATTTTTATTGGAAGATGAAAACTATCCTGTTTGCAAACCTCTCACACATTTCAAAGCAAACTCCTTCAAAGACTTTTGTTTTCCATCGAAAAGTAATTTCGAAAAAAAAAACCTTCGTTTACAAGTTAATCGCTTGGAAAAAATTAGCTTTTGATAAAATCTGAAATTGTGATTTAAAAAAATTCGACACCTGAGAGATTCGAACTCTCGCGGGGAAACCCCATTGACTTAGCAGGCCAACGCCTTAACCACTCGGCCAAAGTGTCTTCATGCTTTACTTTCTTAACAACTATCCTATATTTTCGCATCAGGGAATTTCATCATCCATAAATCTCCTTGAAAAAATTCCTGATGGGCTTCAATGAGGTGTCCAACCCAAAGCACTTGACTTTGAACCACAATAGTTCCAGAAAAGGAAGATGGAAGGATTAAGAATACAAAGCAAATTTATAAATTTAATCCAAAATTTTTCCTCCAAATTATTTTCTTCAAATCTTGAAATCTTTATCAAAAAAAATTTAAAACACATCATAAAGTAATACAGTATTCAACATAGTCAAAGACTTTTCACAAAAATTACAAGAAATTACTACAGATCTAAAACAGAAACCAGTCATAAACATTGAATTATTCATTTCATACAACTAATATACCAATGAAGATATCAAGTAATTTATTGGAATCTGAATTATTGACAAACCAGCTTCAATTGCACAAGCATGACTTGATCCTATAATATTGTGTTACTCAATAAAGCCATGCCTTCAAAATCTTACCAGAATAAATTCCCCAGATTCCATATCTACGATATATGTTGACCACAGCTTTATTATAACTCTTATTAAGAATCTAAATCCATAATTATTATTCCAAACATTCATAAAATTCACATACCTTGGCATGTCTTGATATAGGACCCCATCTTCTGAAGCTCACTCTCAAGGCAATATTTGAAAGAATAAAGAATAACATTTCAAATACAACACCTAAAAATTGTTTCCATATCAAATAAACCTCACAAAATTACTTGGCTTGAAGTACCAATATCCAATGATAAGAGAAAAGCCTTGGAAACGTCCATAGACTTCAGAATATATTTGTTGAATATGGCAGTACTTCCAGAATTGTAACTTCTTTATACTGAAAAATAGTTTGGGCTGGTCACAATTAACATAAAAAAATTTGAGAAATATTACGTGTTCATCTTTAGATTTTTGCAAAATTCTTCTCCAAACAGTTCCCACCAAAGATCCAAGGATATTCAAAATCAAGAACGACATGATTGATATCAAAAAGACTTTGTCTTCAAAGCCAAGAATATCCATAAACAAATGGCACAATCCAAAGTAACTAAACAAGTCACGTTACTACCTCAAGTAGAAGAATAAAATGGTAAAAATGTAGATTGAAACAATATGATTACCAAAAGCCCTCGAAGATTTTAAAAGCAGCAAAAGCAATCAAATAGCTCTCCCAATCTTCAAAAAGACCTTCATTTGAGGTTAAACATTTCCCTATTTTCTTCGATAGTTTCTACCTGCAATGCCTTCCTTTTTTAAAATCTCACGGCCATAATTCACTTTTTGCGCAAATGTAAATACTTTTAAAACTGGCACTTTTTCATCCTGCACTGCTTCGTACTATATGGTTCATCATTAAAATTTGTCTAATTTGCATAATAAGAAGGTACATCGCTTGTATAGTAATCTTTTTGAAGTTTATCATCAATATTGATGATTGGATACACAAGTGTTCGACAAAATAACCAAGGAATTGTGCCTAGAAAGCAAAAGATTAAGCTCAGAAGGTTATTTATAAAGAGTACATCTCCAAACGTCTTTGGCTATGGCGTTGAACAAACCTGGGTAAGACATATCTTATAAAACGTGTCCCTGGAGCGCAAAAAGAAAAACTGGGCGTTTTAATTAAAAGTACAAATATTCTAAATCCTATGATTTCCTTTGATTTTTTCTTGAAAAAAATTTGAAACAGACTCTTATGAGAGACTCATTATTGAATAATTTTGCCTCCTCATTTCTTCTCATTTACGGGGATTTCTGGTTTTCTTTACGAAAATTTTTCAATAAAATTTCTTCTTCCTCTTCATATTCTTGACAACCAGCTGAGGAAAAAAAATGAGGAAAACTTGAAATGTCTATTAAGGAACACCAGAATCACTCAGTTTCAGTCAAAGAGATGTAAGCCATATTCAGGGGAAAGAGCAAATATTGAGAGAAAAAGTCAATACAAAAACGGGTCAGGAGGTTGGGATTCTTGTTAATAAAGGCGGAAAATATTTTTTGGGTATTGATTTGAATTAATAAAAGAGAGTTAGAGTTAAGAGTTTTTACACTCGTTAATTAAATTCAACTCTTCTTTCTTCCGGAGTTAAAAGTAGAGAAATAGATTTCAATAGAATTCTTATGAAAATATAGGATTTCAAATCAAAGGTTTAAATCTTCCTATATGCCATTTGAAAAGAGATTGAATTATATATTTTCTTTATTTCAAATTGGCTTTAAATTTATTTGAAAATTTACACATATCTTTTTTATTTTGAATCTTATTATTTCAAATTTCTTAATAAAGTTCTTCTCAAAAACAGTGAAAATGTATTTTCGAGGCCAAAACAAACAGAATCCAGCTCAAACAAAGAACGTGAGAAGATTCAGATTTGAAAAAGATTTCTTTGAAAATAAGATTAATGAGCTTTATAATTTAATTTTTGGATTGAAATCCTAGTTTCAGTGTTGTCAATAGTAGCTTTTCAATTTAATTCTATCTCTTTATTTCATTTCGTATCATATCATGAAACTTCTCACTCAGGATTCAATCCTATTTTAATTCTCTCCTTCTTTCTGTCAGAAAAGGACTACCAAATTTGAACCAGCTTTTTCTAAATATATTCATTCACAGGCTTTTGTTTAAATAATGATCTAGATATCATTTTTAAGATAATCTCTGACTAAATTTTCACTTAACAAGGAAAGTCTTCAAGTTTCTTTCTCAAATTACCCTATCACGAAGAGCCCTAAGAAATCAAATCCCTGTCTAAATTCTCAACTCCCTCAATCACTCTCATCTAATTTCGGTAGGATTCCCTTTTTCCTTGATTTTCTCTTCAATAAACTTCATAAACTACTCTAAATAAGCTTATTCTCTTTCACTCTTCCTTCTGATTTATTCAAATCTCCGCTCGGTCTTATTGATAAATATTCTTCTTTTCTCTCTCTATTTTCTCTTTCATCCATCTTTCTAACACTCTTAATCCTTGCTTTAATATCTCAAACTGAGGACTAGTATCATCTGGGCTCATCCTGATGCACTATGAATCCATCGATAGCCAATAATAGTTTCTTTCTTTCAGGGTTGTAGAATAAAATTCAAAAGAAATAATTTTACCTTATGTTTATGTTATTTTACATGGAAATCTTTTGTTGAATTTTTTGAAATTTTTTTACCAACCAAACTTGAAATTTCAATTTTTCATCCAATATTTCTTTCTTTTCTCCTCCAAATTCTCCCAAAACTCTTCATTTTAACAAATCCTATCTCTATCAATTTTTCTTTAATCAATTACGAACCACTCACCTCTAAAATCCCGAACGATATGAATATGTGACATATTGCGAAATCAAAAGTTATGGAGGGAAATTAGCAAATCATATCTTTCTACTTTTAAAGCCTTTCTTTATCCTTCTCACAAATTCAGACTGTTAAAATATCATCAGCTGATAATTAGATTACAATAAAAAGCTTCGAATCATGAGAACATTCTATCATATATTTTTTTGACATCTGATCAACTCTTAATTCAATTCAAGGGTGAGAAATTTTTATCTCAAATTTTTCCTTCCCTTGGCCATTTTTCACTCAACTTGACCTATATAAACTCTGTGCTTATTAATCTTTCGCAATAAATCTATATTGATATCTAAACTCTCTATCAAAGCGAGGTTCAAAAAGATCATTATTAATATCATATTATAGGGCTTAAATAGTCCTGCAAATTAATACGAAAATCTCAATATTTAAGCCATCCAATAGGTTTCTTCTGATAAACTCCCCAAAAAGTACATTAACTACTCCCTCCCTACATGTCTTCTCAAAAAAATCCTCAAAATCTCCAGCCTTACCCCAGATTTTGGTCACAAAAGACCCAAGGTCCGTTACACTTTCTTTTTAAAAAAAATTAAAGAAAAATTTTTAAAGTTTATAATTCAAATCAAATTTTTCTATTGTATTTGAAATCATGACAGAACAACCTCCAGCCAACACTAAATCTAAGGAGGAATACATTATTGA
>Ga0182738_1005896_pt1 | contig 12918 bp, 9 predicted proteins | sample eDN5th30CBELigMG_FD_128876 | JGI IMG/M metagenome (GOLD analysis project Ga0182738, IMG submission 128876) | Enriched Miracle-Growth compost microbial communities from Emeryville, California, USA - eDNA 5th pass 30_C BE-Lig MG (version 2)... ...
TGCAATTACTTCAATGCCAGCCTCTTTCATTTCTAGGCAAAACCTTTTAGAAAGCTTCCAAGATCCAACTGCATCATATAAAAATCTAACTTGTACCCCAGCCATTGCTTTTTCAACTAATATGTCCTTAATCTGAGAACCGATTGCATCATCTCTTACTATATAATATTCCATGTGAATATGGTGTTTCGCTCGCTTCAGTTCATCTAAAATAGTAGAAAATGTTTCCTCACCATCTGTTAACACCTGTGTTGAGGTACCAAAGGAGATTGGACTATTTCCAAGCTTCTCAGCTAGGTGAAATAAATTGCGTTGATGTCCGTCTAGAATCTTTCTTTTCTCTTCTGATTTAGAACCAATATCTTGCTCAATCTTAAGAAATGCTTCTTTATCCAAAAAGTATTTTTTTCGATAAACTCTTTCCTTCTGATAGTTCCTGCCAAAGAATAAATAAAAGACAAAACCAATAATCGGAAAACTTCCTAAAACAATTAACCATGTTAGTGTTTGTGTTGGGTGTCTATTTTCAAAAAATATAACAAATCCAATAAAAATCACTGATAAACTTATTACTAAACTTAACTGCCCGTAAATTCCTCCCCGAATAGAAAAAAATAAATTAAACACATAAACAAAAAGAGCTGCAACAACAAAAAATAATCCTAACCTAGCAGTATGATTCATAGCAAACACCGCCATTCTCCCATTTACTTACATTAAGCTTAGCTCTATTCATTATTATTCCCTTATATTTACCCACAATGTCAATTTAATACTCGCTTTAAAAGCTGCTAAATTGCTCTTTTGAAAAGAACATTAATGAACCCAAAACTCCTTGAAAAAATAGGCTAATTTTCTATTTAATAAAGGTGTCTATATCTATTCAAAATGAAAGACAATTATACATGCTTCACTGTGATTCTTTGGCCTATATACACAAAGAAGCTCTACAATGCAGGCACTAACCGAACATTGTAGAGCTTCTTTTTCACTTCCAAATATTATTGTTTTATCCCTATTTTTTAATGAAAGTATTTTCTTAACTCCATAAATACTTCGTTCTCAATAATTATTTTTCCGTATTCTTGGAGAACATGAATAGTCATTTTGGAATCTTCTTGAGCATATTCTAATAAAATGCTTAATGCATTTTCTACTTCCTCTTCTGGTATTTCTTCGTCAAGGAACTGTACAAATAAGTAATATTTATCATTATAGGTATAAAGTTTGGTATCAATTCCTTCTAGTCCCTGTAGTTTGGATAAGGAGATGATGTCCTCAAAATCTTTAAATGTTAGTATAAATTCAAGACTGTCATCGTATTCTTCTTCCCCATCTTTAATGGTAAAGTGTTGATCCATCAAGTCTTCAAATCTTTCATCTACTGGTAAATCCTTCAACTTATCCTCAGGGATAGAAATTTCAAACTTCTGTCCATCTTTTGAAAGCTGTGCTTTTGTAACGAGAATTTCCAACCCTTTTTCTAATGCCTGAACCTGAATCCATAATGGTCCATCAAACATGAAATCTTCTTCTTGATGCACTTCATCCATCATTTCCCAAAATAGTTCTTCACTACGTTCCCGATTATACCAAATCTCCTCACGTTTAAAACCACGTTCTTCTATATCAATATACGAAATATAAAACTTTACTGTATGATCATTAATTCTTTCAATTTCCATACGCTAACACTCCCTTCAGACTATGATGGAAGGGACAAGAGACCCCCATACAGATTTGTTTTATTCCTTACAATAAATCGTTCTGAAATAAAAATTTATATTTTCCTTGTATTGTACCTTGTACCTTATATTTTATGACAAAAGCTGTATAAATGGAATTAAAATATCTTGGGATCGAAAAAAACCATTAAATACCCATTCAAAAAACATTCACAATTCTCAATTTTCTAAAATAAGCACAGATTAATTTAGCCTCAGGTTTTATTCCTTTTTAATACCTTATTCCTGTTTCGTTATATTTAGTAGTATTACCTCATAGAAATTATTTCAAACTAAAAAGAAAAAGCAAATAACTATCCGTTTTATCCAAACATATCGATTTTCAGTTTAAGCTAATCATTGAAACTTTTACAAAACATTCGTTCGTCGCTTCTCTTCCTATTAATAGGATTGAGCCAATTTCCCAAATAAAAAATAAAAATCTGACCAAAGGATGATAAAATCACATCCTTTAAAGTCAGATCTTTTTATACTTGCTTATAATTAGTTAACTAATCGTTGAGCTTCTCTTAATTGGAAAGTACGAACTTTTCTTGGTAAGAATCGACGAATTTCATCTTCGTTATACCCAACCTGCAGCCTTTTTTCATCAATTATAATTGGGCGTCTTAATAGCCCTGGATTATTTTGAATAATGCCAAATAAATCTTGTAGCGGCATTGTTTCTAAATTCACATTTAGTTTTTGAAAAGTTTTGCTTCTTGTTGAAATAATCTCATCGGTTCCATCTTCTGTCATACGAAGAATTTCTTTTATCTCGTCAATTGAAAGAGGCTCTGAGAAAATATTTCTTTCTTTATAAGCAATTTCATGTTCCTCTAACCATGCTTTTGCTTTTCTGCAGGATGTACAACTTGGTGAAGTGTATAATGTTACCATTTTACAAATTCACGCTCCCTTTATTTAGACATGTAATTAACTACATTCATTATAATTATAAATAACTTGAATTCTTTTTTCGAAAATTCTTAAATTATAATTAATTCAATCAAGTAATTTATATTAATTATTATACACTAATTATTTGCTTTATGGTATATGTTTTGAAAAAATTATCCACAAGTATGATTTTTTTCTGTTTATAAGATTCTATTCTTTGCAATGTTTGTTGGTGTTCTCCTCCTTTATGTAAGAAAAACTCGTTATCCTTGTACGAATTCCTCTCTTATTTTGTTGCTTATCATTATAGACGTTTGAAAACAAAAAAAGTTTCAAAAATTTACGGTATCTGTTAAAATATTTGTTTTAAAAATGAACTTATTTTTTAATACCCCTTATTTCTTTTCATTAAACCTATTTCTATTCTCAATTAAAATGTTTTAATGAAAATACGACCTTTACAGATCGTTCATCCCCAACTTCCTCAAGGGGATTTTATCTTTGCAAGCTAATTAAATTTCGTCAAAAATGTTTTTTTGTTCTTCCTCATCGTTCAATTGCACTACTTTTTCAACTGGTTCATAAGCTTCCCCGTAAAAATGGACATCCTTATATGTATGAATTTTATTATATGTCTTTACCAATGCCTGATAAACGACATCTTCTCCTTCATTATTTGGAGCCCAATAGAGAATTTCCATCGCATTTACTTCTCTAGTTGCTAATGACAACCGTCTATAACCAATCGTTTTTGCATGTTTAAATCCTTCACGCTGATAAAATTTCAATCTCTTTTTTGTATCACTATCCTTATAATTTATAGGTTCCACTTCTAATATAATTGGTTTCCCCTTCTTTTTTAGCTTCTCAACTAATTGATGCCCAAGACCTTGCCCTCTGGATTCATTAGAAACAAATAAATAATCTATAAAAATAAAGTCCTCTGCTTCCACATACATCAACACATGATATTTGTCTTCATCCTTATGATAATACTCTGGAAAATCCTTAAGCAAAGCTTCCATATGTTCTTGCGATTTCATTTCTTCAACAGGAAAATATTCATTAAGTTTATCGTACCAATGCATTTATTAATCTCCTTTTTCTTCTTTGTTATTCGGTATATAGTTAACATTTTTTGTATAATTATTTCCAGCATTCCATAATAAAAACTCAGAAACCCCTTGATCATTTAAGGCTTGTATCTGCTTTTGAATCTCCTCTTGTCCATATACTTGATAATTATCTTTACCAAGCCATGTCGCTGTGAAGTCTTGGAGCCATGGTCTTGAAATTGGCGGTTTGTCAAGTTGATTTAACTTTTGCTTTTCGACTTTTATATACTCGCTCACAAGTTCATAAGGATGGAGGTCTGGTTTTTCAATGCCAAAGTAGGAAGACCAATGACTTGGATAAATCATCGATGAAATAACATCAACATGTTTACTTATTTTTGAAAAGTTTTGCCCAATACCTGGTGCTTGATCTAAGGTTGCTGTGTATCCAAATATATCAACAGAAACCTTTACATCATATGGTTCGAGTTTCCCTTTCGCATATTCAACAAAATCTGTAACAGCTTCTACTCTATTTTCCCCTTCTGTTACATTTAATTTCTCATAATCACCCTTCGTATAGGTTAATTTATCTGCCTTATTTTCAAATCCTTCTGGAAAACGAACATAATCAAACTGTATCTCTTGGAAGCCCATTTTCGCCGCTTCCAATGCTAGATTGACATTATATTCCCAGACCTTTTTTTCAAAGGGGTTCACAAAAGCTTCTCCCCTTCCATTTGTCCAAACCTTTTCCCCTTGAACAAAAGACCATTCTGGTTTTTCCTTTGCCAGCACTGAATCTTTAAAAACAACAATGCGTGCAATCGGATAAACTTTCTCTTTTTCAAGCTGTTCCAATAATGCTTTCATGTTCTTTATAGAATCACTCCCAATTTTCTGATAAGGAGAGCTTTCTTCCGGCATAAAGGTCAAATTTCCATGGTCTTCTTTATAATCAATTACCATTGCATTTAAATCCGTATTTTTTACTAAATTGATTAATTGGTTCCACTTGCTCCCACCAATTGAGTGAGCATTTACATATATACCTCTTACCGCATCTGGGTATGAAAAATTAAAGGAATTGGTTTTCAATCTTGGTAAAGTAGCTGGCAATTGTTTTTTCATAACTTCCATTTGTTTTACTGGTTGTTTAGGAATGACATTCTCCCCTTTAGCCAAAGCGACATTAGGGAATAATAAAGATATAGTTAACCCGAAGGATATTAGTTTTTTATTCACGGCGATAACTCCCATCTATGTACAGTATCCATTATCCACTATCTTGGTATAAATTATGTATTCCTTTTATTGTAACAACTCAAACAAACTTAGGCTATTACTGTTTTTTCTCTTTTGCCACCGTGCTAGTATAAAAAGGCGACACCTCATTATCTCAGAGATTGTCGCCTTTTTTAAAATCATTATTTAGCTACTTGCGTTTTATATTTCTTATATTCACTTTCAGAGCAATAAACAAAATGACCTGGCTTTACTTCTCGCATTTTAAGTTCTTCCCCATCTTGATATTGATGAATCGCAGGATCATAAACTGTTCTTTTTCTTGTGCGCTCTGTTTCTGGATCTGGAAGAGGAATTGCTGATAGCAAGGACTGTGTATATGGATGAATCGGATTATTATATAGCTCATCTGCTGAAGCAATCTCCACTAATTTTCCAAAATACATTACTCCAATACGGTCACTTATATACTTAACCATCGATAAATCATGGGCAATAAATAAATACGTTAATCCCTTTTCCTTTTGAAGTTTCTTCATCAAATTAACAACTTGGGCTTGAATGGAAACATCTAATGCAGAAATCGGTTCATCGGCTATGATAAAATCAGGATCTACAGCTAAAGCACGAGCAATTCCGATTCTTTGTCGCTGCCCACCTGAGAATTCATGGGGATAACGATTAGCATGCTCCTTATTTAATCCAACTGTATGAAGCAAATCGTATACCTTTTCCATTCTTTCACTTCTGTTCTTCGCTAATCCGTGAATATCAATGCCTTCTGCAATAATATCTGCAACAGTCATTCGTGGATTTAATGAAGCATATGGATCTTGGAAGATCATTTGCATTTTACGATTAAATTTCTTTAAATCTGCTCTTGATTTTCTTCCATGCACGTCTTCTCCATTAAATAGAACTTGACCACCGGTTGCATCGTATAGACGAATGATTGTTCTCCCAGTCGTTGATTTCCCGCAGCCTGATTCTCCTACTAGTCCAAGCGTTTCTCCTTTGAAAATATCAAAGGTTATATCATCCACTGCTTTTACTAAGTTAGGAGTGCCCACATTAAAATATTGCTTAAGATTTTTAATTTCTAATAACTTCTCAGCCACTTATTTCTCCCCCTTTACTAATACTGGTGTTTCAAAGTTAGAGGGTAGCTTTCTCATTCTCTCTTTAACAGAAGCAGGTGGTTCTACTGCTGGTGCATTTGGATGTAAGAGCCATGACTTTACAAAATGTGTTTCTGAAACTTGATATAATGGTGGTTCCTGTTCGAAATCAATAGCTAATGCATATGGATTTCTAGCTGCAAACGCATCTCCAACTGGCGGGTTTGTTAAATCCGGCGGTGTCCCTGGTATTGCTGCAAGCTCATCTTCGTTATCATTATCTAAGCTTGGCATAGACGCAAGAAGTCCCCAAGTATAGGGATGTCTTGGATCATAAAAAATTTCATCTACAGTACCCATCTCTACAATTTGGCCTGCATACATAACAGCTACACGATCTGCCACATTTGCAACAACCCCTAAGTCATGGGTAATGAAAATAATGCTTGTATCCATTTTGTCTTGCAAATCGTTCATTAAGTCTAAAATTTGCGCTTGAATGGTAACATCTAATGCTGTTGTTGGTTCATCTGCAATTAGCAAATGTGGATTGGCAGCTAAAGCAATGGCAATCATCGCACGCTGTCTCATTCCGCCTGAAAATTCATGTGGATATTGGTCCACTCTTTTTTCGGGTTTTGCTATTCCAACTAAGCTTAAAAGTTCTATTGCTTTCTTTTTCGCCTTTTCTTTATTCATTTGCTGATGTTTAATCAGCACTTCCATAATTTGCGTTCCAATTCTCATTGTCGGATTCAAGGATGTCATTGGATCTTGGAAAATCATACTCATTTCTTTTCCACGGATGCTTTCCATCTCTTTATCCGTTTTTTGAACAATATCTTCTCCGTTAAATAAAATTTGTCCGCCTTTAATATGACCTGGAGGCATAGGAATTAATTTCATTAATGTTTGAGAAGTAACACTCTTACCTGATCCGGATTCACCAACAATTGCCAATGTTTCTCCTTTATATAAGTCAAAGGATACTCCACGAACTGCCTGCACTTCTCCTCCATACGTATGGAATGAGACTTGTAAATCCTTTACTTCTAATAATTTTTCCATTTATCTCACTCCTTACTTACGTAGTCTTGGATCAAGAGCATCTCGGATTCCGTCACCTATAACATTAAATGCAAAGATTGTTAAACAAATAAACATTGCCGGGAAGAATAATCGCCATGGGTAATATTGCATCGCTCCGATTCCATCATTAGCCATTGTTCCCCAGCTAGCTAATGGAGGCGTTAACCCTAATCCAAGATAGCTTAAAAACGCTTCTGTAAAAATAGCGTTTGGCACAGTTAGTGTTAAAGTTACAAGAATAGGTCCCATTGCATTAGGAATTAAATGCTTGCCCATTATTCTTGATACTCCTGCTCCTAATGTTCTAGAGGCAAGTATATATTCTTGACTCTTTAAAGATAATACTTGTCCTCGAACCATACGAGCCATATTAATCCAACCTGTAATGCTCATCGCTAAAATCATCGTCCAAATTCCTTGTCCAAGCACAACCATTAGAAGGATTACAAGTAATAGGTAAGGAATTCCATATAATACGTCTGCTATACGCATCATCACTTCATCAACCTTACCACCTTTATAACCTGCAATTCCTCCCCAGATTACCCCAATCACTAAGTCGATTAATGCAGCAGCAATCCCAATGAAGAGGGATATCTTTGCCCCATACCAAATACGTTCGAACATATCTCGACCCAATTCATCTGTTCCAAAATAATGCTCTGCACTTGGTGGTTGATTTGTTTTTGTTAGATCATTTTCATAGTAATTGTATGGCGTAAGGAATGGTCCAACAAATGCCATGACGATTAAAAGAATTAATAGTACAAGTCCAAATACTGCAAGTTTATTTTTCTTAAAACGAGTAAATACATCTTTCCAAAAAGACAGACTTGCTTTTGAAATCTTCTCTGATTCAACGCTGCTATTTCCTACTATTTCAAATTTATCTTTCGAAATTTCTTGCATCTTTACTCTCCTTTCTTCCCGCCCGATAATTTAATTCGAGGATCTATTAATCCGTACAATATATCGACAAGAAGAACAGATACTAACAGGATAATACTATAGAAAACAGTAACTCCCATAATAGCTGTATAATCACGATTGTTTATACTTTTTACAAACTGTGATCCTAGTCCCGGGATACCAAAGATTTTTTCAATAACAAAACTTCCTGTAACGATCCCAGCTGATAATGGTCCCATGTAGGAAACAACTGGTAGAATCGCATTACGAATTGCATGCTTTACGGTAATATTAAAGCCGCTAATTCCTTTAGCTTTTGCTGTTTTAATATAATCATTGCTTAATACTTCTAGCATGGAAGATCTAGTTAAACGGGCAATAAATGCTGTTGGACCAGCTGCTAACGCTATTGCCGGCAGGACACTTTGCATAAATGTTCCCCATCTTGCTACAGGGAAAATACCTAGCTTCATCGCAAAAATATATTGTAAAAAAGCAGCCATTATAAAGGATGGTACGGAGATTCCTAATACAGCAACGATCATTGCCAAATAATCTTGCCATTTATTATGTCTTAATGCAGCAATTACACCCAATGTAACGCCAATTGCTAAAGCAATGAAAATGGCTTCGACTCCCAGTACTAAGGAAACGGGGAAGCCCTCATTGATTAATTGATTAACAGTCTGACTCTTATATTTAAAAGATGGACCAAAATCCCATTGAACAACTCTTAACAAATAATCTCCATATTGAGCATACCAAGGTTGATCAAGACCATAATGGGCATTTAAATTTGCTTCGATTGCAGGTGGCATTTTCTTTTCCGATGTAAATGGGTTACCCGGTGCCATCCTCATGAAGAAAAACGTTGCTGTAATGATTAACCATAAGGACAGTGCCATAAACAGCAAACGTTTTGTCAAGTACTTTATCATGGTTTTACCTCCATTTTTTTCTAAAACAACGCCAATTAGAAAGGAAGAGGATGTCTTAGGGAACGAGCTTCCTAGTGTATCACTCGTTAAATAAGACAGCCTCTTTTATCTCTTTGATCTTGTAGTTCATGAATGGTTTTCTTGTCCTAATTACACAAACAATTTAATATTATTTTTCAACAACTTCTTTATGCAATTAGAATTTGAAATCCTTTTAACATGATTGCGAAACAAAGTAATTCCTTTTATTATTCAAAATGTGCCCATTTCAACTGAGCTTCCCCTAAACCTGAAATTACTACATCCTTCAGATTCTCTTTTTGTACCCAAGTGTTTGTATAAAAATATACAGGTGCAATTGGAAGTTCATTCATTAAAATAGCTTCTGCATCTTGTAATAATTGTTTACGCTTCGCTTCATCTGTTTCCTTTTGTGAAGCAATAAGAAGTTTTTTGTATTCTGGATTTTCCCAACCAGTATCGTTATTTCCGCCGTCTGCATCACGATACAATTCTAGGAAGTTAAATGCATCATTGTAGTCACCAGACCATGACATACGCCCAATCTGATAGTCACCAGAATCAATTTTTTCTAAGTAAACTTGCCATTCTTCGTTGTCTAATTCGACATTAATACCAAGGTTTTGTTTCCACATATCTTGAACTGCTTGCGCAATTTTAGCATGTGCTTCACTTGTATTATAAGATAATGTAATTTTTGGTAAGTCTTCTACACTATCATAGCCTTCTTCTTTCAAACCTTTTTCAAGAGCCGCTTTTGCTGCTTCGATATCATTATCTTTAAAGTAGCCTTTTTCGTTTTCAGAAAACATTGTTGGAGGAACAACTGCCATAGCTGGGATTTGTCCACCTTGTGTAATTTGCTCAACAATCGCTTGACGATCAATTGCATATGTTAATGCTTTGCGAATATTTTCATTGTTAAATGGCTTTTCATTCGTATTAAATTTATACCAATACGTACCTGCTATTGCTTTAATATTTAGGTCCCCATTGTCTTTTAATGCTTTAATAGCATCTGTAGGCAATGAACCAAATGGTAAACCAGCCCAATCTAACTCATCGTTATCAAACATGCTTAATTCCGTTGTTGGATCTTCTACCATTGACATTTCCACAGTCTCTAATTTAACCGTGTCAGCATCCCAATAATCTTCATTCTTTTCTAAAAGAATAGACTCACTATGATTCCACTCTGTCATTTTGAAAGGACCGTTTGTAACATAATCATCGCCAGCATCTTTATACCAATCTGGATTTGCTTCTGCTACATTTTTATTCACTGGGAAATAAGTATAGAAAGCTAGTAATTGTAAGAAGTATGGTGTTGGATTTACTAAAGTTACTTCTAAAGTTTTTTCATCCACTGCTTTAATAGCAACATCATCAAGTTTACCTTCACCATTATTAGCTGCTTCAGCACCTTTTATGGCATACAATTGATAGGCATATTGTGATTGGTTTTGAGGATCAATAGCCCATTTCCAAGCATATTCAAAATCTGCTGCTGTTACTGGATCACCGTTTGTCCATGTTGCATCTTCACGAATTTTGAATGTATAGTTTAATTGATCGTTTGAAACTTGAATATCTTCGGCCATTGCAGGCTGAGGCACTCCATCTTTATCAATACGAGTTAAACCTTCAAACGTTTGAATTAACACTCCACCAGACGTTGAATCTGTTGCTAGTGCTGGATGTAATGTTGGTGGCTCTGAAACGATGTTCAAGCGCAAGTTCTGTGATGATTTATCACTTCCACCATTGTCATTACCACATGCAGCAAGAAATGCACTTAGCACAAGCACTAAGCTCATTAGTACAAGCATTCTTTTTCTCATGTAATTACCCCCTAAATAATTTTCCTCAAATGGAACTTCGAAAATAGCTTTCCCATTCTAAACCTTAGAATACACAAACAATCATTTCCTAAATAGTCTGTCAATTATAATAAACGACTATTAATGTATTAAAAACGATTAAATGAAAACCCCCATACATAGCGCTCAATATTATTATTTCGAAATAACTATTTCGCTAGTTCAACCTTTTATGTATTCTTATGTGTTTTAAAAAGTCTGAAAATACAACTACCTAATCCATTCGTAATCACAATTATATAATCGGAATATTTTTTACGCAAGAACTATGTAGAATTTTGTAGAATAAAAACAAATCAGAAATATACAAATCTACAGAATAATTATATTAATATAAATTTATCTAAATTTTTCTAATTCATAGAATTCATTTAACCGTTCTCATCTTCCTCATTTACCTTTAGACGAATCATTTATCTTTCTTTTCATCTGGCTCACTCTTTTTGTTTCTTCCACATACAGACTAAGCTGTTTTAAATCTGCATCTACTACACTAAATCCAATTTATGCCGTATACCTTCAACACTCCTTTAGAAACAACATTACTAATAGAAATCCACGATTTTTTCTATGAAAAACGACAAACTTTGAGAAAACAGCCTTTGAATATCACTAATCATGCTAAAATGGTTATAATAATGAATATAATGTAGTTTCTGGGTTCTCTCTTTTTTGCTCTGTTTAACGAAAAAGTTGCTTTCTGATGCGAAGTGTACTTCACTAACGAGCGCTAAACCAACGAATAGAAACCTAGTAAATAATATGAACAGTTTGTTTAGAGGATGCTTTCAACTAAACATTCGTGTCTAGAATACATAATGGAGGAAGTATTATAATGAAAACTATCTTTTCTGGGATTCAACCAAGCGGCACTATAACTTTAGGAAATTATATTGGTGCTTTAAGTCAATTTGTCGAGCTACAAGATGAATATAATTGTTTCTTCTGTATCGTCGATCAACATGCGATTACAGTACCTCAAGATCGAATGGTATTAAGAAAAAATATCCGCAGTTTAGCTGCACTTTACTTAGCAGTAGGTATTGATCCTAATAAAGCAACTCTATTCATTCAATCAGAAGTACCTGCCCATGCCCAAGGAGCATGGTTAATGCAATGTATCTCTTATATTGGAGAATTAGAGCGAATGACACAATTTAAGGACAAATCGACTGGTAAAGATGCTGTTTCTGCTGCATTATTAACATACCCACCATTAATGGCGGCAGATATTCTTCTATATAGTACAGATATCGTTCCAGTTGGAGAAGACCAAAAGCAACATCTTGAATTAACGCGTGATCTCGCAGAGAGATTTAATAAAAAATACAATGATATTTTGACAATACCTGAAGTTAGAATTCCAAAAGTAGGGGCAAGAATTATGTCTCTTCAGGATCCTACGAAAAAAATGAGTAAATCGGATACTAACAACAAAGCTACTATTACGTTATTAGACGAGCCAGCACAGATTATTAAAAAAATCAAAAGTGCCGTTACAGATTCAGAAGGTGTTGTTAAATTCGATCGAGAAAATAAGCCGGGAGTTTCTAACTTGCTTTCCATTTATTCTATCCTCTCTGGAGAAAGCGTGGAGAGCCTGGAAGCCAAATATGAAGGAAAAGGATACGGAGATTTCAAGTCAGATTTAGCAAACGTTGTGGTTGATGCATTAAAACCAATCCAAGAGAAATACAATGAGCTTATGAACTCTACTGAATTAGATGATATATTAGATGATGGAGCAGCAAAAGCTAATAAAGTAGCTGGTAAAATGATTAAGAAAATGGAAAATGCGATGGGATTAGGACGTAAGCGTCGTTAATTTAAATCTCTTATGGAAACGATGGAAAAGAGGATGTTCCATTATTCCTACTGATTGATTATTTCTTGGAAAAACAAAATTTTCAAGTAATAAATCTTTAAAAACGAAGAGGAATGAAGCGGAAGACACTCGAGGCGCCGGGGAGGAATCTTAAGACTAGCCCATGGAAAGCGACGTGTATTCAGACTGCGAGCTTCTTCCCAAAATAAAAAAA
>Ga0182738_1005897_pt1 | contig 12918 bp, 10 predicted proteins | sample eDN5th30CBELigMG_FD_128876 | JGI IMG/M metagenome (GOLD analysis project Ga0182738, IMG submission 128876) | Enriched Miracle-Growth compost microbial communities from Emeryville, California, USA - eDNA 5th pass 30_C BE-Lig MG (version 2)... ...
CGGCGACGAGCAATTTCAGCCATGGAACGATGCTGGCTTCGCTTTTCGCACCAACGAGACCTTTAATGAATGCACCATTGACCTGCGGTCCGAGGCCTCCCGACGAAATCAACAGCAGAGAGCGCACATCGACAACACCGCGAGCCGCCGTGACAGTCGCGACAGCTCCGCCAAGTGAATGTCCGACCAAAAGACAGGATGTTACACCCAATGATACGAGTGTTGTCTCAACGCTTGCTGCAATCCCGTCGATGCTTTCAGGAACAACGCGTGGTGAATTACCGTGTCCCGGAAGATCGAGCGCCAGAATTGGATGACCGAGCGATGCACCGGCAAACAACCCACGCCACGAATTGAGATCAGCAGCAAAACCGTGGATCAGAACAACCGGCAAACGGCCTGCTTCACCCTCACGCAGCCAGACTGCATTGAGCTGCCCAGATGAAATAGGTTCAGTAGTTCCACTTGCAGATGGCTTTGCTGCGATCGCCGTGTTTACAGGTTTTTTGGCACTGAAATTGCCCTCAACGTCCTTCTTCTGAACGCGCCCTTTCGGGCCTGAACCCTGAATGGACGTAAGATCAATGCCTGCTTCGCGGGCAAGCCGACGGGCGAGCGGTGTTGCCCGCACATCATTGGCTGAACCCGCTTCATCGTCTTGGGAGGACTTGGGTTCAACCTGTTTTGGGGATGCTGTTTCAATGGCCGCTTCTACGGGCGCAACAACAGCTGGTTCCTCAACGATAGGAGGCGACTTGCCGTTACGCTCTTCACCTTCAGCATAAATCCAGGCGACAGCTTGACCGACGGGTACAACAGCCCCTTCCTCAGCAGTAATATCTGCGATTATACCGGATGCTGGAGCATCGACTTCCATCGCCGCCTTATCGGTCTCAATTTCAAAGAGAAGCTGACCTTTCGTGACGGTATCGCCATCTTTAGCAAACCATCGCGAAATCTGCCCCGTCTCCATATCCATATCAACCTTGGGGAGAATGACTTCCACAGCCATGGCTAGCGCACTCCTTTGGCCAGATCACGAGCGCTTTTCAGGATGTCAGGCACCTGCGGAACGGTCGCGCGTTCAAGATCAGGATTATAAGGAATTGGAGTTTCGGCTCCGCCAAGACGCACAATTGGCGCATCAAGATAGTCGAAGGCATCACTTTCCGCCACAATAGCAGATATTTCAGCGCCTATACCAAGGGTCTTTACCGCTTCATAAACGCAAAGAAGCTTCGACGTCTTCTTGACGCTTTTAATGATGGTTTCACGATCAATCGGACGCACGGTGCGCAGGTCGATCACTTCAACATCAATGCCTTCCTTGGCAAGTTCAGCGGCGGCATCTAGGGCTTTGTGCACCATGATTGCCGTTGCAACGATGGTCACGTCGCGCCCTTCGCGAACCACTTCCGCCTTGCCGATTGGTACGGTGTAGAAGCCTTCAGGCACCGGACCTTTGGTCTTGTAGAGCAACTTATGCTCGAAAATCATAACCGGATCGGGATCTTCAACGGCTGCAAGCAACATGCCCTTGGCATCATAAGGTGTCGAAGGCTGTAAAACTTTAAGCCCCGGCACATGACCAAGCCATGCTTCAAGGCTCTGGCTGTGCTGCGCCGCAGCGCCCGTTCCCGAACCTGCCGGAAACCGCATAACCAGCGGCACCGAAACTGCACCACCAAGCATGTAACGGATTTTTGCAGCCTGGTTGACGATCTGTTCCATCGCAAGTGCTGCAAAATCGGAGAACTGGAACTCAAAGATCGGGCGCATACCCGTCAGTGCTGCACCGACAGCAACACCTGCACCGCCCAGTTCTGAAATCGGCGTATCCATGACCCGGTCTTCACCGAAACGATGCACCAGATCACCAGTCACCTGAAATGCGCCGCCATATACGCCAATATCTTCACCCATCAGGAATACGCGGTCGTCGCGTTCCATAGCAATTGCCATAGCTTCCTGAATGGCTTGCGAATAGCTCAACTCACGGATTGTCGTGTCCATATTCAAATATCGTCCGTGTAAACGTCGCGGGTCAGGTTAGTCAGATCAGGTGCCGGGCTGTTCTTGGCGAACTCGATCGCATCAGCGATTTCCTTCTCCACTTGAGCGCGGATTTCCTCGATCTCGGCGTCATTGATGAAGCCATAGGCTTTCAAGTCGGCCTCAAAATGCGCGATTGGATCGCGATCATTCTGCCAATGCTCGATTTCTTCCTTGGTGCGATAGCGGTTGCGATCACTCTTGGAATGACCGCGGATACGGTATGTCTTGTTTTCAATAAGTGTCGGACCATCGCCGCGCCGTGCGCGTTCAGTGGCTTCATTCATGGCCTCTGCTACTTCCGACAGATTGTTACCATCGACGATCACGCCGGGCATATTGTAGGCCGAGGCGCGGTCTGCAACATTGGCAACCGCTGTCGAGCGCTTGGTGGAGGTAGACATGCCGTAGCCATTGTTTTCACAAACGAAAACAACAGGAAGCTTCCAGACAGCCGCCATATTGAGAGCTTCGTGGAAAGCGCCTTCATTATTTGCGCCATCACCAAAGAACGATACGACTACCTTGCCGTTCTTCTGCTTCTTGGCGGAAAGCGCAGCACCGACCGCAATCGGAATACCACCACCAACAATACCGTTCGCGCCGAGATTTCCCTTGGAAACGTCGGCAATGTGCATCGAGCCACCACGGCCTTTGCAATAACCTGTTTCCTTGCCGAAAAACTCAGCAAACATACGTTTCACGTCTGCACCCTTGGCGATGCAATGACCGTGGCCGCGATGGGTCGACGTGATCATGTCATCATCATTGAGCGGCAGACAGGATCCCATCGCGCTCGCTTCTTGACCGATGGAAAGGTGCATCGTTCCGTGAATGAGACCGCGCGTGTAGCTTTCTTCCGCGCCTTCTTCAAAGCGGCGGATAAGATACATCTTATGCAGCGCTTCTTTCAGTTGCTCCGGCGAATAGGTGCGGAAGGCATAAGGCAAGTTATGACGGTCGCCCGTATCCTGCGGCTGGACTTTTTTGGCTTGAACCATGATGTTTTGTCCTCACGCTCCGTAAACGAGCTTGTCTTGACGCGCGCGCAGTTCAGCAATCTTGGAACCGGGAGCCACTGCCGCATTATCGTAAGTGATAAGCTCGCCCTTCTTGATCGGCTTGGTCACGCTGCCACCCTGCAGAAGCCCGCAAGGGATCGCATGTGCACTGCGCGCCTCGCCCGAAGTCATTATCCATGCGCGGTAGCAATACTCGCCAATCGCATCGAGCTTTTCGCCCGGCTGCATGTCCTTCTTTGCAACCGCAGCCACTTCTGCGACCGGCTTTGAAAGCGGAACCATGTCAGGCTTGCCGTAAAGAACAACGCGGGCGCAGGTGAGCGGCACTTCAAGGGAAGTCAGGTGATATGGACGATGGAACGTGAAATATGGACCCTTGCCCATTTTCAGATCTTCCATGCGCTCGGAAATACGCGGATGCGACATGTCGGCCACGACAAACACGCCCGGCGCAACGCCCTTTCCGATGGAGTAATCAACCACACCGACCTTCGACAGCACGCCGCCGTCCTTTTCAGGGATCAGCGTCTTATTGAGCTGGTCGAGCGTTGCAGCGGGGCCGTGCATACCAGCTTTATCGGGGACAAGACCTGTGGCATTGGCAATAGCCGCCATTTCAACCATGGTCTTTGAACCATCAACGAATTCCACCAACATGCGTACATTCATGTTACGGCGCGTGGCTTCTTCCATATATTCTTCTGGAATGGCGTCGATATTGAGCGGATTGTTCTTGCCCTTGCCCGCCGCCACAATCGGATGGCCCATGGCAGTCACAAACTCGATCAGCTCCATGCAGGATGACGGCTCATCGCCTGCGCCCAGCGAATAGGTCACGCCAAGGCGTTCAGCTTCGGCTTTCAGATAAGCACCGATGGTGACGTCCGCTTCAACATTCATCATGACAAGATGCTTGCCATGCTCCATAGCGCGCAGGCCGATTTCAGCCCCCACAGCCGGAACACCGGTTGCATCGATCACGACATCGATAAGATCGTTTTCGAGAATCAGATTGGCGTTGTCCGTTACTGCGACCTTGTGCGCCTCCATAGCCGTCGTCAGATCGGAAGCGGTCGAGACCTCACGCCCATGACCTTCTTCCTGAAAAGCAATATCAACCGCCTTGAGTGCATTGGGAATACGCAGTTCGGAGATAGCACCAACTTCGATACCCGGCATATGCGCAACACGCGTGACGATATCGGTACCCATTTCGCCTGAGCCAATCAGTCCGATGCGGATTGGTCGCCCACTATCCGCACGCGCCTGCATGTCACGCGCCAAACCTGTCAACGCCACATTGGTTGCCATTGTTTCCTCCTGAATGTCCCTGCAAAATTCTCGCAGTCTCCTCTGCTGTATTATCGATTAATGAACATTTGTTTCTAAGTCAATACCAGTGTTCATATCAGACAAGGCAGGCAGCCATTCCAAATGCCATCTTGTTATTCAACTTTAGTTTGCTATAGAATACAAATGTTCTGCCGTTTCGCTCAATTCACATTTTGAAACGTCGATACGTGCGAGCTAATAATGGCGTTCTGTTAGCTCGGCGCACTTTGGGAAGTGCTCCGGGGGGAGGAGAAATAAATGGACGCATTTCTGAGCGGATTAAAATCGGCAGTCGACACTCTTGGGGCGACCGTGCTGCTGCCTATCGTCATTTTCATCATTGCAGTGGTACTCGGTGCGAAAGTTGGCAAAGCTTTCCGCGCAGCCGTTACCATCGGCGTCGCTTTCATCGGCATCAATCTTGTTCTGGGGCTTATGTTCACCTCTATTGGTGAAGTGGCCCAGGCTATCGTCACCAATACCGGCATCAAGCGCGATATCGTCGATGTCGGCTGGCCTTCCGCTGCTGCAATCGCCTTTGGCTCATCGGTGGGCTTGTGGGTTATTCCAGTTGGCATTCTGGTCAACATCGTCCTTTTGCTGCTTCGCTGGACGCGCACACTGAATGTCGACGTATGGAATTTCTGGCACTTTGCTTTCGTTGGCTCACTGGTTGTCGCTGCAACGGACAATCTCGCCTACGGCATCATCATTGCAGCACTTGTAGCCGCTTTGTCGCTGCTGTTCGCAGACTGGTCCGCGCGCGCGGTTCAGCAGTTCTACGGCGTACCGGGCGTTTCCGTACCGCATCTGGCTTCAGCGCAAATTCTGCCGATTGCCATCGTGCTCAACTGGATCATGGATCGTATTCCGGGCATCAATAAAATCAACATCAGCACCGAGACCATCGAACGCCGCTTCGGCGTGTTCGGCGAGCCGGTCGTGCTCGGTCTGATCATCGGCCTGGTGCTTGGTCTTATCGCATTTTACAATGCAGGAGATTTCGGCACGGTTCTCGCCAAGGTTCTCGGCACCGGAATGACACTGGCGGCGGTCATGCTGCTTCTGCCGCGTATGGTCAAAATCCTGATGGAGGGCCTGCTGCCGGTTTCTGATGCCGCACAGGAATTTGTGCGCAAGCGTACAGGAGACCGCGAACTTCTCGTCGGTCTCGACTCGGCAATCCTGATCGGACATCCGGCTGCAATCTCGTCGTCACTCATTCTGGTGCCGATTGCGATCATTCTATCGGTTATTCTGCCAGGAAACCGCGTGATCCTGTTCGCCGACCTTGCCGTCATTCCGTTCATCGTCGCCATGACGGCGCCGCTCCTGAAAGGAAACGTGTTCCGCATGGTCGTCGTTGGAACCATCACGCTCGCCATCGGCTTCTATGTCGCTAATGCACTTGCACCGTTGTTCACCAACGCTGCAGTTTCGTCTGGCTTCAAGCTGCCTGAAAACGCCTTGCAGATCACCTCGGTGGTCGATGGATTCCTGTGGGTGCCTTACGTCATCATCTCCGCCATCCAGTGGCTTGGTGCTTTTGGTATCGCGGTAATCGCCATTGTTATTGCAGCACTTTTCATGCTCTATCGTCGCAATACGTTGGCATGGGAACGCGCCGCAGGTGCCGAGGACGAGCCTGCAGATGAAATTGCCGCTTAACGGCGGCAATGATCGATGCATGAAATACAAGTCGCACGTCGAGATCGGCGTGCGACCTTCTTTGAATGGAGAATGGAATGGCTGCTGGTCTGATTGATTTTCTCGATCCACAAGCGATCGAACTTCAGAGCGAGGCAAAGACCAATGAAGAGATCATCCGTATTCTGGCAGGAAAACTGGAGAAGCTAGGCTATGTAAAGCCAAGCTATGCCGACGCAGTCGTCCGTCGTGAGCTGTCTATGCCGACAGGATTGCCGCTGGAACGCGAGGAGAACGTTGCCGTCCCGCATACCGATCCTGAGCATGTCATCAGGGCTGGTATTGCTTTCGCCACCCTGAAATCGCCTATCCAGTTTGCCAATATGGAAGACCCGGAAGAAGCTGTCCCGGTTGGATATGTGTTTCTGCTTGCCATCGATGACAAGGACAAACAGATTGAGACCTTGCAGCAGATCATGGCAACCATTCAGGATGCTGACGCACTCGACAGGCTGAAGGCAGCGCGCACGCTTGAGGATGTTGAAACTGCTCTGCAATAAAGACATTCCACCCGAAAGGCTGGAGTCTTTACAACCGAATTCGAGATAACAAAAATACGACATTCGCGCGTTCCGTTGAGTGCACGAACATTGGAGGAAACCATGGCCAGAATAAAAACAATTCTCTTCGCTTGCGGCACCGGCGTAGCGACATCTACGGCAGTGAACGCAACCGTTACCGAAGAAATGAAAAAGCGCGGGCTTACCTTCAATGCTCAGCAGGCGAAAGCAACTGAAGTCGCGTCGCTGGCCGACAATGTGGATTTCATCGTTTCCACGACTCCCATTTCGGCTTCAGTGACCAAGCCCGTCATCAAGGGCCTGCCGTTCCTGACCGGTATCGGCAAGGATCAGGTTCTCGATCAGATCGAAGCAGAACTGCGCAAATAACCCTACCCGAAAGGGTCAGTTGTCTTACGTTACTTGCTACGACCTCTCGACCGGCTTCGATCATCAGGCCGGTTGAGGCATTCTCGGCAAACTGGTCAGCAGTTTCCGCGTATAGACATGCTGCGGATCGGCCAGAATGTCCCGCGTATTGCCCTGCTCCACGATCCGGCCCTTTTCCAGAACGATCAGCCGTTCGCACAAGAGCGCAACCAGTGCAATGTCGTGCGACACCACCACGAAAGTCGTGCGTTCTGAAAGAGAGCGCATGAGATCAATGATACGGGCCCGTGTTGTCAGATCGAGCGCGCTGACCACTTCGTCTGCTATGATTAGATCAGGCTTCGAGACAATTGCCCTGGCTATGGCGATACGCTGGCGCTGGCCACCGGAAAACTCGTGCGGATAGCGGCGGATAGCATCCGCAGGTAAATCAACGGAAGCAAGCGCCTGCGCAACAGCCTGCACGATGTCGGTTTCGATTTTCAGAGACCGCAACGGCTCGGCAATAATGTCGAAGACACGCTGACGTGGATCGAGCGATGAATAGGGATCCTGAAATACTGCCTGCACCGAACGGCGGAAGTCGCGCATAAAACTGCGATTGCGAATATCCAGACGCTCCCCGCGAAACGAAACATTCCCGGATGATGCGCGTTGCAGCCCGAGCAATAGTTTCAAGATGGTCGTCTTGCCGGAACCCGATTCACCAACGATGCCCAGATTGCTTCCGATCTCAAGTTTCAGATCGACATCGTGCAGAACTGTCTTGCCGCCTGTATAGGCGAAGGAAACGTCCGAAAGGTCCATCAACGTCATCGCGCAACCTCCAGCGCAGCATCGAACGCCCGTGCAGCGGCCACGAGCCCCTGTGTATATGGCTGCTGCGGATCGGTGAAGAGTGCCGCAACCGGCCCTTCTTCTATAAGTTTTCCGTGCCGCAGGACCAGCGCGCGTTCAGTAACGGTCGCAACCACCGGCAAATCGTGACTTATGAATAGAAGTCCCATGCCCTCGTCCCGCACCAGTTGCTCCAGCAGTTTCAAAATCTCGGCCTGCGTGGTGACATCAAGCGCCGTCGTCGGCTCGTCCGCAATCAAAAGCTTGGGGCGACAGGCAAGAGCCATTGCGATGGCCGCACGCTGGCGCTGGCCGCCCGATATTTCGTGTGGCCAGGAACGGGCAATGCGTTCCGGGTCCGGCAGGGATACACGCTCCAGAAGCGAGTGGACCTCTGCATTCACTTCAGCTTGCCCAATTCTGCGACCATCCCGACGCGCGCGGCGACGAACGACCAGACCGACTTGTTTGCCAATCCGCATTAGTGGGTCTAGCGCCGTCATCGGTTCCTGAAAGACTGTTGCAATGCTCTGCCCACGCAACGGCACCAGATCCCGATCTCGCGCACCTATCACCTGATGGCCGTCGAGCGTGATCGATCCGCTTGCCCGCATGCCATCCGGCAACAGTCCCATGATGGCAAGAGCCGTCAACGACTTACCTGAACCAGATTCACCGATCAGGCCAACCCTTTCGCCCTGTCCAACCGACAGCGAAACGCCGGAGATCAGAGACCTGCCTGCCGTTTCTATCTGAAGGTTCTCTACATTCAGCAATGAGCTCAACGTTGCCTCCTTCGCGTTGGATCGGCCACGTCACGCAGCCCATCGGCAAACAGATTGAGCCCTATCACCAATGAGACAAGCGCCAGACCGGGCGCAATAGCGCCGAATGGCGCCGTATAAACCGACGCCTGTGCCTCTTGCAGAAGACGGCCCCAGGATGAATTGGGCGGCGGGGCCCCAAGGCCAAGATAGGAAAGCGATGCTTCCGCAATCACTGCCAGTCCGAACTGAAGCGCAAAGTTGACGATCAGGGTTGGCCAGATATTTGGCAGCACATGGATGCGGACCAGCCCGAGCCACGATGTGCCGGAAATGCGTGATGCCGTAATGTAATCCATCGCCAGAACACGTTTGGCAAGAATGCGCGTCAGACGTGCCACAATGGCCGATCCGGCGATACCGATGGCCACGATGGCAGTCGTCAGGCTTGCACCATCGCTCGAAGCCACGATCAGCATGGCCAGCAACAGTGTTGGGAAGGCAATGAGGATATCGAGCGTTGCCGCCAGCACATCATCAAGCGTCTGGGTCGCGAATGCAGCAAGAACACCCATCGTCACGCCAATCACCGCGCTGAGCGCGATGGCTCCACAGCCGACGACAAGCGCAATGCGCGAACCGATCATGATTTGCGTCATCAGATCGCGTCCCAGACGATCCGTACCGGCCCAATGCAGCCAGGACGGAGCCTCCAGTCGTCCACCCACCATTTCGCCGACGCCGTAAGGTGTCCAGACCAGCGAGAGAAGAGCGACAGCCAGATGCAATCCCAGCAGCAATCCACCTACAATAAGGGGCCATGGCAGTCGGTAAGCAGGCTTTCCATCCCGGACGGCGAGCGTCGTATCAGCAGGCCCCGTCATGCGCTACCTCCCCCGGACCGCTGGCGCAAGCGTGGGTCGATCAGCCGCTGCAGGAGATCTGCGGCGAAGCCAACCAGCAATACCAGAAGCGTCGATACAAACAGCACACCCTGAACGTTGGGATAGTCGCGCTGCTCTATGCCGAGCAGAAGCATCGAACCGAGGCCAGGCAGCGAGAACACACGCTCGACTACCACGGCACCGAGCAAAGTCGAGGCAAGCTCTATGCCAAGAATCGAGATCACTGGAACGGCACCATTGCGAATACCGTGGCGAATAAGCGCCTGCGAGAATGTTGCGCCAAGCGCCCGCGCGGTGCGAAGATAATCGCTGCCAAGCACGTCCTGGGTGGCTGAACGGACATAACGGATCAATGAGGCCGACATGACGATGGCAATTGTCGCGACCGGTAATATCAGCGACTGAAAAGCAGCGGGCACCGATTGCCATCCACGTGACGGGAAACCACCCGAAGGAAACAGCCGGAGCTTAACTGCGAAAAACCAGACCAGCAGAATGCCAATCCAGAACACCGGTACGGCAATGCCGAACTGGGAAACGACAGATATCAACGATCCATACCAGCGGTTCTGGCGCACGACCGACAGAATGCCGAGTGGTACCGCGATCATGATTGCAACGACGAATGCCATTAACGTCAACGGCACGGTCACGATCAGCCGCTTGCCGATCTCGGCAAGAACCGGTGCTCCGCTCACAAAGGAATTACCAAGATCGAAGCGTAACAGGCTACCGATAAAACGCAGAAATTGTTCATAAAGCGGCAGGTCCGAACCGACCTGCTTGCGTGCGGCCTCGATCTGCGCGGCATCCGCACCGACAGAAACAAGCGCATTGGCAGGATCGCCCGGCAACAGGCGCAACAGCAGAAACAACACGATTGAAGCGATGAAAACCGATAGAACCAATATGGCCGATCGGCGAATAATATAGGCGAAAATAGCGTTTACCTCTCCGATGTGAGGGGCAGCGCTCAGACCCTCATGCAAATGCGACAACGCCGCCGGAAATTAATTCAGGCGGCGCGCTCTGTCGAGTTATGTTCTCGATATCGACAGGCGGTTATTATTCCGCCTTCACGATGTCATAAGCGAAGAACTGGGAATTCAGGCCATTGATCGGGTAACCGCTCACTGATTTCTTCGAAACAACGATCTGCGGATAGAGATAGAACCAGTTGCTGGCCGCATCTTCGGCAATGATCTTGTTGGCTTCCGTCAGCTTGGCCGTCTGTTCATCCGTTGTCGTGCTGGCTTCGGCTGCCTTGATAAGATCGACGACTTTTGGATTGTTGTAACCCCAATAGAAATCGGGATTGCCGTAGAAGACGATGTCACGATGGTTCACATGTTCCTGCAAGGTGGCTTGGAAATCATGTGCCTTATAGACCTTCGTGTACCATTCATTGGCGGTGATGATGTTGATCTTGACCGTTACGCCGATCTTGGCCAGCTCGCTTTGGATGAACTGCGCCGCAATCGGGTGCGGATCATAGTTCGGCGTATCAATAGTGAACGTGAAACCATTCGGATAACCAGCTTCCTTGAGAAGTTCCTTGGCACTTTCAGGATCATAGGCGTCAACCTTGGTGAGATCAACATACCACGGATCTGTCGGCGGAACGAACGAGCCGATCAGCGTGCCGTAATCGCCCCATACAGCCTTCAAAAGCTTCTGGTCGTCGATTGCACGGGCAAGCGCCTTGCGCACTTTGACATTATCGAACGGCGCAACGCGGTCGTTATAGGCCAGCAGCAGCTTGGTGGTGGATTGTCCTTCGCTGACGGTGAAATCAGGATTATCCTTGAACTGCGCCAGAGAATCCGGGCTTTGAACCGACGTGATGATATCCACCGAGCCAGTCAGCAAAGCATTGTTCAGTGCACTGGCATCGGTGAAATACTGGAAGACCACCTCGCCGTTTTTCGGCTTTGCGCCCCAATATTTATCGAAGCGCTTCATCGACAGAGACGACCCACGGCGCCAGTCTTCAAGCTCGTAAGGCCCGGTTCCATCTTCCTTCGACTGCAGATCCTTCGCTTCGTCGTTCACCACCCATACATAGCTGAGATTGTAAGGCAGCGAGATGGAGCGCGAGGACAGCTTGACGACGACAGTTTCATCGTCCGGAGTCTCAACGGCCGAAATGGTCTTGAGGCTGCTTTTGCGCGAACTTTTCGATTCCGGTGCGGCAACGCGCTCAATGGAGAATTTGACGTCCTTGGAAGTCAGCGGCGCACCCGAATGAAAAGTTACATCCGGCTGCAGCTTGAACGTATAGGTCAGCCCGTCATCGCTGACGCTGTAATCCTTCGACAGAACCGGCTCAACCTTGCCGTCATCGGCAAGTCGAAACAGGGCCTCATAGACATTGCCGTTGAAGGCTTCGTTGATGCCCTGCCCTGCACCGGCGGTATTGTCGAGGTTTTGCGGCTCGTAGAGCGAACCGATATTGATTGTCGCGTCCGGGTCGCTTTCCTGCGCCAGCGCCTGGCTGAACGATCCGATACAGAGCGTCACGACCAATGCCGCACTCAAGCTCCAGTAAGCCAGTCCAGATTTGCGATCACGAATGCTTAAGCCGCCCATATTATTCTCCTGCGTGGAAAGCGCCCTACAGGCTCTCCGTTAGCAACGCTTATACCGCGTCCGCGAGAGCATCGGTAAGCGGTGGCACCATGAGATGGCGGGAATTATTAGAAATTTATTCCATAAAGAGTCAATCTATTAGACGAACCATCCGAACAATCGCACAAGGCGTCCGATATAAGGCGACTGACAAAGCACATAACCTCAAGAGATCAACCATGACTTTTATGGATCGGCACCGCGTACAGGAGTTGCTCACTGCGGAGGGCTTGGATGCACTGGTGCTTTTTCAGCCGGAAAATTTTCGCTATGCTACCGGGCTTACGGCGGGCGTGGCCACAATGTGGGGACGCGCCGGCTCGGCCATAGCCTTTGTTCCGGCAGATGCCTCGGCGCGTCTTGGTGCCGTTGTGAGCGATCAGGCTCTGCCAGCAGCAGGTACGACGCCTGACGATATCGACTTTCGCTCGCATCGAATCTGGATTGATGCCGTCACGGTGCGAGACGCCCATACGATAGAAGACATCAACACCGCCTATCGTAACAGCGGCAATATCGGCCCCCGTCCAGAAACCTTCGACCAGAAAGCAGCCTTCCAACTGCTTAGCGATATGATCGGCGAGCGTGGCCTCGCTCGAGCCAGCCTCGGCATCGACCTTGAATTCATGCCTGCAGCCGACTTTGCACGATTGAAGGAAATCCTGCCTTCTGCCCAATGGCGCGATGCTTCCAGCATCGTAAAGCGGCTGCGCCTGATAAAAAGCTCCCGCGAAATCGAATTCTTACGCAATGCAGCCCGTTATGCGGAAGACGGATTGCA
>Ga0182738_1005899_pt1 | contig 12916 bp, 13 predicted proteins | sample eDN5th30CBELigMG_FD_128876 | JGI IMG/M metagenome (GOLD analysis project Ga0182738, IMG submission 128876) | Enriched Miracle-Growth compost microbial communities from Emeryville, California, USA - eDNA 5th pass 30_C BE-Lig MG (version 2)... ...
CCAGTCGAGCCTGATCGCCCCCAGCCCGCCGCCTGAGACGGCCGGGCCCTAGTTCAACGAAGAGAGAGTCATACCCATGTCGATCCTGGACAAGTTCTCGATGCGGGGCAAAGTCTCCGTCGTCACCGGCGGCAACCGCGGCATCGGCAAGGCGATCGCGGTCGGCCTCGCCGAAGCCGGGTCGTCGATCGTCATCGCGGCGCGCGACGAAGCCAAGAGCGAGGAGACGCTCGCCGACCTGAAGAAGCTCGGCGTGCCCGCCATCGCCGTGAAGACCGACGTCGCCAATCGCGACGATCTCGAGGCCATGGTCGAGACGGTGGCGAAGGAGCTCGGCCCGATCGACGTGCTGGTCAACAATGCCGGCATCGGCTTCCACGCCAATGCGCTGACGCTTTCCGACGACGAATGGCAGCGCCTGTTCTCCATCAATCTGGACGCCGTCTGGAAGGCCAGCCAGGTGGTCGGCAACCAGATGGTCAAGCGCGGCTCCGGCTCGATCATCAACATCGGCTCGATCTCCGGCCTGATCATCAACCGCCCGCAATGGCATTCGCCCTACGGCATCTCCAAGGCCGCCGTGCATCACCTGACCAAGTCGCTGGCGGCCGAATGGGCCCAGTCGGGCGTGCGCGTCAACGCGATCGCGCCGGGCTATGTGAAGACCGAGATCGCCAGCACCGAATATGAGGACTACGCGCATTACTGGCGCGACGAGGTGCCGATGCAGCGTTATGCGACGCCGGAAGAAATCGCACCGATCGCGCTGCTGCTCGCAAGCGAAGCGTCGTCTTTCGTGACCGGATCGGTGTTCGTCGTCGACGGCGGCTATACACTCTGGTAGCCGACGAATCGGCGGGCTCGGTCGCCCGGAGCGTGCGCTTGCAACAGGGCGCACGCTCCGGGCCAGGCCTGGTTCGGCAGAAAGAGCGACATTTCGTGCAGAACGATCCGGATAGAAGCGACATTGCGGCGGCGGCCAGCGGGGCCCCTCTCCTGTCCCTGATCGCCTCGGGCCGGGCGCAGTCCCGCGCCGAGTTGATCGACCGTACCGGACTCTCGCGCACCACCGTCACCCAGCGCCTCAACGCGCTGATCGCGGCGGGGCTGGTCGACGAGGCGCCGAAGACCCTGCCGAGCGGCGGCCGGCCGACCCGGGTGCTGGAAATGAACACCGGCTTCGGCGTCATCCTGGTCGCCGATGTCGGCGAGAGCATCCTCCGCACCGCCGTCACCACGCTGGAACCGGCGATCCTGGCCGAATCCACCTGCACGATCGACCTGCGGGACGGCCCGCTGCCCGTGCTGGAACGGATCGCCGGGCAGTTTCTCTCCCTGATCGACGGCATCGGCCGGCCGCGCAGCGACCTGCTGGCCGCCGGGCTCTGCCTGCCGGCACCGGTCGATTTCGGCGCCGGGCGCGTCTTCGGCCCTTCGATCCTGACCGGCTGGGACAATTTCGACATCCGCTCCTGGCTGGGCGACGCGATCGGCGCGCCGGTCGTGGTCGAGAACGACGTGAACCTGATGACGCTGTCGGAATCGCGCCGCTTCTGGCCCGAGGTCGAGCAGCTGCTGTTCATCAAGGCCGGCACCGGCATCGGCAGCGGCATCATCGCCGATGGCCGGCTCTATCGCGGCGCACAGGGAGCGGCCGGCGACATCGGCCACATCCAGCTCAATTCCGCCGATCCGCCGCTCTGCCGCTGTGGCAAGCTCGGCTGCGTCGAGGCGCGCGCCGCCGGCTGGGCGCTGGCCCGCGACCTGCGCGCCAAGGGATTTGATGCCGAGAACGCGCGCGACATCGTCGCCCTTGTCCACGCGAACCAGCCCGAGGCGATCCGCTGCGTGCGCGAGGCGGGCCGCGTGCTGGGCGAAGTGACGGCGGATGTTGTCAGCGTGCTCAACCCCAGCACGATCGTGATCGGCGGCACGCTTTCCGGCGCGGCAGACCATCTTCTGTCCGGCGTGCGCCAGCTGGTCTTCGAACGCTCCTTGCCGCTCGCCACGCGCGAATTGCAGATCGTGCGGGCGAAATCGGACGGCAATGGCGGCATCCTCGGCGCCGCGCAGCTAGCAATCGACACCATTCTCCGGCCGGAGACGATCGAGGGCGTGATCGTCAAGCACGCCCGCTTCGCCCGTCGATAGAGGCGATCGATTGGGACTGCCGGACGATCAGGCGCCGGCGGCCGGCATCACCGCGGCCATCCGCTCCAGGCAGCGCGACTGGTCCAGGGGCCGGCCCAGATCCTCGTAGCGGGCGGCGGCCTCCGCAAAGGCGGCGAGCGCCCGCACCTTGTTGGATTGCGCCTGCCGCTGGATGCCGCGCGCCTCCCACAGGGCAGCCGCCCACGGCCCGCCCTGCCACATGCCAGCGATGCGCTCGGCCTCGTTGAGGCGGCGATCGACCTGTTCCATCTCCCCGGCCTGGGTCAGAGCCACCGCCGAGGCGATGCGAAGGCCCATCGAACAGGGCTGGCAGGCGCCCGGCGTCAGCAGGCGGTCGCCGGTCAGGATCGCTTCCTCGACCTTCTCCGGCGTCGTCGCCGCCCGGACCGCCAGCGCCTGCAGGCGAAGCAGCAGATGGCTGGACAGCCAGGATTGGGTCGCGTCGCCCAGCGCCCGCTGGATCAGCCGGCCCGCCTGCCATTTCTGGCCGCGCGCCAGCGCGATCTCGGCCAGGCGCTCCAGGACGAGGACCCGGCCCGACAGGGCATTGGCGCCGGCATGCAGGCGCTCGGCCTCGTTCAGATGCGTCTCCGCCTCGTCGAGGTCGCCGGCGCAGCGCGCGATCTCGCCCAGGATCAGCCCGGCCAGGGCGCGGCCGGCGACCGAGTCGGCATCCTCCGCGACGCACATCAGCTCCTGCGCCGATCGAGCGATCGCGGCGTGGCCCTTGGCGTCGCACAGGCAGAATTCGGCGAGGCACAGGTGCCCATCGAAGACGGAGGGGACGAACTCGTCGCGGCTGCGCACCCATTCGGTGAATTCGCTGCGGAACAGTTCCGGCCAACGGCCCTGCATATGCGCGGTCAGGCCGAGCACGGCGCCCGCCTCGCCGACCTCGCGCGCCAAGCCGCCATCCAGCGCCTGCGCGCGGGTTTCGCGCGCCAGCTCGGCCGCCTTGTCGAACTCGCCGCTCTGCAGATGCACCAGCGCCCAGGCGAGCGAGGCGCGGATGCGTTCCGCGGGCGATGCCGGCTCGGCGCCGGATAGCGCCAGTGCCCGCTCATAGAGCTCGATCGAGGCCCTGCTCGGGCCGACGCCCAGTTCGGCATGCAGCCGCTCGCGAAGCTGGTCGAACTGACGGATCGCCTCGCCGCGATTGCCCGCGTCGAGCGCCGCCTGCATCAGCGCGCGCTGGGCCTCTTCATCGGTCGGGTCGAGCGCGATCAGGCGGCGCCAGAGCCGCCCCTTGCGCAGCACGGCGGCATAAAGCTGCTGCAATCGCTCGCGCGGGGCGTCCAGCCATTCGAGGAAGCGATCGTCGGGCAGCAGTATGCCGCCATAAAGATCGGCCGCCGCCTCGCATTCCGCCGGATCGCCGCTCCGCAGCGCCTGCTTCGCGGCCGCCTCGAAACGCTCCATGTCGGTCTCGAGCTGCACCTCATCGGCAAAGGCGACGATCTCCTTGTTGACCGTGATCAGGTCGTGCGCGCCCATGGCGCGACGGGCGAAATGGATTGCCTTGCGCAGATTGGCGCCGGCCAGCTCGACGTCCTGGTCGGGCCAGAACGCCTCCATGATCTGCTCGCGATGGATACGGTGCTGCGGCGATACGGCCAGCAGCTTGATCAGGGCCGCCGCGCGATCCCGCTTCCAGGCGATCGACGGCACCTCTTCGCCATCAAGGCGGACGCCGAAGCGCCCCAGTAATTGAATGAAAAGCCGCACCCTGCATCCCCAGCCAGCCATGGATCCGGCGCCCCAAAGACTCGCCGCAACGCTTTTTACGTCGGGGAACGCTCGCGGAACAGCGCATTCGTATCCTGCCCTCCTCGACACGTTCAACCAGGAAGGGAAACATCATGTCGCTTCGCATCAACGACCTCGCCCCGGACTTCACCGCCGAGACGACCCAGGGTCCGATCTCGTTTCACGAGTGGCTGGGAAGGATTGGGGCATCCTGTTCTCGCACCCCAAGGACTACACGCCGGTCTGCACCACCGAGCTCGGCTACATGGCGCGGCTGAAGCCGGAATTCGACAAGCGCGGCGTCAAGATCATCGGCCTCAGCGTCGACCCGGTCGACAAGCACGCCGGCTGGGCCAGGGATATTGCCGAGACGCAGGGCATGGCCCCGAACTTCCCGATGATCGGCGATCCGACGCTCGCCGTCTCCAAGGCCTATGACATGCTGCCCGCCGCCGCAGGCGACACGTCCGACGGCCGCACCGCCGCCGACAACCAGACCGTCCGCAATGTCTACGTCATCGGGCCGGACAAGAAGATCAAGCTCGTGATCTCCTATCCGATGACCACGGGCCGCAACTTCGACGAGGTGCTCCGCGTCATCGACTCGCTGCAGCTGACCGCCAAGCATCGCCTCGCCACGCCGGTCAACTGGAAGCCGGGGGACGACGTGATCATCGCCGGCTCCGTCTCCAACGACGAGGCGAAGCAGCTTTATCCGCAGGGCTGGAAGGAGCCGAAGCCCTATATCCGCATCGTGCCGCAACCCGTCCTGACCTAGCCAACAAGGCGGGGACGGTTCGCCCGTTCCCGCCGCCCCTTTGCCAAGCCGGATCCCCGGGAAATCGCGGACGTGATAGAGTGTCGCCGCGGCCCGGCGTTCGGTGGAACATTCCCAACCGATGGAGCGGACCATGATCTTCCGGCAGCTATTCGATAGCGTCTCCGGCACCTATACCTATCTGCTCGCCAGCCGGCCGGGCGGCGAAGCGCTGATCATCGATCCGGTGCTGGAAAAGGTCGACCGCTACCTACAACTGGTGCGCGAGCTCGACCTGAAGCTGGTCAAGGCGGTCGATACCCACCTGCATGCCGACCACATCACCGGCCTCGGCGCGCTGCGCGATCATACCCAGTGCATCACCGTCATGGGCGAGCAGACCAAGGCCGACGTCGTCGCCATGCGCGTTTCCGAGGGCGACCGGGTCACCATCGAGGGCCTGAGCCTCGATGTCCTCTACACGCCGGGCCACACCGACGATTCCTATTCCTATGTGATGGGCGGAAGGGTCTTCACCGGTGACACGCTGCTGATCCGCGGCACCGGGCGCACCGATTTCCAGAACGGCGATCCCCGCGCGCAGTACGACTCGATATTCAACAAGCTGCTGCGCCTGCCGGACGAGACGCTGCTCTACCCCGCGCATGACTATAAGGGCGACACGGTCTCCACCATCGGCGAGGAAAAGCGTTTCAACCCGCGCCTGCGGGTGAAGTCGATCGACGAATATGTCCAGCTGATGAACAACCTGAACCTGCCCAACCCGAAGATGATGGATGTCGCCGTACCGGCCAATGTCCATATCGGGCTTCATCAGGACGAGATCGCCCGCAAGGGCTGGGCCGTGTCGGCAACGCAGGCGCTCGACCTGCGCGGCCGCACCGACGTGACGCTGGTCGATTTGCGCGAGAAGAGCGAACGCGAGCGCCACGGCGTCATTCCCGGCTCGATCCATGCACCCTACCCGGCCCTGCAGGAGAACCTCGATGCCGGTGGCCTGCTGCATGCGCTCGCCGTCTCCGCCGGCAAGCGGATCATCTTCTACTGCGCCTTCGGCGAACGCTCGGCCATGGCGGTGCAGGCGGCCCAGGATACCGGGCTGAAGACGGCCTGCCACATCGAGGGCGGCATCGACGCCTGGAAGAAGGCCGGCGGCCCCGTCGCGTCCTGAGTGTCTGACCCGTACTATTGGATTGAGGAGAGGAGGTAGTTTTGAACCTTCTCACCAACGGGGTCCAAAATACCCTTCCTTCACCTCTCCCTGAGGGAGAGGTCGACGGCCGCAGGCCGGAGGGTGAGGGGTTACGGTCTCACCGCAGCTGGCTCTCTGGGCTGCCACTCTATCCGGATCGTTCCCTAAACCCTCACCCGGAGCTTCGCTCCGACCTCTCCCGCTGGGAGAGGTGACGGCCAACGCGGCTCGAGTGGAGAGTCGGCATCGTCTGTCGAATGACGGGCCAGACACTGAGGCGCGTGGGCGCACACCGCGTTTCGCAAAAATCGGGACAGGGGTTTTCCCCGTCCGTGCGAGCCCTAGGTCCCCCTTCGGCGGCGCCTAGGGATCGGGACCCTTGCCGCTGCATTGACCAGCCATGTTCCCTCCCCGGCGGCGCTCCGTCCCGAGGCGGGCTCATACTCAAGTATGATTGGGACAACCCTACATAGAATGGTTCACGGGCAGGGTGTGTCCCATGCTGTCCCTGTCATCATCACCCAGCCGGCAGCGAGCCGGTTCCCAGAGATCCCAGCGGAGAGAGACCCATGAGCACGTTCCAGGTCAAAGACGGCATCACCATCTCCTACAAGGACTGGGGCACCGGCCAGCCCATCCTGTTCTCGCATGGCTGGCCGCTGGCCGGCGACGCCTGGGCGCCGCAGATGCTGTTCTTCGGCTCGCAGGGCTTTCGCGTCATTGCCCATGACCGCCGCGGCCATGGGTTCTCCGACCAGCCCTGGGACGGCAACAACATGGATCAGTATGCCGACGACCTGGCGGAACTGATCGAGGCGCTCGACCTGCGCGACGTCGTGCTGGTCGGCCATTCGACCGGCGGCGGCGAGATCGCCCACTATGTCGGCCGCCATGGCACCAGCCGGGTTGCCAAGATGGTCCTCGTCGGCGCCGTCCCGCCGCTGATGCTGAAGACCGAGACCAATCCGGAAGGCACGCCGCTCGAAGCCTTTGACGGCATCCGCAAGGGCACCGCCGGCGACCGCTCGCAGTTCTTTAAGGACCTGTCGATGCCATTCTATGGCTTCAACAAGGAAGGCGCCAAGGTCAATGAGGGACTTCGCGAGAACTTCTGGCGGCTCGGCATGATGGGCGGCATCAAGGGCGAATATGACTGCATCCACGAGTTCTCCGAGGTCGACTACACCGAGGACCTGAAGAAGATCGACAAGCCGACCCTGGTCATCCATGGCGACGCCGACCAGATCGTGCCGATCGCCGCCGCCGGCCTGAAGACCGCCAAGATCGTCAAGGGCGCCGAGCTCAAGGTCTATCCGGGCGCGCCGCACGGCCTTGCCGAAACCGAGGCCGACAAGTTCAACGCCGACGTACTGGCCTTCATCCGCGCCTAGGCCAGGCTGCGAGGGCGCTGCATCCCCCCGCGTGGCGCCCTCGTCTCTTCCCGCCCCCGCCATCCGCCCACCTGGAGATGAGCCATGTCGATGCAGTGCCATCACGTTGACACTATCCGGACCGTCACCCCCGGCAGCAAGGGCTGCGAGGCGTGCCTGAAGATCGGCCAGGAATGGGTGCATCTGCGGCTTTGCCGGCAGTGCGGCCATGTCGGATGCTGCGACGACTCGCCCGGCCGCCACGCGACGGCGCATTTCCACGCCACCCGCCACCCGATCATCGAAGGCTACGACCCGCCGGAAGGCTGGGGCTGGTGCTATGTCGACGAGGTCATGGTGACTCTGCCCAACCAGACCCTGCAGGTCGGGCCGATCCCGCGCTATGACTGATGCCGGGGGCCGCGCCGCTCCCGAGCGGTTGCCTCGCCCTTCCCGTTGCCCCCGCGCGCTGGTGATCGGCTGCGGGCCGCCCGGCGCGCGCCAGTCCTGACGATCCCGCAAAAGAAGAAGGCCCGCGCCATGCGGGCCTTTTCGTGCCGGCGCGGTGTCAGGCGACCAGCGCCATCTCGATGCAATCGATCAGCGCCGCATTTCCGCGACTATCACCTGATGCTCGACGACCAGGGCGACCAGATCTTCGCGATGACCGATGCGATCGCCGAGCGCGCCCGCAAGCTGGGCGGAACGACGATCCGCTCGATCGGGCATATCGCCCGCCTGCAGCGCATTCCCGACAATGACGCCGAGTTCGTCACTCCCGAGGACATGATCGCCGAGCTGGCGAGCGACAACCGCGAACTGGTCGGTTTCCTGCGCTCGACCCATGCGACGGCCGAGGAACACAACGATATCGCCACCACCAGCCTGATCGAAGTCTGGATCGACGAAACCGAACGGCGCAGCTGGTTCCTGTTCGAGATCGGCCGCAAGGCCTGATCCGCCGGCTCGATATGGCAGAAAGCGCGCCCGGCATCCTCGCCAGGGCGCGCCTTCTTTCCTAGCGCATCGTCGGCATCACGAAGTCGGCCCCGGCGCGGATGCCGGTCGGCCAGCGGCTGGTGATGGTCTTGAGCTTCGTATAGAAGCGCACGCCCTCCGGCCCGTGCATGTGATGATCGCCGAACAGTGACGCCTTCCAGCCGCCGAAGGAATGGAACGCCATCGGCACGGGGATCGGCACATTGATGCCGATCATGCCGACCTGGATCTGGTGCGCGAACTCGCGCGCGGCGTCGCCGTCGCGGGTGAAGATCGCGGTGCTGTTGCCGAACTCGTGCTCGTTGATCCACTTCGCGGCGGTCGCGTAGTCCGGCGCGCGGGCCACGGCCAGCACCGGCCCAAAAATCTCTTCCTTGTAGATCTTCATGTCGGTGGTGACGTTGTCGAACAGCGTGCCGCCGATGAAATAGCCGTTCTCATAGCCCTGGCGCCTGAAATCGCGGCCGTCGACGACGAGCGTGGCGCCTTCGGCGACGCCGGCATCGACATAGCCGCGCACCTTGGCGAGGTGCTGGGCGGTGACCAGCGGCCCCATCTCGGCCTCGGGATCCGTGCCCGGCCCGATGTTGAGCGCGCGCACCTTCGGCTCCAGCTTGGCCATCAGCGCGTCGGCCGTCTTCTCGCCGATCGGCACCGCCACCGAGATCGCCATGCAGCGCTCGCCGGCCGACCCATAGGCGGCGCCCATCAGCGCATCGACCGCCTGGTCGAGATCGGCGTCCGGCATGATGATCATGTGGTTCTTGGCGCCGCCCAGCGCCTGGCAGCGCTTGCCGGTCCGCGCCGCCGTCTCATAGATGTAGCGCGCGATCGGGGTGGAGCCGACGAAGCTTACCGCCGAGATGTCCGGGTCGAACAGGATGGCGTCGACCGCCTCCTTGTCGCCGTGCACGACGCTGAACACGCCATCCGGCAGGCCCGCTTCCTTCAGCCATTCGGCGACCAGCAGCGAGGCGGAGGGGTCCCGCTCCGACGGCTTCAGGATGAAGCAGTTGCCGCAGGCAAGCGCGACCGGGAACATCCACATCGGCACCATGGCCGGGAAATTGAACGGCGTGATGCCGGCAACGATGCCGAGGGGCTGGCGCAGAGAATGGCTGTCGACGCGGGTGCCGACATTCTCGGTGACCTCGCCCTTCAGCAGCTGCGGCGCCGAGGTCGCGAACTCGACCACCTCCATGCCGCGCTGGATCTCGCCCTTGGCGTCGGACAGCACCTTGCCGTGCTCGGCGGTGATGACCGCCGCGAGTTCGTCGGTGCGGTCTTCGAGGATGCGCAGGAACTTGTTGAGGATGCGCGCGCGGCGAAGCGGCGTGGTGGCGACCCAGCCGGGCAGCGCCTTGCGCGCCGCGGCCACCGCCTCGCGCACCTCGTCCGCCGAGGCGAGCGGCACAAGGCCGGTCTGCTCGCCGGTCGCCGGATTATAGACGGGGGCCGTGCGGCCGCTGCGCCCGGCGACGAGGCCGCCGCCGATGAAATGGGAAATCGGGTTCGGCATGTCGCCCTCCACGAGCCGGTTTCGATGCCGGGCTTATGGATCTCGCAGAATTGCACAGCAATCGCGACAATTGCAGTTCCGATGTGCGGAAATTATAGTCCTGACATGGATTGGGATCGAACTCGCATCTTCCTCGCCGTCGCGCGTACCGGCCAGCTGGCCGGCGCCGCCAGGCGGCTTGGTCTCAACCACGCGACGGTCGGCCGCCAGTTGACGGCACTGGAGGAAGAACTTTCGACCAAGCTGGTCGAGCGGCAGACGAATGGCTGCGTCCTCACGCCGGCCGGCGAGGCGCTGCTCGCGACGGCGGAACGGGTCGAATCCGAATTCCTGCAGCTCGAGGCCGAGCTTTCCGGCACGGCGGAGACGATCAGCGGCGCGGTCCGGGTCGGCGCGCCGGACGGGCTCGGCAATTATTTCCTCGCCGGGGCGCTGGGCGGCATGGCAGCGCGCTATCCCGACCTGGTGATCCAGCTGGTGCCGCTGCCCCGGACCTTCTCGCTGTCCCGCCGCGAGGCCGACATCGTCATCACGCTCGACCGGCCCAAGCAGGGCCGCATGCTGGTACAGAAGCTGACCGACTACACGCTCAGCGTCTACGCCTCGGAGCGCTACCTGGCCGAGACGGGGCCGATCGAACGGGAGGCCGATCTCGCCGGCCGGCTGTTCGTCACGCATGTCGAGGATTTCGTCTATAGCCGCGCGCTCGACTATGCCGACCGGCTCGGCCAGCTGATGCATCGTCGCTTCGAATGCGGCAGCGTGATGGGCCAGATGGAGGCGGTGCGCGCCGGCCATGGCATCGGCATCCTGCACGATTATGCCGCGCAGCGCTTCCCGGAGCTGAAGCGCCTGCTGCCGGAGATCCGCTTCACCCGCAATTACTGGCTGATCTCGCACCCCGACACGCACCGGCTGCGCCGGGTCGCCGAGGTGCAACGCCACATCGTCGCCAGCGTCCGCGCCGCCCGCCGCGAATTCGAGGCGGCGTAGCACCGTTTCAGGCGGGGCGCCAGTCGATGGCGAGTTCCTCGCGAAACGCGAAGCGCACGAGGTGGCGCACCACGACATCCTGCAATTGCGGCATCTCACTACCATCCGGCGCGGTCAGCGTCAGGGTCAGCACGCCGTCCGCCGCAGCCAGCCGGCAGGTGCCGATCGAAAAATCGATCTGTCCCGCCGTCTCGTCGAAAGTCACGGGAAGCTTGTGCGCAAAATGCTTGCAGAGCTGCTGCAGGTAGCGGCTCGCATGCTCCGTCGCCACGGTAGCGACGGCGGTCTGCGGGTTCGGGCTGGTATCGGTCATCAGCTGCGCTCCACGGTCTGGGCTGCGGCGTCGAGGGCGGCGGCGATGGCCTCCGCGGTGGCGGCGTCGATCGAGCCGCGCTGGATGCGAAGCCGCAGGGCGAGCTTGAGGTTCTCCATGGCGCGGATCATCGGCGCGGGAACCGCCTCGCTCCCTTCCCGACCCACCGGGCCGACGCGGGCCAGCAGCTCGTCCGCCGCGGCGCGATTGGCGGCGAGGAAGGCCTCGCCCTCGGCGGTGATGCGATAGCGCTTGCGGCCAGCCTCGACCGGTTCGATCGCGGCATAGCCCATGTCGTCGAGCCAGGCGAGCGTCGGATAGATCACGCCGGGGCTGGGCGAATAGCTGCCGCCGAAGCGTTCTTCGATCGCCTTGATCAGCTCGTAGCCATGCCACGGCCGCTCGGCGATCATCGCCAGCAGCAGCAGGCGCAGCTCGCCATAATCGAACAGGCGGCCACCGCCATGGCGCCCGCCGCCACGGCCATGCCGGCCGGGCCGGTCATGCAGCGCATGCGGATGGGAGTGTGGGTGAAAACCGTGATGCCCCGAGAAATCCTCATGGGCGGCGAAGGGACGGCCACGGCCGTCATGGGTGTGTCTGTGTTTCATACAGCCGATATAGATCACGATATATCGAAAATCAAGATATATCGAGAACTATCTCGACCGTATCGAGACTGTCGTCGGCCGCACCTGCCTTTTTGACTGGCGGATGCACCGTGCGATTGCACAAATCAAAGTCTGGTCGGACCAATTCCAAGCTGCCATGATCGCGAACGAGCGCCATCGCGCTCCAAAAAATCGAATGGAAGCATGACGGCAGACACCAGCACCCAGGATATCGAAACCGGTCTGACCGGAGGCGGTTCCAGCGACCCATCCACCCCGAATGCCAGCCTGGCGCAACTTGCGGTCGTCAAGCTGCGCAGGATGATCGAGGATGGCGAACTGGTCGCCGGCGAGGCGCTCGTGGCGCAGCGCCAGCTGGCGCGCGAACTCAATGTGAGCCGCGCCACGCTGCGCGAGGCCCTCTCCATCCTGGCCACCGTCGGGCTGGTGTCGATCGAGCCCGGGCGCGGCACTTTCGTGCGCGACCCCAATGCGGTGGCGGAATCCGGCGCGGCCATGTCGTGGCGCTTCTCGGCCCGCTACAGCCCGGCCGAGGTCTACCAGGTGCGCTACATCGCCGAGAGCCAGGCGGCACAGCTCGCGGCGATGACGCTGACCGCGCCGGAGATCGGCCTGCTCAAGGACAATCTGCAGGCCTTCCGCACGGCGGCGCGGCTGTTCGACGTCGATGCCTTCGCGCAGGTCGATTTCGAGTTTCACGCCATGATCATGCGCTTCTCGCGAAACCGGCTGCTCTCGGACATTCATCACAGCTATGCCAGCGTGCTGATCGAGAGCACGCGGCTGCCGATCACCCGGGAAAAGCTCTGGGATCCCGTCGCCGAGCATGAGCGCGTGGTCGAAGCGCTTGTGATGAACGATCCCGAGGGCGCGGGTTACTACATGCGACGCCATCTGAGCCGCACGGCTCATCGCGTCGGCATCTCCATCGTTGAACTGGTCTGAAAGCGGGCGGCCCGCCGCCCCGATGTTAAGCGGAAAGGAACGACATGCCGAAAGAGATCTTCGTATCCTACGGGATCGACGTCGACGCCGTAGCCGGCTGGCTTGGCTCCTATGGCGGCGAGGATAGCCCTTGCGACATCTCGCGCGGCGCCTTCGCCGGCCATGTCGGCAGTGCCCGCCTGCTGCGGATGTTCGAGAAGTGGGGCATCCAGACCACCTGGTTCATCCCCGGCCACTCGATCGAGAGCTTCTGGACC
>Ga0182738_1005900_pt1 | contig 12915 bp, 10 predicted proteins | sample eDN5th30CBELigMG_FD_128876 | JGI IMG/M metagenome (GOLD analysis project Ga0182738, IMG submission 128876) | Enriched Miracle-Growth compost microbial communities from Emeryville, California, USA - eDNA 5th pass 30_C BE-Lig MG (version 2)... ...
CATCGGGATGGCGCCGCCGGTGTAGCCGGTGCCGCCGCCGCGCGGGATGATGGTCAGGCCCAGCTCGAAGCAGCCGGCCACCAGCTTCGCCATCTCGGCCTCGGTGTCGGGCGTGAGCACGACGAAGGGGTACTCCACCCGCCAGTCGGTGGCGTCGGTGACGTGCGACACGCGCGACAGGCCGTCGAACTTGATGTTGTCCCGGGCCGTCAGGCGCCCCAGCACCTTGCGGGCCTGGCGGCGCAGCGCGGCGATCTCGTCGAAGGATCGGCCGAAGGACTCCACGGCGGCCTGGGCCAGCGCGCACAGCTCGCCCACCAGCGCGTCGCGCTGCGGGTCGTCCTGCGGGGTGCGGCGCTTCTGGACCTCGGCCAGGCGGTGCCGCAGGGCTTCGACGAGTTGCCCGCGGCGGCGCGGGTTGTCCAGCAGGTCGTCGATCAGGTAGGGGTTGCGCTGCACCACCCAGATGTCGCCCAGCACCTCGTACAGCATCCGGGCGGAACGGCCGGTGCGGCGCTCCTGGCGCAGGCTCTGCAGCAGCTCCCAGCCCCGGCCGCCCAGCAGGCGGATGACGATCTCGCGGTCGGAGAAGCTGGTGTAGTTGTACGGAATCTCGCGCAGGCGCGCCGGCTCGGCGGCCTGCGACAGCAACGCGGTCAGCGCGGTCGGGGCATTCATCGGGGGGTGGCGCCTCGGCGGGGCGCCGCGCGCCCTCGTACCGGGGCCGGAATTTTATTCCCGGGCCGCCTCCGGCGGCGGCCCGGGCTGCCGGCAGGGCTTTAGAACAGCACCCGGCTGCGGATGGTGCCCGGCACCTGCGCCAGCTTTTCCAGCACCCGCTCGGAGGAGCCGGCGTCGATGTCGGTCACCACGTAGCCCACCTTCTCGTTGGTCTGCAGGTACTGCGCCGAGATGTTGATGCCGGTGTCGGCGAACACCCCGTTGACGGCCGAGAGCACGCCCGGCACGTTGCGGTGCACGTGCAGCAGGCGGTGCTTGCCGGGGTGGGCCGGCAGCGCCACCTCGGGGAAGTTGACGCTGCTGGTGGTGGTGCCGTTGTCGCTGTACTTGACCAGCTTCTCGGCCACCTCCACGCCGATGTTGGCCTGCGCCTCCATCGTCGAGCCGCCGATGTGCGGCGTGAGGATCACGTTGTCCAGCCCGCGCAGGGGCGAGACGAACTCGTCCTTGTTGCTCTTGGGTTCGACCGGGAAAACGTCGATGGCCGCACCGAGCAGCTTCTTCGCCTTGATCGCGGCCGCCAGCGGCTCGATCTCGACCACCGTGCCGCGCGAGGCGTTGACGAGGATGGCGCCGGGCTTCATGGCCGCGATCTGCGCCTCGCCGATCATCCACTGCGTCGAGGGCAGCTGCGGCACATGCAGGCTCACGATGTCGGCCGCGCCCAGCAGCTCGTTCAGGCTGCGCACCTGCTGCGCGTTGCCCAGCGGCAGCTTGGTCACCACGTCGTAGAAGACCACGTGCATGCCCAGCGCCTCGGCCAGCACCGACAGCTGCGCGCCGATGGAGCCGTAGCCGACGATGCCCAGCGTCTTGCCGCGGATCTCGAAGGCGTTCTCGGCGCTCTTGAGCCAGCCGCCGCGGTGGGCCACGGCGTTCTTCTCGGGCACGCCGCGCAGCAGCAGGATGGCCTCGGCCAGCACCAGCTCGGCCACCGAGCGGGTGTTGGAGTACGGCGCGTTGAACACCGCCACGCCATGCTCGAGCGCCGCGCCCAGGTCGATCTGGTTGGTGCCGATGCAGAAGGCGCCCACCGCCACCAGCTTGCGGGCCGCCGCGAAGATCTCGGGCGTGAGCTGCGTGCGCGAGCGGATGCCCAGGAAATGCACGTCGGCCACGCGGGCCTTGAGCTCCTCCGCGTCGAGCGCGCCCGCGAGCACCTCGACCTGGCTGTAGCCCGCCGCCCGGATGAGCTCCACGCCGGAGGGATGGATGCCCTCCAGCAGCAGGAACTTGATCTTGCTCTTGTCCAGGGAGGTCTTGGTCGTCATGGCGCGGCGGGTGGTCGGGAGGAGGGTCGGAAAGAAGGGCCTGCAGCCTAGCATGCTGCACCGCAGCACACTACCAGTGCGGTCTTGCGCGGCCCGTTGCAGGAAAAGGGTTTCCCCGCTACGCGGCCGGCCGCGTGCCGTGCGACAAACGATCGCCGCCGCGCTGTCACGAAAAGGCCATAGCATGCGCGGCTTTGTTATTTCCAGCAGGAGTTTTTGCATGCGATTCAACATGCTTGCCGGCGCCGCTGCGCTGGCTGCCGCCTTCGCCGTCCCGGCCCAGGCACAGACCGAGATCCAGTGGTGGCACTCGATGAGCGGCCCGCTCGGCGAATGGGTCGGCGACCTCGCCAAGCAGTTCAACGAGAGCCAGAAGGACTACAAGGTAGTGCCCACTTACAAGGGCGGCTACGACGAGTCGATGACCGCGGCCATCGCCGCCTTCCGCGCCGGCAACGCGCCGGACATCCTGCAGGTCTTCGAGGTCGGCACCGCCACCATGATGGCCTCCAAGGGCGCCATCAAGCCGGTGGCCGAGGTGATGAAGCAGGGCGGCGTCAAGTTCGACCAGAACGCCTACGTGCCCGCCGTGGCCGGCTACTACACGGCGCCCAACGGCCAGATGCTGAGCTACCCGCTCAACAGCTCGACCACCATCTTCTACTACAACAAGGACGCCTTCAAGGCCGCCGGCCTCGACCCCGACAAGGCGCCCACCACCTGGCCCGAAGTGTTCGCCGCGGCCGACAAGCTCAAGGCCTCGGGCCACAAGTGCCCCTTCACCACCAGCTGGATGAGCTGGACGCAGCTGGAGAGCTTCTCGGCCTGGCACAACACCCTGTTCGCCAGCGAGAACAACGGCTTCGGCGGCACCAAGGCGCGGCTGGTCTTCAACGCGCCGCTGCAGCTCAAGCACTTCGAGAACCTGGCGAAGATGGCCAAGGACGGCACCTTCGTCTACAAGGGCCGCGGCAATGCCGCCGACGCCTCCTTCCCCTCCGGCGAGTGCGCGATGATGACCGGCTCCTCGGGGCTGTACGCGCGCGTGTCCAAGGACGCCAAGTTCGCCTACGGCATCTCCACGCTGCCCTACTACCCCGACGTGAAGGGCGCGCCGCAGAACACCGTGATCGGCGGCGCCAGCCTGTGGGTGATGTCCGGCAAGCCGGCCGACCACTACAAGGGCGTGGCGAAGTTCTTCGATTTCCTGTCCGACGCCAAGGTGCAGTCCGAGAGCCACAAGCGCACCGGCTACCTGCCCATCACCATGGCCGCCTACAAGCTGACGGAGGACTCGGGCTTCTACAAGGAGAAGCCGGGCACCGACGTGGCCGTGACGCAGATGATCCGCAAGACCACCGACAAGTCGCGCGGCATCCGCCTGGGCAACTTCGTGCAGATCCGCACCATCATCGACGAGGAGACGGAGCAGATCTGGTCCGGCAAGGCCACGCCCAAGCAGGCGCTGGACGCGGCGGTCAAGCGCGGCAACGAGCAGCTCGAACGCTTCCAGAAGGCGAACAAGGGCTGAAAGCCCTTGTTCGCCTGCGGCGGCACTGGAGCACCCCCTCCCTGCCCTCCCCCGCCAGGCGGGGGAGGGAGTGCGTCGTCGCAGTAGACTCGCACGCCCGCAAAGATGCCGCGCGGGCGTTTTCGTTTCCAGAGGCTTCATGGAAAAACGCGTTCTCTTCCGATCCGCCTGGCTGCCCTGGCTGCTGATCGCGCCGCAGATGGCGGTGATCCTGGTCTTCTTCTTCTGGCCCGCCAGCCAGGCCATGCTGCAGTCGGTGCAGGCCGAGGATGCCTTCGGCACCTCCACCACCTTCGTCGGCCTGGACAACTTCCGGACGCTGTTCGAAGACCCGGCCTACATCGACTCGTTCAAGATCACGGCCATCTTCTCGGTGCTGGTCGCGGTCAGCGGCATCACGCTGTCGATGGTGCTGGCCGTCTTCGCCGACCGCATCCTGCGCGGCGCCCTGGTCTACAAGACCTTCCTGATCATCCCGTACGCCGTGGCGCCGGCCATCGCGGGGGTGCTGTGGATCTTCATGTTCTCGCCCAGCATCGGCGTGGTGACCTACTGGCTGCGCCAGACGGGCTTCGACTGGAACCACCTGCTCAACTCCGGCCAGGCGCTCACGCTGATCGTGGTCGCGGCCGTGTGGAAGCAGATCTCCTACAACTTCCTGTTCTTCCTGGCCGGCCTGCAGTCCATCCCCAAGGCGCTGATCGAGGCGGCCGCCATCGACGGCGCCGGGCCGCTGCGGCGCTTCTTCAGCATCCAGTTCCCGCTGCTGTCGCCCACCACCTTCTTCCTCTTGGTGATGAACGTGGTCTACGCCTTCTTCGACACCTTCGCCATCGTGCACGCCACGACCGAGGGCGGCCCGGGCCGCGACACGGCGATCCTGGTCTACAAGGTCTGGCACGACGGCTTCCGGGCGCTGGACCTGGGCGGCTCGGCCGCGCAGTCGGTGGTGCTGATGGTCATCGTCGTCGCGCTCACGGTGATCCAGTTCCGCTACGTCGAAAAGAAGGTCCAGTACTGATGCACCGCCCCACCTTCGCCCGGAGCCTCGCCCATGGTTGAACGCCGCCCCGGCCTGACCTTCGTCTCGCACCTGGTGCTCATCCTGGGCATCCTGCTGATCGCCTTCCCGATCTACCTGGCCTTCGTCGCCTCCACCCACACGCGCGACGAGATCCTGCGCGTGCCCATGCCGCTGGTGCCGGGCGCCCACATGGTCGAGAACTACACCGCCGCGCTGACCGGCGCCGACACCCAGGGCGCGCGCGTGGTGGTCGGCCGCATGATGTGGATCAGCTTCGTCACCGCGATGGTGATCGCGGTCGGCAAGATCGCCATCTCGCTGCTGTCGGCCTTCGCCATCGTCTACTTCCGCTTCCCGTTCAAGAAGATCGTGTTCTGGCTGATCTTCGTGACGCTGATGCTGCCGGTGGAGGTGCGCATCCTGCCCACCTACAAGGTGCTGGCCGACCTGAACATGCTCAACACCTACGCGGGCCTGACGGTGCCGCTGATCGCCTCGGCCACCGCCACCTTCCTGTTCCGGCAGTTCTTCCTGTCGGTGCCCGACGAGCTGGTGGAGGCGGCGCGCATCGACGGCGCGGGCCCCATGCGCTTCTTCAAGGACGTGCTGGTGCCGCTGTCGCAGACCTCGATCGCGGCGCTGTTCGTGATCCAGTTCATCTACGGCTGGAACCAGTACCTGTGGCCGCTCCTGGCCACCACCAGCGAGGACATGTACCCGGTGGTGATCGGCATCAAGCGCATGATCGCCTCGGGCGACGCGGCGGTGGACTGGAACCTGGTGATGGCCACCGCCATCCTGGCGCTGGTGCCGCCGGCCATCGTGGTGGTGCTGATGCAGCGCTGGTTCGTCAAGGGCCTGGTGGACACAGAGAAGTAAACGCGAGAACACAAGAGCACAACAGCATGTCCGGCATTACGTTTCGCAACGTCATCAAGCGCTACGGCAAGGGCGCCAAGGCCAACCAGGTCATCCACGGCGTCTCCGCGGAGATCGGGGACGGCGAGTTCGTCGTCATCGTCGGCCCCTCGGGCTGCGGCAAGTCCACCCTGCTGCGCATGGTCGCGGGCCTGGAGGAGATCTCCGCCGGCGAGATCGCCATCGGCAGCCGCGTGGTCAACGACGTCGAGCCCGCGCAGCGCGACATCGCGATGGTGTTCCAGAACTACGCGCTCTACCCGCACATGAGCAACTACGACAACATGGCGTACGGGCTCAAGATCCAGGGCGTGCCCAAGGCCGAGATCAAGCAGCGGGTGGACAAGGCGGCCAAGATCCTGGAGCTGTCGCACCTGCTGGAGCGCAAGCCGCGCGAACTCTCGGGCGGCCAGCGCCAGCGCGTGGCGATGGGCCGCGCCATCGTGCGCCAGCCGCAGGTGTTCCTGTTCGACGAACCGCTGTCGAACCTGGACGCCAAGCTGCGCGCCCAGACCCGCCTGGAGATCCAGAAGCTGCACCGCGAGCTGGGCATCACCTCGCTGTTCGTCACCCACGACCAGGTGGAGGCGATGACGCTGGCCCAGCGCATCATCGTGATGAACGCCGGCGTGATGGACCAGTTCGGCACGCCCGAAGAGGTCTACAACCGGCCCGCCACCACCTTCGTCGCCAGCTTCATCGGCTCGCCGCCGATGAACCTGCTCAAGGCGGCGCCGGGCGTGCGCAGCGGGCAGATCCTCGGCATCCGACCCGAGCACATCGTGGTGGGCGAGGCCGACGGCTGGAGCGTGAACGTGGAGCAGGTCGAGCTGCTGGGCGCGGAGCGCCTGGTCTACGGCCGCATCGGCGACGAGCAGATCATCGCCCGCGTCGACGAGGGCCAGTTCGCGCCCAAGGTCGGCGACACGGTGCGCATGTCGGCGCGCAAGGACAAGCTGCACTGGTTCGACGCCGGTTCCGGCAAGCGGGCGGAATGAGCCGCCCGCTGCCCTCCTGGCCCTACCCGCGCTGGATCGCCCACCGCGGCGCCGGGCGGCTCGCGCCCGAGAACACGCTCGCCGCCTTCCGCCTGGGCGCGGAGCACGGCTACCGCATGTTCGAGTGCGATGCCAAGCTCAGCCGCGACGGCGTGGTGTTCCTGATGCACGACGCGGCCCTGGACCGCACCACCGACGGCACCGGCATCGGCGGCGAGCAGCCCTGGTCCGAGCTGTCGCAGCGCGACGCCGGCGGCTGGCACTCGCGCCGCTACGCCGGCGAGCCGCTGCCCACGCTGGCCGCGCTGGCGCGCTTCTGCCTGGCCAACGGCCACCTGCTGAACATCGAGATCAAGCCCACCCCCGGCACCGAGCGCGAGACCGGCGCGGCCGTGGCGCACGAGGCCGGGCATCTGTGGGCCGGCGCGCCGGTGCCGCCGCTGCTCACCTCCTTCAAGCCCGACGCGCTGGCCGCCGCCCGGGAGGCCGCCCCGCATCTGCCGCGCGGCCTGCTGCTCGACACGCTGCGCGAAGGCTGGCTGGACGAGGCGAAGTCGCTGGGCTGCGCGGCCGTAGTGTGCAACCACGCGCTGTGGGACGCCGCCAGCGTCGGTGCCGCCCGCGCCGCCGGCCTGCGGCAACTGAGCTACACGGTCAACGACGAATGGGCCGCCCAGCGCCTGATCGACCTGGGCACCGACGGGATCATCACCGACCGGGTGGACCTCTTCGCGCCGCAGGGCTGAAGCGCCGGCGCGACCGGGCCGCCGCGCCCGCTTTTCTATGATGGGCCGCATGAGCTGGAATACCCGCCTCGGCGCCGCCCTGGCGCTCGTGCTCGCCGTGCTGCTGCTGCACGCCGGCCCGGGCGCCCTGCCCGCGCACGCCCAGGCTCAGGCGCCCGCCGCGGAGGCGGCGCCGGATGTCGCCGAGCTGCGCGCCCAGCTCGACCGCCTGCCGACCTCGGCCGACACCGGCGAGGAGGCGCGCCGCCTGGTGCGGGAGGTCGACGCCATCGCCACCGGCGCGCAGAAGTTCGTCGCCCAGCGCACCGGCCGCCTGAACGACCTCAACGCGCGCCTGGGCGAGCTGGGCAACCCGCCGGCCGCCGGCGTCGGCGAAGACCCGGACATCACCCGCCAGCGGGCCGCCCTCACGCGCGAGCGCAACTCGGTGGACGCCGACATCCGCCTGGCCAAGCTGGTGATGGTCGATGCCCAGCAGCGCGCCAACGAGCTGCTGGCCCGCCGGCGGCAGGACTTCGAGGCGCAGCTGACGGAGCGCGCCGCCTCGCCGCTGACGCAGGAGTTCTGGGCCGACATCGCCGAGGCCCGACCGCAGGACCTGCGCCGCCTGCAGCCGCTAGCCGACGAGTTGCAGGCCGCCGCCGCCGTCGCCGGCCAGGACGAGCACCGCGCCCCCGTGCTGTGGGCGCTGCTGCTGGCGGCGCTGGCCGTCACCCTGGGCAACGTGCTGGTCGAGCGCGGCCTGGTGGCGCTGGCCCAGCGCGTGCTGCCGGGCGGGCGGCTGCGGCGCTCGCTGCTGGTGATCGCCGTCGTCACGGCCAACCTGCTGGTGGTGGCGCTGGCCTTCCGCGGGCTGCTGGCCGTCTTCGAGGCGCACGACATGATGGGCGAGCTGACGCGCAAGCTGGCCCGCCTGGCGCAGGGCGCGCTGCTGTTCATCACCTTCGTCGTCAGCCTGGGGCGGGCGCTGCTGGCCAATGCGCGGCCTTCCTGGCGGCTGCCGCCGATCGCCGACCCGATGGCGCGCCGGCTGCGCGCCTTTCCGGCGCTGACGGCCCTGGTCGGCGTGCTGGTGTGGGTGCCGACACAGATCAACGCCCTGGTGGACGCCAGCTACGCCGCGGTGGTGGCCACGCACGTGGCCGCCGCTCTGGCCCTGAGCGCGCTGATCGCCGCCATGCTGATGCGCCTGCGCCCGCCGCGCGGCGGGCCCGCCGCGGACGGCGACGCCCAGGCCGCCGCCGCGGCCCGGCCGCTGTGGGTGGGCACCCTGCGCGCGCTGGTGGCGCTGGCGCTGGTGGCCATCGTCGTGCTGGTGGGCCTGGGCTACGTCGCGCTGGCCAGCACCATCGCCAGCCAGCTGACCTGGACCGGCATCGTCGCCTGCGCGTTCTACGTGCTGTTCAAGTTCGCCGACGACCTGTGCATGGCGCTGCTGGGCTCGCGCAGCGCCTCGGGGCAGCGGCTGGCGGGCGGCTTCGGCTTCTCGGCCTCCACGCTGGACCAGGCGGCGGTGCTGCTCTCGGGCCTGCTGCGGCTGGCCCTGTTCTTCTACATGGTGGTGACGCTGGTGGCGCCGCTGGGCACCGGACCGGGCGAGGTCGTGCAGCGCAGCAGCCAGTTCGGCACCGGGCTGAAGGTGGGCGAGTTCGAGATCGTGCCGGCCGCGCTGCTGAGCGCGGTGTCGGTGCTGGTGGTCGGCTTCGTCGCGCTGCGGGTGCTGCGCCACTGGCTGCAGCAGCACTACTTCCCCACCACCTCGCTGGAGCCGGGCATGCGCAGCTCCATCGCCACGCTGCTGGGCTACGTGGGCGGCATCGTGGTGGTGGCCTTCGCGCTGTCGGCCCTGGGCATCGGCGTCAACCGCATCGCCTGGATCGCCAGCGCGCTGTCGGTGGGCATCGGCTTCGGGCTGCAGGCGATCGTGCAGAACTTCATCTCGGGGCTGATCCTGCTGGCCGAGCGGCCGGTGAAGGTGGGCGACTGGGTGGTGCTGGGCACCACCGAGGGCGACGTCAAGCGCATCAACGTGCGCGCCACCGAGATCCAGCTGGGCGACCGCTCCACGCTGATCGTGCCCAACTCGGAGTTCATCACCAAGACCGTGCGCAACATGACGCTGGCCAACGCCGAGGGCCGCGTGCTGATCCGCCTGCCCATGCCGCTGACCAGCGACGCGCAGCGGGTGCGCGAGCTGATGCTGGCGGCCTGCCAGGCCCACCCGGCCGTGCTGGCCGCACCGGCGCCCTCGCTCACGCTGGAGGGCATCGAGAACGGGCAGCTGATCTTCCAGGCGATCGCCTACGTCGCCAGCCCGCGGCAGGCCGGCAGCGTGCGCAGCGACCTGCTGTTCTCGATCCTGGATGCGCTGCGGCAGGCCGATTTGCCGCTGGCCGCACCCATGCTGACCATGGCGGTGCCGCCGCCGGCCGCGCCCGCGCCGCCTGCCGACGCCGCGCCTCCGGGCGGATGAGCCGGAGGCCGGCGCCGTATCAGCGCCGCCAGCCGCGGATGAGCCACCACTGCACCGTGCCGCTCACCGCCACCAGCGCCGCATAGGTGCCGATGCGGCCGTCGCGGCCGGTCAGTGCCAGCCCCGCCAGCAGGACCACGACGCCGGCGGCGAAGGTGATCGCCACCTGGGCGGCCAGCCCGGGCGCCCCCGCGCCGCGCTTCATGAACAGCCGGGCCGCCAGCGCCAGCACCAGCGCCACCGCCAGGGCGGGCAGCGCGAAATTCAGCAGGTGATTGAGAAGGGCCAGGAGGGTCATGGAGCATGCGCCCTGGCCGATCGCCGTGATAGCCGGGGTCTTGCTGCGGCGCGCGGCGCGATAGCGAGTGCAAATTTTATAATCGGGGCCCATGGCAGTCTGGGCCCTCGGCTTGAACCACACGACCGCGCCGCTCGATCTGCGCGGTCGTTTCGCGTTCGCCCTCGACCAGATCGCCCCCACGCTGCAGAGCCTGCGCCGCACCGTGGGCAGCCAGGGCCACCCACCGGTGGAGGCGGCCATCCTCTCCACCTGCAACCGCACCGAGATCTACTGCGCGGCCGAGCACCCGGCGCTGGAGCACACCGTCGGCTGGCTGGCCGAGAGCGGCGGCGTCTCGCCCGCCCTGCTGCGCTCGCACGCCTACACCCTGTCGGACGACCAGGCCGCGCGCCACGCCTTCCGCGTCGCCGCCGGGCTGGACTCGATGGTGCTGGGCGAAGCCCAGATCCTCGGCCAGATGAAGGACGCGGTGCGCGCCGCCGAGACCGCCGGCGCGCTGGGCACCACGCTCAACCAGCTCTTCCAGCGCAGCTTCGCCGTCGCCAAGGAGGTGCGCACCACCACCGAGATCGGCGCCCACTCCGTCAGCATGGCCGCCGCCGCCGTGCGCCTGGCCAGCCAGCTCTTCGAGGATCTGCGCGAGACCCGCGTGCTGTTCGTCGGCGCCGGCGAGATGATCGACCTGGCGGTGACGCACTTCGCCGCCCGGGCGCCGAAGAAGATCGCGATTGCCAACCGCACGCTGGAACGCGGCGAGAGCCTGGCCGGCCGCTTCGGCGGCGAGGCGATGCGCCTGGCCGACCTGCCCGGGCGCCTGGCCGAGTTCGACATCGTCATCAGTTGCACCGCCAGCACCCTGCCGCTGATCGGCCTGGGCGCGGTGGAGCGGGCGCTCAAGGCGCGCCGGCACCGGCCCATGTTCATGGTCGACCTGGCGGTGCCGCGCGACATCGAGCCGGAAGTGCGGCAGCTGGAGGACATCTACCTCTACACCGTGGACGACCTGGCCCACGTGGTGCGCCAGGGCGAGGCCAGCCGCCAGGCCGCGGTGGCGCAGGCCGAGACCATCATCGACGCCGGCGTGCGCAGCTTCATGCACTGGATGGACCAGCGCGCCAACGTGCCGCTGATCCAGCAGTTGCAGGCCCAGACCGACGAGTGGCGGCAGGCCGAGCTGGCGCGCGCGCGCAAGCTGCTGGCGCGCGGCGACGACGTCGATGCCGTGCTGGAAGCCCTCTCGCGCGGCCTGACGCAGAAGCTGCTGCATGGCGCCCTGGCCGAGCTGCATGCCGGCGACGCCGAGGCGCGCCAGCAGACCGCCGCCGCCGTCTCGCGCCTGTTCCTGCGCAAGGAACGTTAGCGGCGCCCTCGCGCGCAGCGGCTGCAGCATGGCGGCCGCACAGCCTGGCAGCCGTGCCGGCCTGCCCACCTTCCCCTTCTGGCCCGCCTCCCCTTGAAAGACTTCCTCCGCCACCAACTCGAACGCCAGGCCCAGCGCCTGGCGGAACTGGACTTCCTGCTCTCGCGCGAGGACGTCATGGGCGACATGGCCAAGTACCGGCCGCTGGCGAAGGAGCATGCCGAGGTGAGCGCCGTCGCCGGCCGCTGGGCACGCTACCAGCAGCGCGAGGCCGACCTGGCCGCGGCCCAGGACATGCTCGGCGACCCGGACATGGCCGAGATGGCGCGCGAGGAGATCGACGGCGCCGAGGCCGAGCTGGCGCAGCTGGAGGACGAACTCCAGCGCCTGCTGCTGCCCAAGGACCCCGACGACGAGCGCAACGCCTTCGTCGAGATCCGCGCCGGCACCGGCGGCGACGAGTCGGCCCTGTTCGCCGGCGACCTGGCGCGCATGTACACCCGCTACGCCGCCGGCCGGGGCTGGAAGGTCGAGGTGATGAGCGCCAGCGAGAGCGAGATCGGCGGCTACAAGGAGCTGGTGCTGCGCGTGGAGGGCGACGGCGTGTACGGCCAACTGCGCTTCGAGTCCGGCGGCCACCGCGTGCAGCGCGTGCCGGCCACCGAGACGCAGGGCCGCATCCACACCAGCGCCGCCACCGTGGCCGTGATGCCCGAGCCCGACGAGGCCGAGGCCATCACCCTCAACCCGGCCGAGCTGCGCATCGACACCTTCCGCGCCAGCGGCGCCGGCGGCCAGCACATCAACAAGACCGATTCGGCCGTGCGCGTGGTGCACCTGCCGACCGGCATCGTGGCCGAATGCCAGGACGGCCGCAGCCAGCACGCCAACAAGGCCCAGGCCCTGCGCGTGCTGCAGGCCCGCCTGCAGGAGAAGGAGCGCAGCGAGCGGGCCGCGAAAGAGGCCGCCACCCGCAAGGGCCTGATCGGCAGCGGCGACCGCAGCGACCGCATCCGCACCTACAACTTCCCGCAGGGGCGGCTCACCGACCACCGGATCAACCTGACGCTGTACAAGCTGGCGGCGATCATGGAAGGCGACTTGGCCGAGGTGGTGGCCGCCCTGCGCGCCGCGCGCGAGGCCGAGCAGTTGGCCGAGCTGGAGGCGTCGGCGTGACCCGCGGCGCCGCGCCGGCCGACCTGGCGCAGGCGCTGCAGGCCGCGCGCGCCCTGGGCCTGGACCGGCTCGACGCGCAGATGCTGCTGCTGCACGCCCTGGGCCGCCCGGCCGGCGACCGCGCCTGGCTGCTCGCCCACGACCGCGACGCCCTGCCCGCGCCCGCCTGGGCCGCCTTCGGCGCCCTGGCCGCGCGCCGCGCCGCCGGCGAGCCGGTCGCCTATCTGCTCGGCGAAAAGGAATTCCGCGGCCTCGCGCTGGCGGTGGACCCGCGCGTGCTGGTGCCCCGCCCCGACACCGAGACGATCGTCGACTGGGCGCTGGAGTGCCTGGCCGGCCGCGCCGCGCCGCGCGTGCTGGACCTGGGCACCGGCAG
>Ga0182738_1005903_pt1 | contig 12910 bp, 8 predicted proteins | sample eDN5th30CBELigMG_FD_128876 | JGI IMG/M metagenome (GOLD analysis project Ga0182738, IMG submission 128876) | Enriched Miracle-Growth compost microbial communities from Emeryville, California, USA - eDNA 5th pass 30_C BE-Lig MG (version 2)... ...
CACGCGCTCTTTCACGAACCAGCACTTCAGCCAGGCTTCGACGTCGCGCGAGGCATCGTCGGCGCGGCGTTCGCACGCCGAAAGCAGCAGGCCCAGCTTTTCCCATATCGCGTGTTCCCGCTCTTTCTTGGGCAAGGCCGCCACGCCGCTGATATCGGGCAGTTCGGGCACATAACGCTTGCGGTTCAATATGCCCTTGATGACGCGATGGGTGAGCAAATCCGGATAGCGGCGTATGGGCGAGGTGAAGTGCGCGTAGTGCTCGTAGGACAGCCCGAAGTGGCCTACCTGCTCGGGGCTGTAGATGGCCTGTTGCAGGGAACGCAGGCACATCGTCTGTATGATTTCGAAATCGGGCCGGTTGCGCGCCGCTTTGATCAGCCGGGCGTAGTCTTCGGTCGAAGGATCGTCGCCGCCATCCAGCGTCAAGCCCAGGTTGCGCAGATAATCGCGCAAGGCCTGCAATTTCTCCGGCGTCGGACCTTCATGCACCCGGTACAGGCCCACGCGCTTATTGCGCGTCATGAACTCGGCGGCGCAGGTGTTGGCGGCCAGCATGCATTCTTCGATCAGCTTGTGCGCATCGTTGCGCAAGTACGCCTCTATGCGTTCTATCTTGCCCAGGGGATTGCAGACGATGCGGGTCTCGACCGTATCGAAATCGATGGCTCCGCGCTTGACCCGCGCTTCGGCGAATAGCTGATACAGCTCATACAGATGCCGTATGTGCGGCATGACCGGCTGCATGGCCTGCGCGGCGGGCCCGTTCGGCTGCTGCAGCGCCGCCCATACATCCGTGTAAGTGGTGCGCGCATGCGAATGAATGACGGCGTCGTAGAATTGATAGGCTGTGATGCTGCCGGCTTTGGGCCCGCTTGCGGCAATGACCATATCGCAGACCAGCACCAGCCGGTCGACGTCCGGATTCAGGGAGCAAATGCCGTTGGACAGGGCTTCCGGCAGCATGGGAATGACCCGCCGCGGAAAATACACGCTGGTGCCGCGCGCGAGCGCGTCTTCGTCCAGGGCGTCTCCCGGCCGCACATAATGGCTGACATCGGCGATCGCCACCAGCAGTCGCCAGCTCGGGCGCTTGCGCTTATCAGTGCCCAGCTCCACAGGCATGCAGAATACCGCGTCGTCGTAGTCGCGCGCGTCCTCGCCGTCTATGGTGACGAAAGGCACATCGCGCAAATCCACCCGCCCTTTCAATTCCGCCGGCTTGACGGCCGGGGGAATCTTGCCGGCCTGCTTCAGCGCCGCTTCCGAGAATTCGTGCGGGACATCGAACTTGCGCACGGCGATCTCGATCTCCATGCCGGGATCGTCGATTTCGCCCAGCACCTCTACGACGCGGCCCAGCGGCTGCGTATGGCGCGTCGGCTGCTGCACGATTTCCACCGTGACCACCTGGCCATGCTCCGCCGATCCGATGTCCGACGCCGGAATCAGAATGTCGTGCTTGATCCGCTGGTCTTCAGGCACGACGAGGTAGGCGCCCCGCTCTTTCAGGAAGCGCCCCACCAGCTTGTTGGTGCGTCGCTCCAGAACCTCGACGATGACGGCCTCGGGCTTGCCCCGGTATTCGCCGTCGGGCTTGGCGAGCACGCGGTCGCCATGCAGGACTTTGAGCATCTCGCGCGGCGAGAGGAAAAGGTCCGGCCCGCCGTCCTCGCGCAGCAAGAAGCCGAAGCCGTCCCGATGCCCCTGCACCCTGCCGGCGATGAAATCCAGATTATTGTTCAGCAACAACTGCCCTTGCTGATTCCGCAGAATCTGCCCGTCGCGCTCCATCGCCTTCAAGCGCCGTTCGAAACCCGTGGACAAAGGCAGCGAAGCCCCTACCGCCCGCGCCAGCGACTCGGGAGCCAAAGGCATGTCTGAAGAACGCAGGTGCTGCAGTATGGTTTCGCGGCTGGGCACATCCGGATCGAAGTCCGGCGGAAGTTCATGCGCGGATTCTTGGCTGTAGGCAGCCGCTTCCGGCTCGCCCGTGCTGTTTTGGGGATTGCTGCTTTTAGATCGTTTGATCAAAGGTGTTCCATTAACGAGAAATTCAGTTATAATTTGCGCCTTCTTAAAAGTGTAAGCGCAAACACGCATACATGGTAAGCCGCCTCACAAGTTTACCTATATAGACTTATAGTTGCTTGTCTGGTTCACTTGTGGTGGCGAATAACACACGCAGCGCAGGATGCAGGCGCTGAATGGGTGGCCCAAGGGTCCAGGCGCGCCATGTACACGTCAAGCTCGCGCCGTCAGGTCCACGCGATGGCATCCGCGGTTTGAAACGCCGATATTGCAAGGCGGCAAGGCAATACGGTGAAGCCGCGGTGCAAGCATGGTTCGTAAAAGCCGGCTTGACGAAAAGTGCTAGCATACACTTTATGCCCAGGTGGCGGAATTGGTAGACGCGCATGGTTCAGGTCCATGTGCCGCAAGGTGTGGAGGTTCGAGTCCTCTCCTGGGCACCATCGCTATCATACAGAACACCCAGCTAAACCCATTGTTTAGCTGGGTTTTTTGTTGGCCTTCGGCAATGACATTCGATATCGATAAAAACCCATCGAACGCTAGCGAGCGAGCGCCTGCAAATATCTGCGCAAGGCGTCCTCCTGCTCTTCGGCCAAGGTTCATCGACGCCGGCGCGTCGGGCTGAACGGCCCGAAATTCCCACCTCAGGTTCCGCCGCTCCCGCGGCCCCACCAGGCGCTCCGCGGTAGCGTCGCATCTGCTCTCCATGCTCGAATGCCCTCAAGCCCAGTCCTGAATTTTTTATTGACTTCGCTTAAGTCGGTCGATATTATCTATCAAAATTCGATTTTAGGTTATCGATAATCGATAGATATAAATCGATAACAAGATAAGGAGGTAGGAGAAAAATCATGAATAGCGGCTTACAGATTGCGGTCGATATAGGCGGCACATTTACGGATGTCGTCGCCCGCGACGAGGCCGGAGCCTTGAAGTACTTCAAAATTCCCACTACCCGCAGCAATGAAAGCGTGGCGGTGCTCGAGTCGATCGAGCGGATCAAGTCGTCGTGGGGCGTGGAGCCCGGCGCCATTACCCGGTTCATGCACGGCACTACCGTGGCGACCAATGCCATTCTGGAGCGCAAAGGCGCCCGCATGGGCTTATTGACCACGCGAGGTTTCAAGGATGTGCTGGCGATCGGCCGCCAGATGCGCCATCGCATGTATGACGTGATTCTCACAGCGGAAACGCCGGAATTCCTGATTCCAGGCCGTCGCCGCAAGGAAGTGATCGAACGCGTCGCCGCGGACGGCACGGTTCTGGTACCGCTGGACGAAGAACAATTGATGCAGGCGGTGGACGAACTGGCGGCCGACGGCGTGCAAGCCATCGCCATTTGCTTTCTGTTCTCCTTTGTGAATAGCGATCATGAACGGCGGGCCCGCGATTTAATCGCGGAGCGCTATCCCGATATCGCGCTGGCAGTCTCGCATTTGGTGGATCCGGCCTTTCGCGAATATGAACGCACCGTAGTCACGTCGTTCGATGGTTATGTAAAACCCATCATCGATCGCTACCTTACGCGATTGGAAGACGGCCTGGCCGCGAAGGGCGTCACGGCTCCGTTCCAAGTCATGCAATCGCGCGGCGGGCTGATGGCGTCGAAGACCGCCCGCGGCAAGGCGGTTCGCCTCTTCCTGTCAGGTCCGGCGGGCGGCGTGATCGGCGCGCGCATCGCGGGCGCCGGCGCGGGCGAGCACGACCTCATTACGGTCGATATCGGCGGCACCAGTTGCGATATCGCCTTGATCAGCGACGGCAAGGCGCTGATCCGTTCGGAAGGCATCATTGACGGATATCCGCTGCGCGTCCCCATGGTCGACGTGAATTCCATCGGCTCCGGCGGCGGCTCCATCGCCTGGGTCGACGCGGCCGGCGGCTTGCGGGTGGGCCCGGAATCCGCCGGCTCCGAGCCCGGGCCTGCCTGCTACGGACGGGGCGGCGCGCGTCCCACCGTCACGGATGCGTCCGTCGTCCTGGGTTATATCGATCCGGCCAATTTTTCGGGCGGCGCTCTCAAGCTCGATCCCGAGCTGGCGCGCAAGGCGGTGGCGGGGCTGGCGGATGTACTCGGCATGACGGTCGAAGAAGCCGCTTTGGGCATACATCGCATCGTGAACGCCCAGATGGCCGAAGGCATCCGCCTGGTCTCCATCCGTCAAGGGCTGGATCCGCGCCGTTTCGCGCTGATGCCGCTGGGCGGCGGCGGAGCCTTGCACATCACGCCCCTCGCTCGCGATCTTGGCATCACGCGCATCGTCGTGCCGCCGTATCCCGGGGTCCTGGCCGCGGCCGGCCTGCTGGCGGCACCGGTCGAACACGAGGCCGCGGCCGCCTATGGCCAGGATGTCGATGCGCTCGACCTGGGCCAGATGCGCGCCGCGCTGGAGCAATTGGACGGGCAATGCGCCGCGCTCATGCGGGCCGAAGACGTGGACCCGGCCACGGCCCGCATCCACCACTACGCGGATGTCTGCTACGTCGGCCAAGGCTATACGCTGGCTGTAGAGCTGGCGAAAGAAGGCGACATCACCGGCCGCATGTACGAGGACTTCATCGAAGCGCATAAACGGGTCTATGGCTACGCCACCCGCGCCCCCGCCCGCATCGTCAATCTGCGGTCCGTGCATCAGGCCGGCGGTAGCGATCACATCGATCGTTCGGAATTCGCCCCCGCGGCGGCTCAGATCCGGCGATCGAGGCGCCAGATCCGGGTGGGCACGGCCAACGGCGTGGTCGAGGCCGACATCTATCAGCGCGAAACGCTGCCGGCCGGGACGGAGTTCCACGGCCCGGCAATCGTCGAGCAGGCTGATACCACGACATTGGTCGAGCCGGGCTGGCATGCGCGGGTCGATGGCAAGGGCAATCTTCTGCTCACCTTTGAGCAAAGCCGTTCAGGCGAGGAGTGATCGAAATGAATGCAGAAAACTCGGCCATGTTGATGCAAGCCTCCGCGGGGCGGCAAAGCGGGCTGGACCCCATCACCGTCGAAGTCGTGCGCCACAAGTTCGAGGGCATTGCCAATGAAATGCAATCGACTTTATTGCGCAGCTCTTTCTCTCCCATCGTGAAAGAAGGGCTGGACGCGTCGGCCAGCCTGTTCATGATTTCCGGCGATACCCTGGCCCAAGCCTGCGCCGTGCCTATCCATCTGGCGACCCTGATCCCTATCGTCAAGACTATGCTCAAGGCCTTCCCGCTGGAAACCATGGAGGAAGGCGATGTGTACATCATGAACGACCCCTATCTGGGGGGCACGCACTTGCCGGATATCGCCATCATCATGCCGATCTTCCATCGCGGCAAGGTCATTGCGATGTCGGCGGCCATGACGCACCACCAGGACGTGGGCGGCATGACGCCGGGTTCGATTCCCACCAACGCGACGGAGATCTATCAAGAAGGCATCCGCATACCGCCGCTCAAGCTGATGGAGGCGGGCCGGCTCAACCAGCCATTGGTCAGCCTATTGCGGCTCAATGTGCGCATTCCCGATACCTTCATGGGCGATATCAACGCCCAGATCGCCGCGTGCCATATCGGCGCACGCCGCATGGACGAACTCGCGGCGCAGTATGGCGTCGATCAGCTGCATGCCATCGCCGATGAGCTGGTCCGCCGTTCGGAACAGCTGACCATTGCAGAGCTGCGGCGTATCCCCAATGGGCAGTATCACTATGTCGATTACCTGGACAACGATGGCATCGAGCTGGACAAGCGCGTGCGCATCGAGGTCTCGATCACCGTTCAGGACGGACGCATCCACATGGACTTCACCGGAACGAGCCCGCAGCTCAAGGGGCCGTTCAACTGCGTCGCTTCGGGCGTCCAGGCCGCGGCCTATTTTGCGTTGCGGGTATTGACCGATCCGGAAATTCCAACCAATGCCGGGTGCTTTCGCCCCGTCACGCTGCATCTGCCGGAAGGCAGCCTCGTCAATCCGGTCGAGCCCGCGCCGGTGGGATCCCGCACAGCGACCATCAAGCGCATCACGGGATGCATTCTGGGAGCGTTCAAGGAAGCCATGCCCGAAAAGGTACCTGCCGATTCGGCGGGCGTGCTGCTGGCCCTGGCTTTCGGCGGGCGCCTGTCCAACGGCAGCCAGTATGTGACGGGCGAGCTGATCGCCGGCGGCAGCGGCGCTTCTCATCGTTGCGATGGCGTCGATGTCGTGGAGACGGATGCTTCGAATTGCATGAATCTGCCTGCCGAAGCGATGGAGATGGAAGCTCCGATACGCGTGAACCGCATGGCGCTGCGCCGGGACTCCGGCGGCGCCGGCCGCTATCGGGGCGGGCTCGGACTGGTGAAGGAGTTCGAATTATTGGGGGACTCGGCCGTCTTCACCCATCGCGGCGAGCGGCATTATTGCCCGGCCGCGGGCTCGCACGGCGGCGGCAGCGGCGCTGTCGAGGAATCGGTGGTCTACCGCGCCACGGGCGAACAGGAAGTCATCAAGTCCAAGGTCGTCATGACGCTGTATCGAGGTGATCGAGTGGTTGTTCAAACGCCGGGAGGCGGAGGCTACGGCCCGCCCGAAGAGCGTGATCGCGCTGCGGTCGAGCGCGACATCGCCGATGGCCGGGTATCGCTCGAGGCGGCGCAAAAGCTGTACGGATATCCATCGCAGTGAGCAGTTTTTTGAAGACGATAACACCATCAAAGGGAGACAAAAATGAAACAGGCATGGACAAGGAAAGTTTTTCGCAGCATATGGCTGGCCGCAACGCTTCTGGCGGCCGGCGTTTCCGCCGCGCATGCGGCGACGCAATGGAAGATGCACATAGTATGGGTGCCGACACGCGTCGAGGCCCAGTACTACCAGCGTTTCGTCGATCTGGTGAACAAGCGGGCCGAGGGCAAGCTCAAGATCACGCTCTACCCCGGAGCATCGCTGGGAGTGAAAGATGTCGATATGCTGCGCATTCTGCCGCGCGGCAATGTCATCCAGGCGGCAGGCCTGTATCCTGGATACATGACCCGCGACGAGCCTCAATATGCGGTCACGCTGCCGCCGGGCGTCGTATCGGAACCGAAGAAGCTCAATGAACTGGCTCCAGTCCTGACCGATATCTACGAAAAGAGCTACGACAAGTGGGGCATCGAGCTGCTGGGCTATGTCGCCCATCCCGTCCGCGATACGCAAGTCATATGCAAAGAACCGGTAAAGTCATTGGACGAACTCAAGGGCAAAAAAGTGCGCGTCTGGGAGAAAGCCCAGGCCGACACCTTCCAGCGCCTTGGCATCGCGGCGCAGATCATCGGGCAGAACGACCTGTACATGGCCTTGCGGACCGGAGTGGTCGATTGCGCCGTATATCCCATCCATTTCTCGCTGACGGTTTCTTTGCAGGAGGCCGCGCCTTACGCGAGCTATCTTTTCCCCTACGTGCTGCATCCCTTGAACATCATTGCGTCCAAGGAGGCTTACGGCAAACTTCCTCCCGAGGTTCAGAAGATACTCGTCGATACCGCCAAGGAAATTCAGGAGGCCTCATTCCAGGCCTACCTGAACGGCGACGTCGACAAGACCTCCGAAGAGCAATGGAAGGCCGCCGGCGGTACGGTATTGGAACCCTTCCCCGCGGCGGACCAGAAAAAATTCGCTGAAGCCGCGCAGGCCGTATGGAAGGCGTCCGTCGAGCAGCTGGGCGGGGTCGCCGCCGAGAATTACAAGGCTGTCAACGCCATAGTCGGAAACTGAAGAGCATCCGCATCGCGGCAACAGGAAGGAGACAGCCATGGTTCGAATACTGGCGCGAGCGTGCCGGCTGCTGGTCATGCTCGCAACGATCAGCGGTATCGCACTCACCATTTTCGTAGCATTGTCGGCCATCATGCGCTATGCGCTGGGCGAGCCCTTTTCCTTCACGGAAGAACTCGTGGGCCTGCTGTTCTCCGCCCTGGTCTTTCTCGCGCTGCCTTATGTGACGGTGTATCGCCGCCACATATGCATCACGCTTCTTACAGGGCTTTTCTCGCCCGCGTGGCGCCGCATCGCCGACATGGCGGCCGATCTGTTCATTGCGCTGTACAGCGTCTGGTTCGGCTATTACGCCTATCAGTTCGCGGCATTCTCGTTCGACCTCGACTCGCGCTCCGACCTCGCCGGCATCACGCTGTGGCCCTGGATGGGTCTGATGGCGGCCGCCTCGGCGCTCATGGCCATCGCCTCGGTGCTGCTTTCTTTGCGCGGCTCGCCCCCTCCAGAGCCGCAAGCCGCGGCGGAACTGACGGACGAATACTGACATGGTGTGGTCGATACTTATCGGGGGGCTGATTCTCATCGCCCTCACAGGCATGCCGGTCGGCATCGGTCTGGGCCTGATCGGGCTGACCATCCTGCGTTTCGTGGTCGGCGACGGCGAAAGCCTTGCCATCACGTCGGTGTGGGGCGTCTTGAGCGACTTCACATTGGCCGCCATACCCCTGTTCATCTTCATGGGCGAGATCCTGCTGGTAAGCGGGGTCTCATCGAGAATCTACAGCGCCCTGGCGCCCTTCTTCCGGCGCGTGCCCGGCGGCCTGCTGCACAGCAATATTGCGGTCTGCACCGTTTTCGGCGCCGTAAGCGGAGCCAGCACCTCGACCGCCGCCGCGGTGGGCTCGGTGGCCTACCCCGAACTGCGCGATCGGGGCTACGACAAGCCGCTGGTGGTGGCCACCCTGGCCGCCGGCGGCACCTTGGGCCTATTGATTCCTCCCAGCCTCTCGCTGTTGCTGTATGGCGTGACCCAGGGCGTTTCCATCGGCCGTCTCTTTCTAGCCGGCGTGATGCCAGGTCTTTTCCTGGCGTCCCTCTTCATGATTCTGATTTACTTCAAATGCCGGCGCGCCCCTGAACTGACGGGCAAGCAATTGCCCGAGACGCCGTGGGCGACGCGCCTTATCGGCTTGTTGAAAATCTGGCCGATCGCCTTCATTGCATTCGCCGTCCTGGGCACCCTGTACATGGGCTGGGCAACGCCCACCGAAGCGGCGGCGCTCGGCGTGCTGGCTTCCATCGCCACCGGCTTTGCATGGGGGCAGCTCGATCTGCGCAAGCTCTTCGGCGCCTTCCTGACGGCAACCCGGGTATTCGGGTCCATCGCAACCGTGATGATAGGCGCCCTGATCCTGTCCCAGTCGCTCACCATCCTGGGCATTCCCCAGCAGTTGGTGGGAACCATGGCGGACATGGGGCTGGGCCGGTACCAGGTGCTCATCGCAGTCGTGCTCCTCTACCTGATCCTGGGGTGTTTTTTCGATGGGATTTCGCTGCTGCTGATGACGGTGCCCATCATGTTTCCCGTCATGATGGCGGCGGGCTTCGACCCGGTCTGGACGGGGGTCATTATCACCATCCTGATCGAGGTCGGCATGCTGACTCCTCCGGTGGGTATGAATCTATTTGTTCTGACTGCAATCACCAACGGCCAGGTCGGACTCGGCGGCGCCGCCCTTGCCGCGATACCGTTCTGGATCACGATGCTGGTGGCGATTGCGGTCTTCACTTGGGCGCCCTCTATCGTGCTGTGGCTGCCGGAACTCGTCATGGGAGTCAATTGAACATGTCTTTTCCCGATGCCTCGTCATCCTTCTGGAATGCCATTTCGCCGCCGGCGCCCAAGCTTGAAAGGCTGCAACGCGATATGCAAACGGATTGCGTCGTTGTCGGCGCGGGCTTCACCGGCTTGAACGCCGCATGGCATTTGATGAAGCGCGGCCTTCAGGTTTGCGTGCTCGAGGCCCACGAGCCCGGATGGGGCGCCAGCGGACGCAATGGCGGGATGGCCGTCCTGCGCTACAAATATGGCTGGTCGGCGCTCGCGCGCAAGTTCGGCAACGAGGCGACCCTGCTGTTGTACAAACTGGTACAGGAAGCCGTGAACGGCATTGAGTCCAATGTCCAAGAGCTCGGGATCGACGGGGGGTTCAAGCGCTGCGGCCATATCACCGCCGCCCATACCTCGGCCGATTTCCAAGCCTTGCGGGACGATATCGATTGGTTGGCCGCGACGGCGGACGACCGTGTTCCGCGCTTGCTGTCCCGGTCCGAGGCGGCCGAGGCGATCGGCACTTCCGTATACAGGGGCGGCTATCTCGACAGCCGGGCCGGCGGCGTCAACCCGCTCGGCTATGCCCGCGAGCTGGCCTCCGCGCTGTCGGCTCGCGGCCTGGCGATGTTCTCATCGACGCCGGTTGTGAAGGTGGAAAGCGGCGAGGGCCGATATCGCGTGCATACGGAAGGCGGCAGCGTGACCGCCCGCCACCTGGTGATCGCGACCAACGCCTATACAGGCATGCGGGATCTGCCCGGCGGCCTGGCACGCCGCATCATCCCTGTAACCAGCTCGGTCATTGCGACGCAACCGGTGCCCGAGGACGTCTATTCCAGCATATTGCCGGGCGGCGAGCTGGTCACCGACACCCGTCATCTGGTGAATTACTTCCGTCGCATCCCGGGCAACCGCATCCTGTTCGGAGGGCGCGGCTCGCTGAGCGGGTTGGAGAAAGAAGAGATATACGCCGGGCTGTTCAAGCAACTGTGCGCGACGTTTCCCGCCCTCGATAGCGTATCCGTGGAGTTCCGGTGGTCGGGGCGGGTGGCCGTGACCCTGGACGATTTCCCCCACGTAGGCAGTTGGGCCAGCGACGGATACTTCGCCATGGGATATGGCGGCCGCGGCGTTGCATTGACTCATGTGCTGGGGCGGGCATTGGCGGATATGGTGGTCGGCGCCAAGGCGGGCATGGGCCCCATGGGGAAGCCGCTCAACGCCGTACCGCTGCATGCCTGGCGCCTGCCGGCCATGAACGTCGTTGCGTCGTATTATCGGCTGCGCGACCTCTTGAGTATTTGAACCGATATTCATGCACAGGCGACCGATCAAGCAGGCCATCGTCCAACTGGGTCTTACGTCGGTCTATCTGTTTATTGTCATCGTTTCGTGGGGAACGAACTATCCTTTGATGAAGCTCGCCTTGCGGGACATGCCGCCGCTGACCTTCTCCGCCGTCAGACTGTTCGGCGGAGCGGGAGTAGTGGCCATCCTATTATTGGCGGCAAAGGCGCCGCGCCTGCTGCCGCCCCCCGATGAGCGCGCCAGGCTAGCGGGCATCAGTATTCTGCAGTACGTGAGCGTGCTGGGCCTTGCCAGCGTTTCATTGCAGTTCCTGCCCGCGGGGCGGACCGTGACGATAATCTACAGCATGCCGCTTTGGGCCGCCATTTTCGACGTGCTCATTTTGCGGGCGCGGCTGAGCTGGGTGCAGTATATGGGGATATTGGTCAGCATCGGCGGGATGCTTCTGTTTTTGGATCCCACGGTCATCGACTGGGATGAGCCGCGTGCGGCGCTTGGGGTCGGCATGACGCTTACGGCTGCAATGTGCTGGGGCCTCGGGGCCGTGCTTTATCGAAAATGGGTGTGGACGGCGTCATTGCTCAGCCAGACATTATGGCAGCTGCTGGCTGCGGGCTGCGTGCTCGCCGTTGCCGCGATATGCATGGAGTTTCCCGCATCGCCGCGATTCACCACCACTCTTATATTTATAATGCTCTGGAATTGGGTGGTGCCGACAGCCGTTGCCGTATGGGCATGGACAAAGATTCTCAGCTATATACCAAGCTCGATCGCGGGCCAATTTCTGATGACGACGCCGTTTGTCGGAATCGCGTTCAGCGCGTGGATCTTCAACGAAGATCTGCCCGCGGTCTTCGCCGCAAGCGCGGGCTTGATCACGCTTGGTAGTGTGCTGACGCTGATCCGGCGTCCGGCATCCCCACCCGCCGATTCCTCTTTTCACCTGAAAAACAACCATGATCTCCCCCGCTGAACTCGACAAACGGCTCAGTTCGCCCCTTTTCAACCTGTCGCTGATGAAGGGTATCGAGGTGCTGACCGCTTTCGGTTCCCAGAATCCAGACATGAATCTGCCCGAGATCGCCGCAGCCACCGGCCTGAGCAGAAGCGCAGCACAGCGCTTCGCGTTCACGCTGGAAACGATGGGCTATCTGCGCAAGGATCCGCGCAGCAAACGCTATTCGCTCACGCCCAAGACGGTCGAATTCGGCTATCGCTATCTGCTTGTGAATCCGCTCATCGAGCGGGCCAACCCCTTTTTGCTGGAGCTCAACCGCACGACTGGTGAAACCGTAAACATGTCGGAACCCGACGGAACCGACATGGTGTATATCGCCCGCTTCGCCACCCATTTGCATGCCACCGTCCATATGCCGGTGGGGCGTAGGCTGCCCATGTATTGCACCGCCTCCGGCCGGGCTTTGCTTTCCTTGCTTCCGCCGGACCATGCCCGCGAGCTCCTGGAATCAGCGCCGCGGCCCCGTCTGACGCCCACCACCATCACAGACATCGGCGAACTCATGGACCTGATAGACGCGGCACGTGAAAATGGGTACGCATATGCCTGCGCGGAATTCTACCGGGGCGATCTCAATATCGCCGTTCCCATTACCGACGCCCACGGCAATCCTATAGCCGCCATCAACATCTCGGCGCCCGCCTCTCGCTGGACCATGGACCGCCTGCGCGCCGAGCTGGTTCCGCATCTCCTGGGAACCGGCCGCCAAGTATCCACCGGCGAGCCGCCGGTCGCCGAATTGGAGCCATTCCGTAAAGGATACGGCATGGCTCCCGGCTATCCGTAAGCCGGCCATTTCGTTCAGAGGGGCTGAAGGCGGCCCGCGCCGGCATCCCCGCATTGCCCGAAGCCGTTTCAATGCCCGGACGACATCCTTGGGGCGCCCCCGCTGTCAGAATAGTTGGAACCTCTACAGATGTTAGAGTTTGAATCTCCAACCAGGGGCAGAGAGAAGGATCCCATGAAGTATTCCCCCGAGCGGCGCGAAGCCATCTTGGCCAAGCTG
>Ga0182738_1005904_pt1 | contig 12910 bp, 9 predicted proteins | sample eDN5th30CBELigMG_FD_128876 | JGI IMG/M metagenome (GOLD analysis project Ga0182738, IMG submission 128876) | Enriched Miracle-Growth compost microbial communities from Emeryville, California, USA - eDNA 5th pass 30_C BE-Lig MG (version 2)... ...
GCCCGATCTTCCGATTGCGGATCATCGCTTGGCGCCCCCTCGCACGGCCGGCACGTTACTATGCATGGAGGAGATCACCACGCATGAACGCTGCAGAACTGCCACGCTCAGTGTATCCCCGCGAGATCGGGGAAGACGACGCATTCAGCCTGCCCGCGTGGATTTATCACGATCCCGCTTTCTTCGAGCTCGAGAAGCAACACGTCTTCCGAACGGCGTGGCACCTCGTGTGCCACCAGAACGATATTCCGAAGACCGGCGACTATCACACGTTCGAGATCCTGGGCGAATCCGTCATGTCCGTGCGCGGGGAAGACGGGCTCATCCGCAGCTTCCACAACGTGTGCCGCCATCGCGCCTCGCGCCTGCTGGATGGGGCAAAGGGCCAATGCGGGCGGCGGATCACCTGCCCCTACCACGCGTGGACCTACGCGCTCGATGGCCGGCTGGTGGGCGTGCCTTCCAAGGACACGTTCCGCGGGCTCGACATGAAGACGAGCGGTCTCGTCGCGCTCGATCAGGAAATCTTCATGGGCTTCGTGTTCGTGCGCTTCGCGCCGGGGCTGCCGAGTGTGCGCGAGATGGCGGCGCCCTACCTGCACGAGCTCGAGGTGTATCGCATGGAAGAGCTCGTGCCGCAGGGGCGCGTCACGCTGCGCACCCGGCACGTGAACTGGAAGAACGTTGCGGATAACTACTCCGACGGGCTGCACATCACTGTCGCGCATCCGGGGCTCACGCGATTGTTCGGCAACGGCTACGGCATCGAAGCGCAACCCTGGATCGACAAGATGTGGGGCGCGCTTCGCGACGTGCCATCGAGCAACTGGTCCGAGCGCATGTATCAGAAACTGCTGCCCGCGGTGCCTTCCTTGCCGCCGGAGCGGCAGCGGCTGTGGACGTACTTCAAGCTCTGGCCGAACGTCGCGTTCGACATCTATCCCGATCAGATCGATTTCATGCAGTTCGTGCCCGTCTCGCCCACCGAAACGCTCATCCGGGAGATCGCCTACGTGCACCCCGACGAGCGGCGCGAGATGCGCGCCGCTCGATATCTCAACTGGCGCATCAATCGCAAAGTGAATCTCGAAGACAAGGCGCTGATCGAGCGCGTTCAGGCGGGCATGGGCTCGAGCAGCTACACCGTCGGACCGCTGAGCGAGAACGAAGTCTGCCTGCGCAGCTTCGCGCGCCGAATGCGCGCCCTCATCCCTGAAAGCCGCTACGCCCGGAACCCCGCCGCGGGCGGCAACATTGCCTCGCGTGCGTGAGGCTTTCTCCCGTTTTGTTTGAAGTGGAAGGCGACGAATGAAGATTGCTGTGATGGGCGCTGGCGCTGTGGGTTGTTACTACGGCGCAATGCTGGCGCGCGCGGGTCACTCCGTAGTGTTGATTGGGCGGCCTGCGCTCGTGGATGCGGTGAAGCGTGAAGGGCTGTTGCTGGAGTCGAAGCAGTTCACCGGCCGGGTGCCGATGCAGGCAGATACTTCGCCGGCAGCCGTGAAAGGTGCCGAGCTCGTTCTGTTCTGCGTGAAGTCCGGCGACACGGAAAGTGCTGGCGCGCTCATCGCGCCTCATCTGTCGCCGCAAGCCTCCGTGCTCAGCATGCAGAACGGCGTGGACAATGCGGCGCGTCTCTCGAAGGTGATCGGTCGCCACGCCATTCCGGTGGTCGTTTACGTTGCCACGGAGATGGCGGGGCCGGGTCACGTGCTCCATCACGGTCGCGGTGACCTGTCAATTGGGCCATCGGACTCGAGCGCGAGGATCGCTGAAATGATGACCGCCGCCGGGCTTCCCAGTGAAGTCTCCGAGCGGGTGTTCGACGCCCTGTGGACCAAGCTGATCATCAACTGCGCTTACAACGGCCTTTCGGCCATCGCGCAGCTTTCGTACGGGGAGCTGATACGCCAGCCCCAGGTGCTCGAGACCATGCGCAGCCTGTATGACGAGTGCGTCGCCGTGGCCCAGGCGGATGGGATCACGCTCGCCGCCAACCTGTGGGAGCGGCTGCTCGACATTTCCGTGAACATGGGCGCCCAGCGCTCATCCACTGCCCAGGATCTCGCCCGCGGCAAGAAGAGCGAGATCGAACACCTCAACGGCTACGTCGTGCGCAGGGGAACCGAGCTGGGCGTCGCGGCGCCGGTCAATCGCGCAGTGCTGTGTGCGGTGCTGCTGCTCGAGCAGAAACGCTGACTTCACGCCCGAGGCCGGCGCTGTCAGTCCGCGGTTCGTCGCGGGCCGCAGGCCGGCCGTCACGAGCCTGACCCACGCTCCGCGGATCGATCCCGCCTCCAACGCGTTGTTGCCTGAAACCTCAGGAGGCGGAAATGGTGTCCCGACTCGTTCGTCTGCTGTGCTGCTCTGCCGCGTTGATGCTCACGGCCTGCGCGTCGACTTCGTTCGTTTCCACCTGGAAGGCGCCGGATGCGCAGGTGGTGGATCCTTCCGGCAAGAAAGTGGCCGCCGTGTACATGACCAAGGATGTCAGCAGCCGCCGTGCGGCTGAGGACATTCTGGCCAGGAAGCTCACCGAAAGGGGCGCGCAAGGTGTGCCCTCCTACACGCTCATCGACGACTCCGCCCTCACGGACGTGGAGCGCACGAAGCAGCTGTTATCCGAAGCCGGCGTGGACGGCGTGGTCATCATGCGAGTGCTCGGCGAGAAGGAACGAACGCGGGTGACCTACGGCGGCTCACCCTGGGGCCTCACGCCGTACATGCGCTTCTCCAGTTACTGGGGCTGGGGATGGGGCGCCACCTACTCACCGACCGAAGTCTCCTCCAGCACCGAGGTCAGCATCGAGACGCTCGTGTACTCGCTAACCCGGGACAAGCTGTTGTGGGCAGGCACCAGTCGCACCACCGACCCCGGCAAGATCGCAAGCCTGGTCGACGAGGTCGCGGACGCGCCGGCCGATGCGCTGCGCCAGTTCATGATCCGCGCCGCGCGGGTCGAGCCCGGCTGCGTCGCCGACCTCAAGGGCCTGTTCCGCGACCTGTGGGTGATCAACGAGGACACGCGGCGCCTCACCGTCGAGGCGATCACCAGGCGGATCCTGCAGCCGGGGACGGCGGCCGGCATCCGCCGCTTCGTCCAGGACACGCGGCCGCCGTGGCAGAAGTAGTCCATCTCCATCGCCACGGCACCGCGATCGCCGTCATCGAGATGGCCGACCGGGAGGGACGCAATACCTTCACCCGGGCGCTGGTCGCCGGGCTGGGCGTGGCGCTGCGGCGCATCGCGGCCGACACCGCGATCAAGGTCGTGGTGATCCACGGCTACGATTCGATCTTCTGCGCCGGTGGCACGCAGGAGGAGCTGTTGACCCTGGCCGGGTACAAGGTGACGTTCGACGTGCACGATTTCTATCGCGTGCTGCTCGATTGTCCCTTGCCGGTGATCGCGGCGATGCAGGGGCACGCGCTGGGCGGCGGGCTGGTGTTCGGGCTCTATGCCGACCTGGTCGTGATGGCGCAGGAATCGATCTATTCGGCCAACTACATGAAATATGGCTTCACGCCGGGCATGGGTTCGACGCTGGTGCTGCCGATGAAGCTCGGCGCGCCGCTTGCCAACGAGATGCTGTTCTCCGCCCGCGGCTACCACGGCGGCACCCTGCGCGAGCGCGGCATCGGCATCCCGGTCGTGCCGCGGGCGGAGACCGTGGCGACGGCGCTGAAGCTCGCCGAGGACCTCGCCGACAAGCCCGACGTTTCCCTCCGCCTGCTCAAGCAGGCGATGACCCATGACCTGCGGCGCGATCTGCCGGCCGTGATCGCGCGCGAGAAGGCGATGCACGAAGCCGCCTTCGCCCAGCCCGATGTCATCGACCGCATCAACCAGCGCTTCGGCCGGTAGATTCCCGGCCCCCGAGCCGGGCGCTCGCCGTTGGCCAGCCGGTAGTCCGCGCTGTGGCTTTGCAACCGGGCCCCACTATGGCAGAGTGTCGCGGAGCAGACGTTGTGGCGAACACGCCCGGTTCATTGGTTGCAACGGCGTGGGACATTATCCTGCTACCGACAGGTCGCGATGAGCGACACCGTCGATGCGATATCTGGGTCATCCCGTAAGCCGTCGTGAGGTCCAGCCACATTTTCGGGGAGCGTTACCATGCCGGACGCAAGTGGGACGACGCCTGGGTCCTCGGTCGATGATGGGCAAGAAGTGAAGCCGGAATGTGAAAAGCGTCACAGCTTAAAGAATCTGGCGCGGGGACAGCTCGATCCAACGGGCACGCCGATCGAAGCCGTAATGGTTCGTAACGCCGAATATGCCATCTACAGGTCGAGGCAGGGAGTATACGTACACTTTTCGGACGACAAGACCATCGAGCGAAGCCAAATCTCCGAATATACCAAGCTCAGCGTCCAGTTGTGCGAGCTGCGCTACCTGACCAATCAGATGAGGCCGTCTGCGATCAAGAGGTTGCTGCGCTTTCGTTACGAAGGCACGCTCTATGATCACAATATGGCCCAGGCCTTCATGCTTCTGATGGAGGCCGCTGCACAGAGGCGTATCGCCGGTTCTCTTCCAGTCGATTCGGCGGCGGCAGCAGATGTCGTCGCTGCGGCAAACTCCATGGAAGACCGCGCGACACAGATTGCGAGCCGCGCGCTGGAGATGGCGGTCAAGCGCAATACCACTGACAATACTATCCGCTACGTCACGGCGTGTGTCTGCTTTGGCATCGCCTGGCTGTCGATTCTCTTCGCATTGCAGTTCCTTCCAATCCTCTCGGGCCATGGTCGACTGTATCTGGCCGCAAGCGCGGCGGGCGTCGTGGGGGCCGTGTTCTCGGTAGTGGTCAGGGCGCAATCGCTCGACCTGAAGCCATGCGACGATTCCGGCCTCAACTACATGATGAGTGGCATCCGTACCGGTATGGGAGGTCTCGCAGGGCCGCTCCTGGTGCTCCTGTTCGCGACCGTTTTCACCGGCCCCGACGTTGGTCCGAAGTGGCCGGTTGGGGGTCAGCTTTTGAATGCTTCCAACCTTCAGACGATCTGCCTGATCGGCTTTGTCGCCGGCTTCGCCGAGCGGCTAGTCCCAAGTCTGGTCCAGGCGACGGCGAGCAAGATGGAGGTACGTGCGGGAACTCCGGGCCAAACCTTGGCGGGCGACAGGGCCGAACAACGGCCACCCCCCTCGGATGACCTTGCTCCCAAGAAGCAACCGGGTTGAAGTCGAGTCGGGCGCTTCAGTGAACTTACCCCAACCCTGGACCGGTTGGAGCGGGAAAACTCCGGCGCCGGTTCTCCCGACTCGAATATGGTCCGGAAAATCCGGCAGGTCAGGTTGATGGTGGGTCATGCGTTCCCTCGACCGCGAGCCTCCGGTTCGTACATGAGCGAACCGGAGGCTCGCGGCCCGGAAGAGCACGAGGCGGCATTGCGGTGGTTCCCACGGGTAGAGCGGCGCCTCGCGATCGGTGCTATGGTCGGGGAGGGACGGTAGCTGGGGCAGCCGTCGCCTCTTCCGGGATTCACGCCCGCCATGACAGACGTAGTGCACCTCCATCGGCACGGCGCCGCGATCGCCGTGATCGAGATGGCCGACCGCGAGGGACGCAACACCTTCACCCGGGCGCTGGTCGCCGGGCTGGGCGTCGCGTTCCAGCGCATCGCGGCCGACACGGCGATCAAGGTCGTGGTGATCCACGGCTACGACTCGATCTTCTGCGCCGGCGGCACGCAGGAGGAATTGCTGACCCTGGCCGAGCACAAGGTCACCTTCGATGCGCACGATTTCTACCGGGCGCTGCTCGACTGCCCGGTGCCGGTGATCGCGGCGATGCAGGGGCACGCGCTGGGCGGCGGGCTGGTGTTCGGGCTCTATGCCGACCTGGTCGTGATGGCGCAGGAATCGGTCTACTCGGCCAACTTCATGAAGTACGGCTTCACGCCGGGCATGGGCTCGACGCTGGTGCTGCCGATGAAGCTCGGCGCCTCCGTGGCCAACGAGATGCTGTTCTCCGCCCGCAGCTATCATGGCGGCACCCTGCGCGAGCGCGGCGTCGGCATCCCGGTCGTGCCGCGCACGGAGACCGTGGCGACGGCGCTCCGGCTGGCCGAAGACCTCGCGGACAAGCCCGACGTCTCCCTCCGCCTGCTCAAGCGGGCGATGAACCGCCGGCTCCTGGAGGAATTGCCCGCCGCCATCGCCCGCGAGAAGGCGATGCACGAAACCAGCTTCGCCCAGCCCGACATCGTCGCCCGCATCCACGAGCGCTTCGGCCGGTAACAGGCTTCCCGTGGATGCCGCGGCATGCGGACGCGCGTCGCGGGAGCAGCCGTCGCCGATGCAACGGAGAAGGGCGCGGCGCCGTTATTCCGGGGCGCCATGAAAATCGCCCAGATCGCTCCTCTCGCCGAAAGCGTGCCGCCGCAACTCTATGGCGGCACCGAACGCGTGGTCTCCTACCTGACCGAGGAGCTGGTCCGGCAAGGCCACCAGGTCACCCTCTTCGCGAGCGGGGATTCGCGGACGGCGGCGGAACTGGCGCCCTGTGCGAGCAAGGCCTTGCGGCTGGACCCCGCCGTGAAGGACCAGGTGCCCCATCATCTCGTCATGCTGGATCGGGTCCGTCGCCGGGCCGCCGAGTTCGATGTCCTGCATTTCCACATCGATCTCTTCCACTGCCCGCTGTTCCGGGACATTGCCGACCGCACGGTCACCACGCTCCACGGCCGGCTGGACCTGCCGGACCTCGTGCCGTTCTACAGCGCCTTCCCGCAGGCCCCGCTGGTGTCGATCTCCGACCATCAGCGCCGGCCGATGCCGCCGGTCAACTGGGTGGGACGCGTCCATCATGGCCTGCCGCCCGACCTCCTGCGCTTCAATGCGCGGCCCGATCCCGGCTATCTCGCCTTCCTTGGCCGCATCTCGCCGGAGAAGCGGCCCGACCGCGCCATCGCGATCGCTGCCCGCGCCGGCCTGCGGCTGAAGATCGCGGCCAAGATCGATGCGGTCGACCGGCTCTACTGGGAGCGCGAGATCGCCCCCCTGGTGAACGCGCACCACAACGTCGAGTATATCGGCGAGATCGCCGACGATCAGAAGAGCGACTTCCTGGGCAATGCCAGCGCGCTGCTCTTCCCCAGCGACTGGCCCGAGCCGTTCGGCCTGGTTATGATCGAGGCCATGGCCTGCGGCACACCCGTCGTCGCCTTCCGCTCCGCCTCGGTGCCGGAGGTGCTCGAGGACGGCGTGACGGGTTTCATCGTGCGCAACGTCGAGGAGGCGGTGGCGGCGCTGGCCCGTATCCCGGCGCTCGATCGCCACTTCATCCGCAAGGTTTTCGAAAGCCGCTTCACCGTCGAACGGATGGCGCGCGACTATCTCGACATCTATCGTTCGCTGCCCGGCGTGCGCCACGCCACCGATCTGTTCCTCCCGCCGCCGCTGCCGCTGGTTCCCGAGCCGGTCCTGCGGGCTGCCGAGTAGCCGCGGCAGCCGATGGTGAAGCCCGCAGGCCACGTCCTCGCGCCCGCGCCCTCCGGGGCGCCCCCGGAGAACCATGCCCAGTTCGTCATTCATGGTGCGGAGTCGCTCCAGCAACGCCGGTCGCGCATCCTCAAGCAGGGCGATACGTTCGGCGTCTTCGACCAGAGCGGCGACGCGATCGCCTCGCCTGGCGGCGCGGACGGGCTCTATCACTGCGATACGCGCTATCTCTCGCAGCTCTACCTGACGATCAACGGCACGCGGCCGATCCTGCTCAGCTCGACCTTGCGCGACGACAATTCGGTGCTGACCTGCGACCTGACGAACCCCGACGTGGTCGACGACGCCCGCCGCATCGTCCTGTCGCATGATCTCATCCATATCCGGCGCTCCCGCTTCCTGTGGGAAGGCTGCTGCTTCGAGCGGATCGCCGTCCGGAGCTTCGACGGCGATCCGCACCGTATCCGCATCGGCCTCTCGTTCGCGGCCGACTTTGCCGACCTGTTCGAGGTTCGCGGCACGCCTCGCGAGCGCCGCGGCACGGCCCGGCCGGCCCGGATCGAGAAGACGGCCGTCGCGCTGGCCTATGGCGGGCTCGACGGCCGCAGGCGGACGACGACGATCAGCTTTGATCCCGCGCCGGCCCGGCTGTCCGGCCAGGACGCCCTGTTCGATTTCGATCTGCCGCCGCACGGCACGTGCCTGATCTTCGTCCAGGTGAGCTGCCGCGAGGCCGGCGAGCGCGACGCCGTTCCGCGGCTCTTCCTGACGGCCCTGCGCGATGCCCGTCGCGCGCTGCGGCGCACGGCGGCGCGTGCCGCGTCGATCGCCACCTCGAACGGGCTGTTCAACCAGGCCGCGACGCGCAGCATCGCCGACCTCTACATGCTCGTGACCGAGACGCCGCAGGGTCTCTACCCTTATGCCGGCATTCCCTGGTTCAGCACGGTCTTCGGCCGCGACGCGCTGATCACCGCCCTGCAGACGCTGTGGCTCGATCCGACGATCGCCCGCGGCGTGCTGGCGTATCTCGCCGCCAACCAGGCCACCACCACCGACGCGGCGTCCGACGCCGAGCCCGGCAAGATCCTGCACGAGGTGCGCTACGGCGAGATGGCCGAGCTCGGCGAGGTGCCGTTCAGGCGCTACTACGGCAGCGTCGATTCGACGCCGCTGTTCGTGATGCTGGCGGGCGCCTATCTGCGGCGGACCGGAGACGTCCAGACCGTCCGCCGCCTGTGGCCGAACATCCGGGCGGCGCTGCGCTGGATCGAGAGCGAGGGCGATCGCGACGGCGACGGCTTCGTCGAATACTACCGGCGCACGCCGGAGGGGCTGGCGAACCAGGGCTGGAAGGACAGCCAGGACTCGATCTTCCACGCCGACGGCGCGCTCGCGCGCGGGCCGATCGCGCTGGTCGAGGTCCAGGCCTATGTCTACGGCGCGTGGAGCGGCGCGGCCGCGATCGCGCATCGCCTGGGCGACCTCGTGCTGGCGGCCGAGATGTCGGACAGGGCGAGGGCCCTGCAGCAGGCCTTCGATGCCGCCTTCTTCGACGACGGCCTCGGCACCTACGTGCTGGCGCTCGACGGCGACAAGCGGCCCTGCCGCGTGCTCGCCTCCAATGCCGGACATGCGCTGTTCGCCGGGATCGCCCTGCCGCACCGCGCCCGCCGCGTCGCCGCCCGGCTGATGGAAAGCCGCTTCTTCACGGGCTGGGGGGTGCGCACGCTGGCGTCGGGCGAGCCGCGCTTCAATCCGATGAGCTATCACAACGGCTCGGTGTGGCCGCACGACAACGCGCTGATCGCGGCCGGCCTTGCCCGCTATGGCCTGCGCGCGGAGGCGGCGCGGATCTTCGACGGGCTGCAGGCGGCCTCGACCTACATCGACCTGCGCCGGCTGCCGGAGCTGTTCTGCGGCTTCGTGCGGCGGCAGGGACAGGGCCCGACCTTCTACCCCGTCGCCTGCTCGCCGCAGGCCTGGGCGGCAGCGACGCCCTTGTCCCTGATCGAGACCTGCCTCGGTCTCGGCTTCAACATCGAGCGCCGCGAGATCGCCTTCGATCAGCCCGTGCTGCCCTCCTTCCTCGACGAGGTGACGCTGCGCGGCCTGTCGCTCGGCGACAGCCGGGCCGACGTCGTCCTGCAGCGCACCGGCAAGACGGTCGCCCTCTCCGTCCTCTCGCGCAGCGGCGACCTGCGCGTCGTGCACACGGCCTGAGCGGAATCACCTTCCTCCCTGCGCGCAGCGCGGGGAGGTGGCGCCGTCACACGGCGTCGGAGGGGTCATGGGCCAGGAGGCTGGTCCTCGCGACCTGCCCTCAAATCAGGAATGCTTCGCCTGTCGTGAAGGAAAGCGCGCCCTCCATGTAACCCAGAAAGCTCGCATCGTAGGCGTAAGGCCAGTGACGAAGATCGGGACGGCCGCGCACGGGGGGAAGTGCGAAGGCGTCCAGCTTCTTGCGCCACAGGTTGACGCTGCCGCCCAATAGCTCGCGGGTGGAGACCGGCGCGCCGCTCTCGAGCTTCGACAGCAGTTCCGGCTTGACGACGACGAACTCGGTGTCGTCGTCGATCAGCCGGCCGAGGCGAGCCACCGCGGGATAGTCCTTTTTTATCTCGGCCTTGGCGAGAAGCTTGCCCGTCGTTCCATGGTCATCCTCGATTTCCTTGCGCAAGGCACGGGTCACGACATCTGCCGCATTGACCGGGCGATGGAATATGTCCGTTTTCTCGAAAAGCCACTCCAGTACCCGGGCCGACGCCAGCGCCGCGGGATGCGTGGTGAGGAGTCCATCCTGCGAGATCAGGAAGTCATAGACCCAGCCAACTTCGCCAGTCCCATGCCGATTGATCCGGCCGCCGATCTGGATCAGCGAGGCCGTCGAGAAGCGTTCGCGAAAGCCGGTGCGGAAGGACAGGTCGACGCCTGCTTCGACGAGGCTCGTCGCCACCAGCGTCCAGTCGGCCGAATAGCCGCTGTTGGAATCGAGGCGACGTTTCACCTCGGCCAGGATGACGGCCCGATCGTCGGGGCAGAGCGCGGTCGAGAGGTGCAGGACATCCGCGCCTTTTTCCCGCAGCCGCATTGCTGTCACCGCGGCTGTCTGCACGGTATTGAACACGGCCAGCCGAGGGCCGGGACGGGAAAGAATCTCCGCTTCGAGCGAGTCCGGCCGGCCAAGCGTCGCATAGCGCACGCGGTCGTGCTCGGCCCGGATGAGGCGGGCGCCAAGCTCTCGCTCCATCAGCTCCGGCAGCTTGCGGACGGCTTTCTCGCCCACGAGATCGTCGTGATCCCATACGCGGGCGAGCGAGCCGCTGGCGAAAGCGAAGGAGCATCCCCACTCTTCGGCAAGTTCCCGCATCCAGCGCCAGTTCTGCCGCCACAGGGGCGCCGGCAGCGTGGCGTGAGCCTCATCCAAGAACACGACGGAGCCGGGCAGCCCATGCAGCTTGCGCAACCGCGCCGGGTCGCACGCGGCGAGCGTCTCGAAGAATTGAACGCTGGTTGTCACGATGATCGGCGCCCGCCACAGCACGGCGAGGTCACGCGATGCGAGGCCGGAGAACTCGGCGCGGTGGTGATGCTCGGCGATCACCTCGTCGGCGCGGTCCTCCTCGTCCGGCAGGAGCAACGCCTTCCGAAGCGTCTCGGCGGTCTGGCTGAGAATGGTGGTGTAAGGGGCCACCACGAACAGGCGTCGCGCGCCGCTTTCGATCGCGCGACGGAGCAGCCAGGCGGTCACGGCGGTGGTCTTGCCGATTCCGACCGGACCCTCGCAGGCGACCATCGCGTCCCCTACCGGTCCCTCGCGGCAGGCGCGGTAGAATGCGTCACGGTCGGCCTGCCGCTCGCCGCCACGCGGCAAGGCCGCGACATAGGCATCGAGGCGTGCGAGGCGCTCTTCCCAGCGTGGGGAAGGCGGTTCGGGCAAGCGGCGGCCGTGCTCGTAGAACGCGGCATCGGCATGGTCGCCGTCGACGACACAGGAGAGAGCCATGCGCAAGGTCAAGCCATGGTCGTCCGGGCCGGGTGTCGGTTCATGAAGGCCGGCCGAAGCCGCATGGATCGAGAGCAGGTGAGGAAGTGTCCGGTCGGTGTTTGCAATCAGTTTGTCGGCAGCATCACCGCTCTTGCGGCCGCCACGGAGGTTGAGCTTGCTCAGGCCAAAGAATTGCCCAGCGTAGCTGGGAAGCCCTGGCGCGTGGTGTGCCCGAGCGATCCAGGCCGCCATTTTTGCTCCGCTCTGCCAAAGATGCGCAACGCCGGCATCGACGTGATCCACTGGCAGCTGGTAGGCGCGACCCTGGCGTAAAGCCGCCTGATTGAGCGCTTCGAGCTTGCCGAGGTCGTGGAAGATCGTGCCATCCACGACTGCGGCCACGAAGCGTCGCGCGCGCTCCGGATCTCGGATGTATCGGGCGGCCGCCTCCGCATTGTGCCGAGCATATGCCGTCGCGCCGAGCACATGATCGGCATAAGGGTGAGGCGCTCGGCCTTCGTTCGGAGCGGAATGGGCGAGAGGAAGGTTCGGGTTCACGCCGCGCGTCGCACCGACCAGTCCTTCACGCAGAGGTCCTCGAAAGAGGCCAGGCGGCTCTTGATCTCCTCCGGCAGATCGCCCGGTACGTCATAGTCGGAGAGCGACAGCGACGGCTTTTCAGTCTCTTCCTTGTTCTTCCGATGCGGCGTGAGCGCGGCGATGATCAGGGGATCGGGGCAGGAGCCGAGCGGCGATTTGTGCTCGGCATACCAGGCGTGAACGATCTCGACTTGCGGACGGATGCCCGATGCCGTGTGCGTATAGGCATGGGGGATGAGGAACTTCAGCAGGTCAATGTCGGAGGCGTCGCAGCCCGTCTTCCCGGCAGCGCTGGGATTGACGAAGAAGGGCATGATGTAGAGGCCGTGTCGCACCACGCGGAAGGCAAGAGGGGCCATGCCGCGATCCTTGCCTTCCTGCACTCCCGATTTGTTGGTGAGAGTGAGGCGCTGGATATCCACGGGGGCGAGGCTTGTGCCTGGACCGAATTGCACGACGCCGGTGGCGATGAAATGGCCTTTGTCGCGCTTGCTCTGGTTGTCATCCTTGTTCTTGAGACTTTCAAGAAACGTATTTCCAAACACGCGCGCATCCCAGTATTTGGATTGGAATGCAGGAGCGTCCATCGCGTCGATGAGCTCACGCTTGCGGCTGCGAGTCTCGAGGATATCGAAGGTTCCGTTCCCGCCGACAGCGGCCAGCGCGGCCTTGCGAACCTCGCTCGCTTCCTCGGGGGCGCTTTGCTTCTTTTCGATCACCGGATCGTCGGGGTTGAACATCAAATCCCGGATCTTGCGCTTGAAGGATACGGGAGAGATCAGGCCGCGCCCGTCCTCGAACGTACGGGGCTCGCTCTCCGCGTCCGGGTCGCCGTTGGGATTGGAGTTGACGACGTTGATGATCAGGAGGCC
>Ga0182738_1005905_pt1 | contig 12907 bp, 7 predicted proteins | sample eDN5th30CBELigMG_FD_128876 | JGI IMG/M metagenome (GOLD analysis project Ga0182738, IMG submission 128876) | Enriched Miracle-Growth compost microbial communities from Emeryville, California, USA - eDNA 5th pass 30_C BE-Lig MG (version 2)... ...
AGAAATAATTCATCGCCTTATCGATTTCAGCGCAGCGCTCGTCATAATATTTCAATTGCACGCGCCCCATGGCAGCGCTCAACTGATTGACGCGGCCTTTGATTCCGCCCAGCGGCAATCCCGCATAAGGCTGCAACGCCGCGGTGGCGATATCTTTTGTATAGCGGTCATAATGTCCGAAGGCCACAGCGCGATCATGGATTTCCTGGTTATCAGTCACCATAATTCCCGCTTCGCCGGTGGCGAACGATTTGCCGCTCATCAGCGACATTGCGCCAACATCACCAATCGATCCCACTTTGCGGCCTTTGTAATATCCGCCCTGCGCGTGCGAAACATCCTCAATCACTTTGAGATTATGGCGCCTGGCAATTTCCATGATCGGATCCATGTCGCACGGATGGCCCACATAATGCACCACCATAATGGCTTTGGTTTTATCGGTGATGCGGTGTTCGATATCGCCCGGATCGATGCACAACGAAACCGGATCGACTTCGGCAAAAACCGTTGTCGCGCCTAATCCAAAACAGGGAAGAATGGATGCCCAGTAAGTCAGCGAAGGCGAAATAATTTCATCGCCACGGCCGATGCCGCAGCCGAACATGGCGGCCTGCAGAGCAGCGGTGCCGTTGTGATATCCCAGCGCGAATTTGGTTCCCTGCCAGACGGCGAATTCGGCCTCGAATTTTTTGGTGATGTCGGTGCCGCTCATGGCGCCGGCGCGCAACACTTCGAGCACGGCGTCTTCATCTTCTTGGGTCACAATGGGCCAGGTGAACATATCGTCCGGCTCTGCCTGCACGGCCTTTGTTCCGCCCAAAAGAGCCAGATCGCTGCCGGTTTCAGTGGTTGAAGTCATAAATAATTCTCCTGCATTTCACGGATAGGAGGCATTTTATCATGCTACCATTCTATGACAAGGTTAAAGCGCTTTAACAAAGAAAAAATTACGCTGTTTTTGCTGCGTTTTCCGTAACTCGTGCTACGCAGTCCCCTTTAAACCCGAATAATTCACAACCATTGATATATAGTCAACAAAAACCAGTGGGGGCAGGCCTCCGTGCCTGCTCATAATTCGCCGGCTTGCCGGCTCTCTGTTGTAAACAGCAATAAGGAATTATTTTTGTTTAAGCAGGCACGGAGGCCTGCCCCCACTGCTCTCTATATGTTGCATTAACAGGATTATGAGTTATCCGGGTTAAAAAGGGGACTTTCGAAAGCCGGCATCCGATATCCAGCCACAAAAGTACTTTTAAAGCAGTCTCACAGATTCCCAGAATGATTGACAGCGCACCAACCACTGTATAATAAATTTCATCGTGTCCGAGCTATCCGAGAAACCGCATCAGTTGATCGATATCGTGCGAACCATCATTTTGCCGCAGGTGGAGCGAAATGGCATGAAGGAAATTTTCACGGCCTGCCCCCAATGGCGGCCGGATATGGATTTGCCCGAAGGCATGAACGCCATGCGCAAACCGCTGCGTGGCAAACGCGTCCCGGCTCACCGTTGGCGTCCTTATGGCGCCACCGCCATTGAGGAAGCCCGGTGGCCGGAAGACCAGCTAAGCGCGTCGCGCACGCCCAAACTCTGTTTTGTATTACGATTTCCCACCACGCTGCAAACAGCTGATTATCAATTGCACTGCCGGCCCGGCCACGGCATTCTGGTGCAACCGGGAATTCCTTCTACCAGTAGCAAAACACCCAGTGCCCAGCCCCGCACGTTATTACAGATCATGCCTTATCACGAAGGGTTGCTCTGCTGGATAACAGAACGCTGGCAGGATGCCGATCAGAATCAACGCGTCAAAGAACATACCTGCTCCATCCCGCGCAGTCAGGCGGCGGGCTATCTCCGCATGCTGGCCGATGAAGCGCCACGCGATCTTCCTCACAGCCGCTCATTGTGTGACGGCCTGCTGCGCATTCTCCTCATTTTTCTGCTGCGCGAAATGGAAGATTTGCCCGTTCTGCATACCGGTGCGGCGGGCGCGGCATCTTTGCCCGGCTCATCGGCTTATTCCCTGCAACAGCTACATGAATATATCGAACGCAATTTGCGCAGCCCACTTTCCATCGAAAAAGCGGCGCGCTATGCCGGCATGTCGCGCACCGTCTTCACCGCCTGGTTTCGCGCCCGCACCGGCAAAACTTTCAATCGCTATGTGCAGGATATGCGCTTTGAAGCCGCCTGCGAATTGTTGCGCGGCGGCGATCTGAGCATTAACCACGTCGCCACCGCCGCCGGCCTCCATCCCAACCGCATGCGCGGCATGTTCCACGAACGCGAAGGCATCTCGCCCCTCGAATATCGCCAGCAAGGCCGCCGCACCGTCTCGTCAAAATAAACGGCCAATAAGGTTGAGCACCGGCCAAAATTGATGCCGCAACCCGGCCCATGCAGGGCATAATAACAGTATCCGTTTCTCAGGGAGGCTGTTATGAAAAAGCAAGGCTCGCAAAAAGTACTTTTGAGTGGATTCACGCTCATCGAACTCTTGGTTGTCATAGCCATTATATCAATCCTCGCGGCGATCTTATTCCCCGTGTTTGCGCGGGCCAGAGACAACGCGCGGCGGGCCAGTTGTCTGAGCAATCTCAAAAACCTGGCGCTGGCGACGATGATGTATACGCAGGACTACGACGGAAAATTGATGGTGGGAAATCAAACCTATCCGCGCGGCGCCGGCACCACCTCAAACCACTGGTATCCCATTCAACCCTACATCAAAAACTGGCAGATCCTCTATTGCCCCAGCGCGCCCGGCGATCCCGTCTTGCTCCACAAAGCCTCCAACAACGGCACCTCCTGGGCAGAGCAATATGGCTTCCCCAAGGATGTCGCCAATGTCTATGGCAATCATAGCCTCCGAAAATCATTTTGCGCCCTGATGTATAGCGAAACCTGGGGCGGGGCCGTTCCCATCGACACCGCTCCCTTCCCTTCCCGCATCTGCCTGATCGGCGAAACGAATTATGGATCATCCACCAATTCATATTATGTGGACAGCGGTTATGGCGGCTCCAACTTCGGCTGTTTTGCAACCAACTCCAGCTGGCTCAACAGAGACAGACACCTGGAAGGCGCCAATTATGCCTATATGGATGGTCATGTAAAATGGATCAAAAAAGAGGCGATCGATCATGTGTATGATGTCACCATTGCCGAAAATGGCATTTCAAGCAGCCGCGCCGCAGAATTCCCCATCGTTTTCGCGTGGAGGATTGATTGAGTAGAAAAGGTTGCTGGTTACTGATTACTGGATGCAGGTTGCTGGATACTGAAATCCGAAATTCCCCCTTTAAAAAGGGGGAATTATATCCTGGAAATTATTCTTTTATCGTATCATCTACAAGCCACTGGAGCATTATTATTTATGCAACACTCCCAATCCCCAATCATTATTAAAAGTACTTTTATGCAAAAATTATTTCTTCTACTCGCAATTCCCATTTTATTGATTTTGCCTGCCGGCGCGCAAACAAATGCCGAGACCTGGATGAAGGTTACACTGGGAAGCGGTTATGAAAAACCCGTGCAAATCCACATCTTCGCCGATCATTACCGCTCGCCCTGGTATGCCCATTATGCCATCACAAAAGGCAACTTCGACAAAGGCACCAATCCGGCCAAAGAACACAAACAAGATATGCTGCGCGATGGCGAAAGCACCGGTTGGATCAATATCAGCGAAACGGTTTATCCGCCCAATGAAAAAGGCGAGAGAGGCGGCGCGCGTCTGGTCATTTATCCGGCTTACACTTATACAAAACCCGCCAAGTTATTTAAGGCCACCATCGCCTTCGCCAATAAACCGGATGATGCCGCCATCGTCAAAACGTTCACCGTCCATCATGCCGCGCGGGATTATGCCGCTATTAATATCGTGGTGCCGCCCAGTTTAAATACCAAAGAAAATGTGGCCCGGCTGCGCGATGGTTGGGGTTTGGAGGAAGAATATGGCAAACGTGCCGATCATTTCAACTGGCCCAAAGCGGGCAAACGGCCGGTGCAATATCCCTTCTTTGTTTCCGCGAAAATCGATCCCGCCACCATCGATCATCGCGTGGCGGCGCGCGCCTTAAAAACGCTGTCTTATTTTGGCTTTAATGGCATCGGCGCCGATTCTTACTTCGAGCAATTTGGTTTTAATCATCAATATATTAGCGCGCATCTTTGGGGCGCGCGCAATGGCAGTTTCAGCGCACCTGACATTGTCAAAATGCGCAAACTCGCGGAAGAAACATATCAGTCATTAACCGCCGCCGGCGTCCAGGCGAGCGATATTACTTATGCCATTCTCACTGACGAACCGCGCGGCGAAGCCTTGGAAAAACTGGCCGCGGACAAGCCATCGCAGGAGGGCTTTCTGCAATGGATCAAAAGTAAAAATCTGACACCGCAAGATCTATTGGTGCATTCCTGGGATGAAGTGAGAATTGTCACGGAAGCCGATAAAAGTACTTTTCCGGCGCTCTATTATTATTCGCAGCAATACCGCACCATCGCGCTGGGCAATTATATGGCCGTGCAAAAGAAAGTGTTGCACGAGCAATGGAAAAGTACTTTTCCCGTCGTCTGCAATTTCAGCGACAGCTCCATCTACCGTGCCAATATGGCGGAAAGCGGCGTGGATTATTTTACGCTGCTCCATGAAACCGATCAGAACGCGTTGTGGAGCGAGGACTGGGCTAATTTTGCCGCGACCTATCAGGACGCCTCTTTTAATGTGGAATTAATGCGCGCCGCCGCCCGCAAAAACGGGCAAACGCTGGGACATTATCTCATCGCTTACGCCGGCCGCAAGTCGTATGATATTCGTCTCAAAGCCGTCAGCGAAGTAGCACGCGGCGTCAAAATTTTCAAAAGCTTTTCCTATGGACCAGTGTTTGCCTCGCACGAAGGCGGAGGAAATCCCTGGCAAAATAACTCTTCCGTCTGGCATGATCAAGCCGCCGCCGTGCATGAAATCGGCGCAGTGGAAGATTTGTTATTACCGGCAATGCCGCAAAAGGCGCAGGTGGCGCTGCTCTATTCTTCTGCATCCGATATTTGGAACACAGAAAATAAAGCCTACGGCTTTGAGCGCATGCACACCTGGCTGGCATTAACCCACGCGCAAATTCCGGTGGATGTGGTGCATGAAAGTGAAGTGGCGCAAGGAGGTTTGGCCGGATATAAGGTATGTTATTTAAGCGATCCCAACATCACGCGCGCCGCCGCGCAACAATTAGCCGGCTGGGTGCAAAATGGAGGAACGCTGATCATGACGGCGGGCGCGGGCGAAAAAGATAAATATAATCGGCCGTTAGACACATTAAATCATCTATTGCCTTACACCCGTTCAGGGGTGCAAACATTGCAAGCGAAAGGAACCGGCGGACGCTCGCTGCCCACCTTAAAATCCTATGGCACAGTGAAAACAGGCGATGCCAAAATCGATATTTTGAGCGTGAAGCAAACCTTCACTGATATCGATCAAAACGCGCAGGTCAAAAGTACTTTTGAAGACAGTTCTCCGGCGGCATTAAGCAGCGCGGCTGGCAAAGGCCGCATTATTTGCAAAGGCTATTTGCCCGCGATTGATTACATGAGCAAAGCATTGGGCAGCCAGCAAAAATTCGCCGGTGTATTAGAGAAAGTGGACGCCAATAAAGATGTCCCCGGCCAGGACGTAGCGGAACAATTAGGGCTAAGCGACAAATCCTATAATCCCTGGAAATATCCCGCAAAAATCCGCCAGGCCATTATCGCGCCGGTTTATAAAGCGCATGTGGAAATGCCGGTCAAATGCAATGTGCCACTGGTGGATGCCGTTTATATGACTTCCCCAAAAGGCATTGTCATTCCGCTGGCCAATTACACCTTGCGTCCGATCAAAAATCTGACGCTGGATATCAAAATCACAAAGCCCATCCACAAAGTGCGCTCCGTCAATCAAGGCGCATTGAAATATCAGAAAATCAGCGAGCACCAAATCCGCATACATTTGCCGCTGGATTGTACGGATTTTGTGACGATTGAATAAATCATTTCCACACCAAGGAATAACGTTGCAGGGCCAGTGACTGTCTCATGGACAACCACTGGCTTTTGCCATTTTTACAACAGTATTTAGCTGAATTCGCAAAGGCCTGTTCACTGCTATACTTTATCCTCTGGCCGGAAGGCAAAAAGTACTTTTACACCCGCTATCCAGTATCAAGATTCCAGTATCCTACATGAAAATCCTAATAACCAACGACGACGGCATTTACGCACCCGGTTTGCATGGCGCCTGGCGCGCTTTGCAGAAAGCCGGGCATGATGTTTTTGTGTGCGTGCCGGACCGGCCGCGTTCGGCTTGCGCGCATGGCATCACCATGCACAAACCGTTGCGCGCGCATCGCGTGGAAACGCCGGAAGGAATCGCTTTCACATCCAACGGAACTCCGGCGGATTGCGTGCCATTGGCATTATTGCAATTGATGGAATGGCAACCGGAGCTTGTTATCAGCGGCATCAACCTGGGGCCGAATCTGGGCGACGACGTGCATTATTCCGGCACCGTGGCGGGCGCTATGGAAGGCATGTTAAATGGTATTCCCAGTATGGCGGTTTCGCTGGCCGATTGGGAAAATCCGCGCTGGCAGGCGGCCTTTGATTTTTGCGCGGAGCTGGCGCCAAAAGTACTTTTGATGCAACTACCCAGAGATACGTTTCTCAATGTCAATGTGCCCAATTTGCAACCATCGGAGATTAAAGGTGTCAAAGTCACGACGCAGGGCAGCCGCCGTTATAAGGGCGATATTGTGAAATACGAAGCGCCGCAGATTGGTACCTATTACTGGCGCGGCGGCGAACTGGTCGATCGCAGCGAAACCGGCGATACTGATATCCTTGCCGTGCGCGACGGCTATATTTCCGTGACGCCGTTGCATGTGGATTTGAGCAATAAAGAAGCGATGGCGGCAGTGGGAAAAGTACTTTTACACTCTTAAAACCAGTGGGAAAATAACAGCAAGTGAACGAACGAGATGAAGAAAGAAAATAAGACCGGCGGTGGCAACCATGTCGAACCACCTCAACGAAGAATTTGTACACGAATTAGTAGCAGCCCTGCGCGTTCCGCTATCGAGCGGCGGTGATGCCGGTCTCACGGCAGTTCTCTCCGACAAACGGCCCGAAGACATCGCCGAAGCGATGCGCGATTTGACGCTTCCCGAATCGCTGGCACTTTTCAACTGGCTGGATAATGACATCGCCGCGGAAGTGCTGCGCGAACTGGAATCCGAGACCACACGCTATTTGCTGGATAATGCGCCGCCGGGACGCGTGGCGCAATTGCTGGATCACCTGCCTGCCGATGACGCGGCGGAAGTGGTTTCCGAAGCCGATCCCGAACAGGCCGAAGTTTTCCTTTCCGATCTATCGCAGCGCGCTCCCGAAGATGCCGCCGCGGTGCGAGAGCTATTGGGCCACGAAGAAAATACCGCCGGGCGTCTCATGTCCGGCGGGTTCGTGCGGCTGGGGCCTTCAAGCACCGTCGCCGAAGCCACCCAGGCGGTGCGCGACGCCGATGAGGAAGTGGAAAATCTCACCGATATTTATGTGGTGGATCAGCCACATTCTGAAAAGGCCCGTTTGCTGGGCGTTTTTTCACTGCGCGAATTGATCAGCGCCAGCCCCGGCCAGCGTTTATCGGAAATCATGACCACCGAAGTCATCACCGTAGCGGTGGATACCGATCAGCAGGAAGTCGCCGCGCTCATTGCCAAATATGACCTGCTGGCTATGCCAGTTTTGGATAAAGGCGGATTTCTGGTCGGCATCGTCACGGTTGACGATGTCATCGACGTCATGGTGGAAGAATTCAACGAAGACATCATGCGGATGGTGGGTTCGGACGCCGAGGAAATGGATCGCCGCACTCCCCTGCAAGTGGCCAAAATGCGCCTGCCCTGGCTGATGGGAACCATGGCCATCGAGCTTTTCGCGGGCGGCGTCATCTCGCGCTTCAGCGGCGTCTTGCGCGAAGTCATTTTGCTGGCATCTTTCATGCCGGTGATTTCGGCCATCTCCGGAAACGTCGGTTTGCAGGCCGCCGCCATTGTGGTGCGCGGGCTGGATACCGGTCACGTCAGCATGCGCGGCTGGGTCAGGGCCTTGCGCCGCGAAACTGCCGCTTCGCTCTTTATGGCGCTGATGAGCGGTTTGGTGCTGGGCGGCGTGGGGATTTTCTGGTCGGGACATTTGATGTTCGGCCTGGTCGTGGGCATCGGCATGACCTGTTCCATGCTCACCGCCAGCATTATGGGAACGCTGATTCCGATGTTTTCCAAACGCCTCGGTTTCGATCCCGCCACCACCGCCGGGCCTTTTGAAACAGCCTTTCAGGATGTCATCGGCTTCGGCGTCTTTTTATGGCTGGCCTCACTTTTATTGCCATTGTTGCGGTAGGTAAAAGTACTTTTATTTCCCGTAATGCCTCCAAAGCAAGATTTCTCCACTCCGCTCGTGCCTCGCTGCGTTCGAAATGACACAGCCAGGAACTTGTGAGGACCTGGTGGCTTTTAAAACCACCTCACCATTCCAATGCTCCATGTATAATCAATACCGTTGTGCCAACATCATCCCGAGAAGAACACGCCCTGGCGGATATCATTAAAAACGTCGTTTTACCGCAACTGGAACGAGTTCCGTGCGCGGAAATTTTCGCGGCCTGCCCGCGATGGCGCGCTGGCATGGAATTGCCGCAGGGCATAAGTATTATTCGTAAACCTTTGCGCGGCAAACGGGTGCCCGCGCGCAAACAGCGCGCCTACGGCACCACATCCGTCATCGAAGCCAGTTGGCCCGAAGATAACCTCTATTCGGCACGCACGCCCAAGCTCTATTTCATCCTGAGCTTTCCCACGAAAATTCAATTCGCAAATTACCTGGTGCATTGCCAACCCGGAAGCATCCTTCTGGCGCCGCCCGGCATTCCTTTCACACAGCGCTATGAATCTCCCTTGCAAAACCAGGAAACATTACAAATGATGCCCTATCATCACGGTCTGATTTGCTGGCACACCAGGCGCTGGGAAGATGCCAACGGGCAATCGCATGTGAGAGAACGCACCTGTTCCATCCCGCACAGCCAGGTGGCGTTTTATCTCCATCAACTTTCCGAAGAAGCCACCGGCCAGCGCGAACACCGGGGACTGATCTGCGACAGCCTTCTCAAAATCACCGTTGCACAATTGCACCGTGAATTGCAAGAATTGCCGGTGTTGCAAACCGGCGAAATCGATGACGAAACCGATTCTCCTAAACAGTACCAAACGACTTATTCCATTAAACAGGCCGAGGAATACATCGAACGCAATTTGCGCGAACCGCTTTCCATTGATAAAGTTGCCCGCTATGTGTGCATGTCGCGCACTGTCTTCACCGCCCAATTCCGCGCGCGCACCGGCAAAACTTTTTCGCAATATCTGCAAGACATGCGCTTTGACGCCGCTTGCGAACTGCTCAAAGATGGCGATCTGGGCATCAAACACATCGCCGCCGCGGTGGGATTAAAACCCAATCGCATGCGCGTTTTGTTTCATGAACGCAAAGGACTCACGCCCCAGCAATTCCGGCAGATGAGCAGAAACATCTAAAAACATTTCCGGCTGATACCGTGCATCAGCGGCCATAATAAGTGTTATTTGTTGCCAAAAATAGGGAATAATAGAAGCGACTCATTGATTTTAAGGAGAAAGGTTATGGATGCTACACCAAAAGTACTTTTGGCAAAGTCGAACAGCGGATTCACATTAATAGAACTCTTGGTTGTTATAGCCATTATTTCTATTCTCGCCGCAATACTGTTTCCGGTATTTGCCAGGGCGAGAGAAAATGCGCGGCGGGCGAGTTGTATTAGTAATTTGAAGCAAATAGGTCTTGGCATGTTGATGTATAACCAGGACTACGATGAACGGTATCCCAAAACATACACCGCTTTGGGAGCTGGTGACATTCCTGTCGATGGCGAGGTCTTCCTCAACGGATTTCAATCCTGGCAACAAATGATCTACCCTTATGTCAAAAGTCATCAACTTTTTTTCTGCCCTAACACGCCTTCGCCAATAGGGGCTGACATAGCATCCGATCCTCGCACCAATCCTTTGTCGCGTCTTCTTAACGCCAACTATGGCTACAGTCAATATATAGGTGCTTCATCTGACGCGCTTGCAATGGCAGCTATAGTTTCACCTTCCACTACATACATGCTCGCAGAAACCGGCGTCTATAGCTTCCAGGCAAATGATTTTCGAGGCTATTCCGGGAAATACAATAAAAGTTATTATCTGCCGGGAGGCGGTGCACATGGGATCAGCTGCGATAGCGTTATCACAGAGTTCCAAAGCGACTGTATGAATGGACGGCACTTTGGTGGAATAACTATTGCCTTTGCAGATGGCCATGTCAAATGGCTGAAAGATGATATCGTTATTGCAGAATCGAAAAAATATGTCGCGACCCATGCAACGCCCAGCGCTTTAGATCCATTAACGGATAACTCTTAATCTTGATTCTTAAGCTTAATGCAGCCCCACGGCCATTTATCTATCCTTAGTGTTCATGAAAAGTACTTTTTCGCTCCCTATTCTGATCGTTATCGCAAGCACAGTATTAACGTTTGCACATATCGCCCGCGCTCAGCAATTATCCGCTCCCACATCGCAAACCTGGATGAAAGTCACGCTGGGCACGGGTTATGAGAAACCGGTGCAGATCCACATCTTCGCCGATCATTACCGCGCGCCCTGGTATGCCCATTATGCCATTTCGAAAGACGGCCTGGAAAAGGGATTAAATCCCAAGCGCAAGGAAGCATTGCTCTCGGACGGCGAAAGCACCGGCTGGGTGAATATCAGCGAAATGATATATCCCGATGAAGCCAAACGCGCCAACGGCGGCGCGCATCTGGTGATGTATCCAGCATTCCGCTATGCCGACAACGCACCGCGCTTTAACGCTACCATCGCATTTGCCAATCGGCCCGACGATAATGCGGTGGTCAAAAAATACGTCATTGATTATGCGCCTTCCACCATTCATCTCATGATGCCGCCCAATCTGGATACACCCGAAAACATCGCACGCCTCTATTCCGATCAAGACTCCGCTGCCAAAATCGGCGCTATTGCGGACGGCTTCAGCTGGCCTTCCATCGGTAAGAAACCGGTGAAGTTCCCCTTCTTCGTGTCGGCAAAACTCGATCCACAAACCATGGACAAAGAAGTGGTGGAGCGCGAATTAAAAACCTTGTCCTATTTTAGCTTTAACGGCATCGGCAATGACCGCTTCTTTGACAATTACGGTTATAACCACAAATTAATTGGCGGCGTCGGCTGGTATAAAAAGAGCAGTTACAGCGCGCCCGACCTGGAACGCATTCACAAAAAAGCCGATGCGGAATACACCTCGCAAATCGCTGCCGGCATCAAAGCGGCGGACATCACTTATTCCATGGTGATGGATGAACCGACCGGCGAAAAGCTGGATACGATCGTTCATGACCAGCCATCGATTGACGGTTTTCGCAACTGGCTCCAAAGCAAGAATCTGACGCCGCAAGACTTACTGGTCAATTCGTGGGACGAAGTAAAAATCGTTACCGATATAGATAAAAGTACTTTTCCCGCGTTGTATTATTATTCCGAACAATATCGCACTATCGCGCTGGGCAATTTTATCGCTATTCAGAAAAAGCAATTGCAGGATCACTGGAAAAGTACTTTTCCGGTAGTAGCCAACTTCAGCGATGGCGCGGTGTATTATGCCAATTTTTATGGGCAGGGCGTGGATTATTTCACGCTGTTACACGAGACCAATCAAAACGCCATCTGGAGCGAAGACTGGAGCAACGGCGCTGCCACTTACCAGGACGCATCTTATAACGTGGCACTGATGCAGGCCGCGGCGCGCAAGAACGGCCAGACGCTGGGGCATTATTTAATCGCCTACGCGGGGCGCAAGGGATATGACATTCGCCTCAAAGCAGCCAGCGAAGTGGCGCGCGGCATCAAGATGTTCAAGAGCTTTACCTATGGCCCGGTGTGGGCCACGCACGAACATTCGCCGTGGCAAAAGAACACCGCGATGTGGGCGGATCAGGCAGCGGCAGTGCGTGAAATTGGCGCGGTCGAAGACATGTTGCTTCCCGCCAAAACGCCCAAAGCGCAAGTGGCCATCCTCTATTCTTCCGCATCCGATATTTGGAATCAAACTAATTTGATTTATGGATTCGAACGCATGCACACCTGGCTGGCATTGGCGCACGCGCAGATTCCGGTGGATATTATTCACGAAAGCGAAGCGGCAAATGGCGCGCTCGACGGATATAAAGTGTGCTATTTGAGCGATCCCAATCTCATCCGCGCCGCCGCCCAAAAATTGGCCGGCTGGGTGCAGGCTGGAGGCACATTAATCATGACAGCGGGCGCGGGTGAAAAAGATGAATATAATCGTCCGTTGAATACGCTCAATAATCTATTGAATTATCATCGCAACGCCGCACAAACCCTTCAGGGCTATCGTGCTTCCGGGCGCTATCTCACCACGCTGCAACCCAAAGGTGCCGTAAAAACAACCGGCGGCAATATCAATGTATTGGGCATCAAGCAAACCTTTGCCAACGTGCCGGATGACGCTATCAAAAGTACTTTTAAAGATGGCTCTGCCGCGGAAATCAACAGCACCGCCGGAAAGGGACACATTATTTGCAAAGGCTATTTGCCGGCGATTGATTATATGCGCGAAGCTCTGATGGCAAAAGGAGATGTCGCCAAAAAGGCCGCAGCCATCGATGAGAGCAACGGCATTCCCGGCCCCGATGATGTGGAGCCCTTCAAGCTCAACGAAAAATCCTCTAATCCCTGGCAA
>Ga0182738_1005908_pt1 | contig 12901 bp, 8 predicted proteins | sample eDN5th30CBELigMG_FD_128876 | JGI IMG/M metagenome (GOLD analysis project Ga0182738, IMG submission 128876) | Enriched Miracle-Growth compost microbial communities from Emeryville, California, USA - eDNA 5th pass 30_C BE-Lig MG (version 2)... ...
ACCGCCACCGGCGGCAGCAAGCCCGCCACTCTCGAAACCGGCGCCGTGGTCACCGTGCCGCTCTTCATTAATGAAGGCGAACTGATCCGCGTCGATACCCGCACCGGACAATATGTGGAACGGGCGAAATAGAATGCAGGATGCAGGATAGGGAAAAGTACTTTTGGGGGCGTGCGTAAAATCCCCCTGAATCCCCCTTTGAAAAGGGGGACTTTTATCTCGAATATGCGGATATGGAATCCTGCATTCTAACTCCTAACTCCTAACTCCTAACTCCTAAATTCATGATAGCCTCGCGTGACATCATTGCAGTGACCCGGCAGCTGGGGAGTATGATGGAAGCCGGGGTGGATATTTTGCGTGCCATCCGGGTGTTGCGCGCGCAAACCGAGGATGCCGAATGGCTGGCGTTGTATGACCGGCTGGTGCATGATTTGCGGCTGGGCAGCGGTCTGGCGGATGCGATGAGCCGCGCGCCGGAAGTGTTTTCGCCTTTCGCCATTTCGCTGCTGCGGCAGGGCGAAGCGCGCGGCGATCTGGCGGGATCGTTTTATCGCATCGCCGATTACCTGCAGAAAGAACAGGAAATTGATACACCGCCAGCGGCAGCGCCCACCACCATTCAACTGGCTGCGCCATCGTCATCAACGCAGGAATGTCCGGTCTGGCTGCGGCAGGCGACGGCCGGGTTCGTGACGGTGTTGGGCGGCTTTCTGGTGCTGCTGTTTCTCCTTGAGTTATTGGTAGTTACGGGATATGTGCCGCCGCGCTGGCATGGGGCTGCGGCATTGGCGCTGGCCTGGGTGTTTTGTCTGGTCATGGCATGGCGTTTGCGCCGGGATATTCGCGGCTTTTCTACGCCGGAATCCGGTTCGCCAGAGAGTGTGTCGGAAGAAGCGTCGAAAAGTACTTTTGAAGAATCCGGCACGGAGCCGGATGAGGCGACTTTTGAATAATTATGCGTGTTCTCGTGTTGGATGATAATCAGGAACTGTGCAATTTTCTCGTAGTGAATCTGGAAGAAAATGCCATTGATGCGCGCGGCGCCAATCAGTCGGCCACGGCATTTGAACTGCTCAAAAAAGAAAAATTCGATGCGTTAATTGTGGATTTACAGTTAAATGGCGAAGACGGATTTGGATTCATCCAAAAGGTGCGAGAGAACCGCGCCGGCAAGACCGTGCCGGTGATATTATTATCGGAATACGATACATCTCTGGCCCGCCGCCTCGCCGCCGATTACGGCTGCAACGCCTTTCTCAGCAAACCCTTCACCACTACGCAGTTGCTGGATCAATTGCGCGGAGTGGCTTGAGCGAGGTGAGTAGGTGAGTAGGTATTTAGGTGGGGGAGCGACGGCCTTTTTATCTAAACACCTAATACTTAATATCTAATCACCTTCAAAAATAACTACCGCAGCGGAGACGCCGGCGTCGTGGGTGATGGAGATGTTGATGTTGGCGACTCCCATCTGGGCTGCCAGTTGCGCGGCTTTGCCATGCACGCGCAGGGTGGGTTTGCCGCTGGGCAGATGGGCCACTTCGAAATTTTTCCAATGTACGCCGCGCCGCCAGCCGGTGCCCAGCGCTTTGGAAGCGGCCTCTTTGACGGCGATGGCGCCGGCATAATTTTCGGCGTTATTTTTGTAACGCTGGATATGCGTGATTTCCGCCGGCGTAAAACAGCGCCGCAAAAACCGGTCGCCATAGCGTTCGATAAATTGCTGCACGCGGTCGATGCGGCAAAGATCAATTCCCAGACCGATGATCATAGTATTCCTTTAAACACTGCCCTTAAATCGTTTGACATCTTCTTCGCTCACCACTTTGCCGGGAAAGGCTGCGGCCACATCTTCGAGGTGAATGCCCGCTTCACGCGCGGCGCGGCGGGCTGCCGGAGTGGCGCGCAGACGGGTGTTTTTCGCGGGCGTAAAAGTACTTTTATCGGGAGCGGCGGCAAAAGTACTTTGGGGATTCGGCGCGGCTGAGGCATCTTGCAAGCTTTCCAAATCCGGCAATGCCTCATGCGCATCGCCGATGAGGCAGATGATTTCTCCCACCGCGGCCACTGATTTGGCCGGCAACACAATACGGCGCAGCGTGCCAGCCACGGGTGAGGGCAAATCGAAGGTGGTTTTTTCGGTAATCAATTCACACAGCGCGCCGCCCTCTGCCACCATGTCACCTTCCCGCACCTGCCACGCGCCGATGGTGGCTTCTTCCATGTTTTCAAAAGCGAGAGGAATTTTAACGGGAGTAATCATGGTCGGGATAAAAGTACTTTTCAAGCATTGGGTCAGGGAATAAGTATCCGGTAATGCGTGACTTTGCTCCATAGTCCGGCATTATTTTCGGCCTGCAAATGAGCATACCAGACACCGGCTTTTCCGGTTAGCGTGGCGTGAGCTCCGGCGACAGATTGTGTGGGCGCGGTGTCCGGATGTTGATCCCAGGCAAGGCGATAAGCGGCGATACCGCTGAGATCCACGGCTTTCCATTGCAACGCCACCGTGTTGCTGGAACCGTTTTGCACCTGCACGTTATCGAGTTGCAATTCGGTTTGTGCCGGCGCATTTCCGGCATCGAAACGGATGGAAGTGTCGGTGACGGTGTCATTAAAAAGTTTGCCCGGCAGCGCTAACACATTGATGACGGCACTGTGCCATTTGCCATCGGCGATGATGCCCGGAATGGTGGCATTGCCTTTGATCTTATCGCCACACAGCACCAGCGTCACCATGCGTTTTTTCATTTTGAAGGTGAGCGCCGCGTTGGAACCGGGTTTGATGTTGTAATCGAATCCGAAGAGATTATATTTGCCCGGATCCCAGTGCACCGGCACCAGGCCCGCTGAGTAAGTTTGATCCTTGGAAAGATTGGCCACCTTCAAACAATGGTCTTTGGTTTTTTCATCGCGGATGACAGTGTCAACGCGCACCGGACGCGCTTTGCCCCAGGTGCCGGCCGGGCCGTTGTAATCATTGAGAAGAAGACGTTTGTGGGAAGTAGATTCCATGGTGATTTCAGGCAAGGATTTTTGCCGGGCATAATCGAAGATAAAAGTACTTTTCTGCGCCATGCCGCTATTGCCCGCGGCATCTCGTGGCGCTTGCAGTTCCCAGTTGACCTTCTGTCCGTTCTGGAATGGCGGCACCTCGCCGCTGCGAATGGCCTCCAGCAGATCCCAGGTGAGTTGTTTTTTCTGCGCGTTATATGTGAGCGCCGAGCTGTGAATATCAAAGGAATGCCCGGCCGCTGTCAAATGCAGGCTGCTTAAGTCCAGGCCCAAATTATCCTGCAAAGGCCAGTGCAGTTGCAGCGGCGCTACCGGTGCGCCAGAGGGAATGCCAGGCGATTCCAGCTGCGGCGACGTTGCATCGAGCGCCAGCGGAATCTGAGCTGGTGCGCTCCAGTTGCCAGCGCCGTCCTGCGCCCGCAGGTTGAGCCATTGCAAGCCGTTGCCGGTGAGGTTGAATGAAGCGCCGGGATGTTGCGTCTGGCGCGGCACATCCGTTTCGGGCGCAGCAGATAATTTCCATGATAATGCGCCAATGCCGGTGACGTCGCGCAGCTGCGCTGTGGCGTTGAAAGCATCTCCTTTGAGCGCGGGCACAAAATGAAAATTATCGAGCCAGTAATGTGTTCCCTGCGTGTTTCCCAACCACTGGGTATCGCCGAACGCCACCATGGTGATTTGATATTGTTCTACTTCCGGCAATTGTTTTTGGAGCATCGCCAGCAGTGGTACGCTGGCGTGATGCCATTGCAGATTGGCTTTGATATCTTTGAGTTCGCCTAATCGCGGATTGCCCGGCGTGCGATCGGTGAAGGTGATGTTGTAATCCTTGCCGTTCACGGTGAGTAATAAATCAACGCGCAATTCCGGCGGCACGCGGTAATCAAATTCCAGGAAGGGGAAATTTGCGGCATCAAATGTCTGGCGGGTAACAACAGCCAGAAAGGGCGTGGCATTGGCGGGATTGGTGAGCCGCAGCGAGGCGTAGCCGCTGGCCGCGGTTGTGGTGTCGCGTTGCAGAATAGCTCCATTGTTGCCCGCGCCCTGCCAGCCTTGCAGCGAAGATTCAAAACCGCCCGCGCCGGAAAGGGCAATGTCTTTCAATGTCGGAGCGGGCGGCATGGCGGTGAATTTCTGATAATCCACCGTAAAAGTACTTTTTAGCGGCGGGGCGCTTTGCCTCAGAAAATCTTTGATGCCGGAAAGCTGTGCGGTGACGGTTTGGCCATTCTTCCAGTGCAATCCCGCGTCGTCTGCATCCAGCACAATGGCGGTGGCATCTTTATTCCAGTGCAAGGCAGGATTTTTGAAATCGATCTTTTGGCCGTTCACTTCCATCGCCACATCCGTGCCGTTCACGCCGGCCGGTGCTGCGACGGACGCGATGATTTGATTATTATGCCATTGCAAATCGCCAATCCGTGGTGGCTCGCTTGCGGCATAAAATCCATAGGACGCTACGACTTGCTGCGCGCTGTCGTTTATTTGCAGGAGATGAAACCCCTGCTTGACACTGAGTTCCAGCGTTGCGGCTGTCAGCGGCGAAGTGGGGCCGTTGTCCAGTCGCCAAAAGTACTTTTGCGAGAGGTCGAGCGGTTTTTTGTCATCGCCGGTGATGGCAAATTGCGCCTGCGCCGGGCCGGTGGCTGCTATCGTGAAATTGTCCATTGACCATTGTGCCCCCGGGCCATTGCCGCCGATGCCAGCCATCAGCCAGCCGTCGTTGCTCCAATTGCCGATGACCATTTCATCCACTTTCAGGGCGGAAGCCAGCGGCTTTTCGCGTAGCAGCCATTGCCGCAGTGGAATGTGAGCGCGGTGCCATTTGCCGTCGGCGTGAACATCCGGAATCTTACCCAGCAAAACCGTGCCGGGCTGCATCGCATCAGGACCGCTGAAGATGACGCCGTAAAAATGGCCGTCGATGTGAAAGAAAAAATTGACTTTGACGTCCGGTGTTAATTTGTAATCAAAAAACAAATCGCCATATTGCAATGCGTCGAAGGCCGGTGTTTTGATGCTGACGCCAAAGGAACCGGCATGCGTGTTGGTCATTTGCAAGGCGCCATGAGATATTTCCAATTGCACGCCGGAAGGAGCGCGGCCCGGTTGTTGGTAAGGCGCGAACACGCCGGCGTCTGTGTCAAATGATTGATAATATGCCGGATGCGTCGTTGAAGTAACAGTGGCTGCGGATGCCGCTGCCGCCATTCCGCATAAAATTCCCCACATCCCCAAAATCAGTTTTCCGTGTCGCACGGTTATCATCGCCACCCTGTTAAAAGTACTTTTACTTTGACTGAAATTGACGGCGCACGCAAATCCAAACGCCCGGAAATACGAAAAAAGCATTTTGTAAAAACCGCAGAATTCTGATAATCTAAATTAATGCTAAGAATGCACTTCTCTTCATCATGCCATGAAGTCATGATGCTCCGCACCGTCAAGTAAAGCACAGTAAAACATAACAGCAACGTTCTGGACTTCGTTAAAACTTCGGTTGATCACTCTTGCGAAAGCGCGAGAGTACTTTTATCGTTAATATAAACAATAGAGGCAGACAATTCAGTAACCCTAACTTATGGAACATTTACCCGATTTGATACGTGATCTGGCGCTGATCCTGATAACAGGCGCAATAACGACGTTGATCTTCCGAAAGATAAAACAGCCCCTGGTGCTGGGCTATATCATTGCGGGTTTTTTGGTAGGGCCACATTTCCATTTTGTTCCAACGGTTGCCGATAACGAAAACATTAAAATCCTGGCCGAGATTGGCGTTATCTTTTTGCTTTTTAGCCTGGGCCTGGAATTCAGTTTTAAGAAACTGATGCGGGTCGGCGGTGAAGCCTCCATCACAGCATTGGTGGAAATCGTTTTTATCACCGGCGCGGGATATTATATGGGGCGATTGATGGGCTGGTCGACTATGGACAGTTTGTTTCTTGGCGGCATGTTGGCCAGTTCTTCCACTACAATCATTATTCGCGCCTTCGATGAGCTGGGTATCAAAACCAAGCAATATGCTCAAATCGTTTTTGGGGTGTTGGTTGTGGAAGATATCGTGGTGATTTTGTTGATGGTGTTGCTTTCCACCATCGCGGTCACCAAGCAATTCGCTGGTTCGGAAATTTTATTCACCATTTCAAAACTGGGTTTCTTTCTGGCCCTTTGGTTTATTGCCGGCATCTTCCTGTTGCCTACATTGCTCAAAAAGGCCAGAGCGCTATTGGATGACGAAACCTTGCTGATTCTGTCTATCGGCCTTTGCCTGGGCATGGTGGTGTTGGCGACACAGGTGGGTTTTTCTGCCGAGTTGGGCGCTTTCATCATGGGCTCCATTATCGCTGAAACCACATCGGCGGAAAAAGTGGAGCACGTCACCAAGCCTGTGAAGGATTTATTCGGCGCGGTGTTTTTTGTATCCGTGGGAATGTTGATTGACCCGCAAACGATTATCCAATATGGATGGCCCGTCTTTGCCGTTACACTGTTGACATTGTTCGGCAAATTATTCAGCACCACGCTGGGGGCATTGATTTCCGGCCAGCCGCTCAAGCAATCGGTACAGGTGGGAATGAGCATGGCGCAAATTGGTGAATTTGCCTTTATCGTGGCCACGCTGGGATTATCGCTCGGTGTCATCTCCGACTTCCTGTTTCCGGTTGCGGTGGGTGCTTCTGCCATCACTACTTTCACCACGCCATATCTCATTAAATTTTCGGAACCGCTTTACAATTTTCTGGAACGAATGCTTCCGGCAAGTTTGTTGGAACGGCTGAATAATTATTCTTCCACCACGCAGGATATTCAAACGGAGAATCAATGGAAAGTCATCTTGAAATCGTATGGCACCATTATCCTCACCAACGGGATTATTTTGCTGGCGGTGATTGCCTTTTCGATCAATTTCCTGATGCCGTTCTTAAGCCAGCAAATCGAAAATACCATCACCCGAAAAATCATCGGTCTGATCATTTCGCTGGTGCTGGCCTCACCGTTCCTGTGGGCGCTCATGGCCAAACAGCTCAATAACCGAACCTACAAAGAGATGTGGCTGAAAAAAGAGTATCGCTATGGGCCGCTGTTATTGCTGGAAATCGCGCGCGTATTAATCGGCCTGTGGCTGATATCGATGCTGGTGTTCCGGCTCTTCGATACACAGGTGGCCATCTTCATCGCGGTGCCGATTATCGTGATTATCATGTTTGTATTGACCAAGCGCATTCAGTCTTTCTATCAGCGCATCGAAGGCAGATTCCTGGGGAATTTAAATGCCCGGGAAGCCGATGAATACAATTCACTTGCGGCCAACGTATCGCGCAAGAATGCCGCCATCGAAGCCAAATTATCGCCCTGGGATGCGCACATCGTGCAACTGGAAGTTTCGCCGGAAGCGGAATATATCGGGAGAACCCTGCGCGAATTAGGATGGCGCGAAATCTATGGCATTAATATCGTCTATATCAAACGCGGCGAAAAATTGATCCACAATCCCGGCCGCAGCAGCATTTTGTTGCCCTTTGATCAGGTGGGCGTCATTGCCACCGATGAACAGATCCAAAACTTTAAACCCATTTTCGATGCCGAAATGCATGAGGCCAAAGCCTCCATAGATGTCGATGATATCGCTCTGTTGCGTATCGTTGTGAATGAACATACGAAATTGAAAGGTATGACCATCCATGATTCCGGACTACGCGAGCGCACCAATGGACTGATCGTGGGATTGGAACGCAACAACCAGCGCATCCTGAACCCTAAATCCAGTATTGTTTTTGAGAAAGACGATGTGGTGTGGGTTGTGGGCGAACGCAAAAAGATACAAGGATTGACAGCGGTGAAAGAGAGTTGATGGAAGTAGATAGGAGAAAAAGTACTTTTTAAGGGATGTTCACGCTCTCGTGGATCTTGTTTGCATTATGAGTCTGTAATCTACATGTATTTACAGTAAAGAGTATCATTTCGAGACACGAAGGCCAGCGCGCTTGCCAAGTATTTGAAAATGAACTTAGCCGTGTCATTTCGACTGTAGCGAGGCACGAGCGGAGTGGAGAAATCTTGCCGTTATTCCTAAAAAGATCTCTCGACTTCGCTCGAGATGACACCGAGGTTCATTAGTAGCGGAGTCGAGACATCTTTGTGATAGAACGGCAAGATTTTTCCGGTCTAAATGACACTAAGTTATTAATGCAGCATCAATGTTCGTGAGATTTGCGTGTTCTGGTACAAAAGTACTTTTATCCGCTGCCAGATTATTTCTTAAACGCGCTGACCACAGGACGGCCCCAGAAAGAATCGGGGAGATTGACGCCCAGCAGCCAGAGCGCGGTGGCGGTGGTGTCGTAGGTGACAACGGCGCTGGTGATGTCATAGTTGGGACGCACACCGTGCCCCCAGGCAATCCAGGGAATTTCCACATCTTCGGGTTTCGATGATCCGTGGGTGCCCTTGGTTTTGCCATCGCTGGTCTGGTAATTATGCCCGCCGTGATCCGCTGTAAGGATGACCACGCTGTCGTCTTCGAGACCTGCTTTCACAATAGCGTCACGGATGATTTTGAGAGCGGCATCGGTATCGGCCATCGATTGCACCCATTCCGGCGAATGCAATCCGTGCGCATGGCCGGAACTATCGATATCGGCGAAATGCAGAAAGCACAGATTATATTTTGCCTTGGGCAAATCGCGGGCAAACGCCGCGGCCACGGCGAGCGCTTTGCCGGAAATCTCGAAATGATCGACACTGCCGGGAATCAACAGATGCTTAAACTTTTCCTTGCCCACATACATTGCCGTGCTCAATCCCTGTAGATGCGCCAGGCTAAATACGGTGGGAACTTTGACGACGCCTTTGTCCGGCTGGTAATCGTTCCAGTCGATTTGATGTTTTTGAATGCCCACTCCTGTCAACATCGAAGTGTGGGACGGCAAGGTGATGCTGGGAACGATGGTGTAGGCCTGCCAATCGTGCGCGCCGGCTTGGGCCATTTCATGGAACACCGGCATGTTCGGAGCGTTTTTGATGGAAGAGCCGCCGCCCTGATCATAACTGATAATAAACACGTGATTCACGTGCCGCTTAGGTTTGGCGAAAGCGACGGCCGGGAGAACGCAGAGCAGAAACAGAGCCCAAAAAGCTGTTTTGAACGATGCCGAAGTTTTATGCATAATGGGCCGAGTTTAGTGAAATCTGAGGGACGAGGCAATGAGCAAAAGTACTTTTGCCCATTACTCATTACTTATTGTTCATTGTAGATTGTTCTTCGAAAACCACCCAGCCATAATCGCGGGAATTATCATCGCCGAAGATGAGGCGTCCCGGCAGGGGTTGATGCGATTGCCAGGCGACGCTTCCGATACTGGCCACGGTGCGGCTGACATTGATGCGGATGGGGCGGCGTGCCAGGTGCGATTCGCGTAAACAAGCCCATTGGATGGTAAATTCCGCTTCCCAACCATCATCGGTTTGATGAATGAGAACGCTCCAGCGAGGATCGGGAGAGGGGCTCCTGTTTTCGTGCGAACGGATACCGTTGGCGCTGACGGTGAATTTCTGGCTGGGCCAGCATCGTTGCGGCTCAATGGTGACGGTAAGGCGATCGCTCTCTTGCGGATGCGAACCGCGGCAACTCGCCAGAACGTATAAATTGTCATCGTCTGCGGCCATCTTCCAGTGCAGGGCGTCTTTGCCGGAAAAGTCATTATCGGCAGGCGACAGATGATGGCAGGGTTCGCTGGCGAATTGTTCCCAGCGCGGCCGTCCCGTTTCGCTCATCCATTGTGTTTGATACACCGGGCCTTGAGGATCGGTTCCGAAGAACTGTGAAAAAAGTACTTTTCCTGCCGTGATTTGTTTGTGCACTGCCGGAAAATCCTTTTGCAGCACCGTTTTGATTTGATCGATGCGCCAGGCTAATTTGGCCGGGAAGTATTTATATCCCTCCGCTTCCGAATGGAATCCCAATCGCGAATCTTCCTGCGCCAGCAGCGACAATTGGGTGCTATTGGCGATTTCCTCATAGGCGATCTTCTGCATGGCTTCCAGATCTGCCAGTTGCTGATCCTGCGGATTGTGGGGCAGGGCATCGCGCAGGGCATAAAAGCGCATCATGTTCCAGGCGCTGCGAAACTGCAATCCCAGCGCCTGCGCCACGCCGATTTCACGTTGCAGGGCCGGCAGGTGCGCATAACGTGGTTTGATGGTTTCCAGTAGCTGCACGCCTTTGTTCCATTCGGCATCCATGCGATGACAGGTTTCGATGATTTCGTCGTGGGTAAATTCATAGGCGAAACATTCCGCCACGCGGTCGCCGCTGACTTCCGGTTTCAAGAGCCAGCTGGGCTGGATGATTTCATCGACGGGCATCAAATGCAAGGGCCAGCTGATGCAATCGTGCACCGGCCCGAACCAGGAAAATTGCAGCGCCGCCGGAAACTGGGCATAGGCATCACGGAAATGTTGCCAGGCCGCCGCCACCGTTGCCGCGTTTTCGCTCCAGCGGGTGGAGGCCAGACGGCGCAGAAAGTCGATCTCGTTTTCTGGCAAGGGATCAAAAGCCAGCTCGCCCGCCGCCTGCGTCATCACCGAGGGATAATTGCCGAAAAACCAGCATTGCATGGCGCTGCTAACACCCAGCTCACGCATCTTCTGATATTTACGGTAGAGATTGCCCGGCGCTGGCACAAAAGGCACTGTGGCAACTTCGTGCGAATTGCCCACTTGCAATTTGGCGGAAACGCGCGCACCGTTTTGGGTGGCTGCTCTGGCGCAATCGGCGAAGATATCGCTCGGCCCCACATAGGCCAGCGAATAATCGCGAATCACATGTTCGCGTCCCCACTGCGCGGTGACGCCGCCTGATTCGAAATTCACCTGTAAAAGTACTTTGGGAGGAATGTGCGCGGCGATGTCTGCCATTTGCTGTTTGGCGCGGGTGATTTGTTCCGGCGTCAGTCCCGCGAAATAGGGCACATAGAGCCACGAGATCAATTCGGCTTCTTCATTGGCCCGCGTCATGCCGCGCTGCATCGCTGCCAGCGTATCGGCAAACACTTCGCCCGGCGTTCGCTTGCTGCATCGCGGGCAATTGTTATTGAAAAAGGCATTGATATTCGAATAGCAATGCGTGGGACGTTCGCCGAGGTTAATATCAATCAATCCGCCCAGGCCGGGAACGCGCGAAAAGATATAATGCGTGCAGCTTTCCAAATATTCCTTTCCTTCGTCACTGCTGGTGCAGAAATAGGACAAATCTCCAGCGGTGTGGCCGGCTAACGCGGGATATTGTTGTAACGTTGTGGGCATCGACATGTATTCGCCGACTTTGCCGAAGCCGCGTGGTTCGATGCAAAAGATATAGATCTTAATGCCAAAACGCGCGCATTGCCGCACCGTTTGCCGCAATTTCTCGAGACGCCGTTTGGCATCTTTTCCGTGTTCCGGGAAAAAACGCGAGGGACACAAATCACCGAATTTCACGGTGAGCCATAGTCCGTTGATGCCGTGATGTGCCAGCCGGTTGAGGTATTGATCGGGATAATAATTAACATCGTCGGTCAATTCATCGCGGTTTTTGGGCGGCCGGTTGATGGGGCCGAAAAAACACCGCGAAATGCGGGTGCGGATGACCGGCTTGCGAGTGATTTCACCGATCTGCAGGAATGGCCCGTGATGCCGTAGCATTTCATCCTGCAAATAAAACAGGCCGCGCCGGATGCCTTCGCTGTCGGCGGCGCGGATAATTGCTCTTTGCTGGTTTATCTGAATGCGATACTCTTCATGGATGCTGGTGGCGGCATGAACGGTTTCGATGACAAAAGTACTTTTGAGCGGTGCGTCCTGCACTGTCACATCGCCGGCACGCAGAAAATCCGCCATATCGGCATAGGCCGTCTCCAGTAGCCCGTCCGGATCGGGGAAATTCTTTTCTATATAAACGCCGTTCAGCAGCGCCACTTCGTCCTGGCGGCGCTCGCGCGGAGTCCAGAAATGCTGCGTCCACAGGGGCGATTGCAATTCCTCAACGAAATGCCAGTCTGTTTCAGGTGGTTGAATTGGTGGGTTTTTCATATTGAAAGCTGCCATCTATTAAAGGAAATTTTGACCTTTTGTGCAAGAGAGATATAGATCAGAAAATATCATCATGGCATATTTTGGTGTAAGACATGGGTTGGCGCCATTGCGCAAAGAGCCGCTAAAAGTACTTTTTCAGCAAGACAAACTAAAATTCTTCCGGGAAAATATGCCGTTTGAAATCGCGGGGCAGATGTTGATGCAGCCATCCTCCATCCGCGGTGATAACGGTTCCGGTGATATAAGAGGCCTCCTCCCGGGCCAGCCAGGCGATGGTTCGGGCAGCTTCAACGGCATTGCTCCAGCGCCCCAGCGGAATCATGTTTTCGCTCCACTCGCGCATTTCGGTTTCGCCTTCGGTGTAATCCTGCGACAATTCGGTGTCGATCGCACCCAGCGCCAGCGCGATCACGCGGATTCCCGAAGGGCCATATAATCCGGCCAGATCATAAGTCAATGTTTCCAGTCCAGCCTTTGCCACGGCGTAGGGCGTGGCAAAGGAAGACGTGCGGCGGGATTGAATGCTGCTGATGTTAAGGATCAACCCGGCGCGTTGCTCTTCCATGAAAACGGCGCAGGCGCGCGCCAAAAACGCCGGTGCGGTCAGCATGATGCGCAGGGTCTTTTCCCATGAATCCACGGTGATGTGGCGCATGGTGACCAGTTCGCGCCAGGCGGCATTATTGACCAGAAGATCAATGTGGCCATAATGATCAAAAGTACTTTTGGCCAGATTTTGCGTGAAATTCAGATCACCCAAATCACCGGGTAATAAAAGTACTTTTGCGCTGCTAGTGCCATCCGCGGTTTC
>Ga0182738_1005909_pt1 | contig 12899 bp, 5 predicted proteins | sample eDN5th30CBELigMG_FD_128876 | JGI IMG/M metagenome (GOLD analysis project Ga0182738, IMG submission 128876) | Enriched Miracle-Growth compost microbial communities from Emeryville, California, USA - eDNA 5th pass 30_C BE-Lig MG (version 2)... ...
GCAAAGTCCTCTAATTCCTTCATTCTTTGCTCATTAAAAAACGTGTAAAACGTTGCATGCTTAGGCATTGTCACTAGAATCTTTAGCTTGTTCATCATTTATCTCCTTTACATGATGCGTAGAACCTTCCTAACACTATCGTTAGGAAGGTTCTATCGCTTTTATTTATTCGTTAATAAATTCATTGTAGCTTGAATCGCTTCAGCACGCGTTAATTCATCTTGAGGCTTGAAGCTATTATTTCCTTTTCCTTTGATTAAGCCTAGTTCATATGCTGCAGCAATTTCTTGCTTAGCCCAATTACTAATTGCCTCTTCATCGGTAAAGCTACTTTGTGCATCTACTTCAGCTTGACCATTCATATGCTCATAAGCTCTCAATAGAATTACAGCCATTTCTTCACGAGATATTGTATTATTCGGATCAAAGCTACCATCATTTTTACCGTTTACAAGATCTGCTTTAGCTGCTGCTGCAACATACTGTGCATACCAGCTATCTTGAGCGACATCATTGAAGCTTGTATCGTTATTGCCAAGCTCTAGTCCAAGCGCTCGAACCATTAATGTTACAAATTCAGCTCTTGTAATCTCACCATCTGGTGCAAACTCAGTATCATTCACACCTTGTGCAATAAGTCGTACAGAAGCTTGCTTTATTGCATCCTGTGCCCAATGGTTTTCTTGTACATCTGTAAACTTCTTATCAATTGATAAAGCAACATACGTTCCTGGCTTAGTAATTGGTGCAGTAATAATACCATCCTGTACATCTCCACCTACGTATACCAATGAACCATCTTCAAGCACTTGATAAATACCAAAGGTATCGGTATCTAGCGATGAATTAATTTCAAACGACAAGTTTACATCCTCGATAGAATCAAAGCTTACATCAGTCCCATCAGCTTGCTTTGCCGTAAGTTGAAGTACGATAGGGGAAGAAATCGCATGGATATCCGCTTTATAGCTATCAGCAAGCTTCTCTTCTTCAACCTTACCCTGTTCAATTTTTACGGCAATTTGACCATTAGAAGCTGCCTCTAATTGAGCGAGCGTTTGAGCTGACAGCGTTACGTTTACATGCTCGGCTTGAAGCTGTACATCACCAGCAATCAGATCAGAAGCTTGCGATGGGAAAACGATTTCTGTCTTTCCTTCATCCAACTTAAGTACAACCGCATCGCCATTTTGTGAAGATAGTTCATCGGCTGTAATTTGTTGTGGTGCAGCTGGTGTTGCTGTTGGCTCAGGCGTCGGTGTCAATGGACTTTCACTCGGTGTCGGAGTCGGTTTTGGTGATGGCGACGGACTTGGCGATGGTTTTACCGTTGGTTCCTTCGTTACAACAACATATTGTAATTTTGACTTTCCATCAGTACCTGTCACTGTTACAGTAACTGATCCATCTTCATTCGTTGTAATATCAATCAGTGCCCCCGACTGCTTAGCAGTTGCAGTTACTTCGATCGCTTCAGTTGCTTCCACCTCATAGCGTAATACACCTGGAGAAAAATCCTCTACTAAAGCATTATTTACATAAAGTGCAGATAACGTAGCATCTGTCTCAGGTACGGCAATACGATGTAGATATGTGTTAGCTCCTGGAGCATAATAGATACTGCCATCAATACCAATAGTCATCTCGTTAGTAAATGTGTTATCCAGCACCTTGAATTTCAACGTATCAGGATCTAATGCAATTAGCTTGCGTGCCAATGACGTATAAATCATACCATCTGGTGCCCACTCAATTTTATACTCTAACCATTTGCTTGTATTATACAAGCTTGGGAACAGCATTTTGCTTTTTACGATGGTCGGATTATCAATATCGCTAACATCTAGCGCAAAAATCGTTCCATCAACTACTCCCCACAGTAATCCATCCGGTCCAAAATGAATCGAACCAATCATACGTGGCGTTTCATCAATAGCTAATCCTAACTCACTTAGCTTGATATGCTTGATTAGTTGATTATTCTCTGTATCCCAGATGAAGATAACCGCTTCTTCCTCAGTTGGTTCGATCCCTAAACCTCCCCATACTGTTGTTCCACCGAACAATAACTGATCACGATAGGCTAAGCTCATTACGCTATGATTTTCAGCAAATGCTTCATGGTTGTATTGCGTCCATTTATCTGTTTTCTGATCGTAGATTGCTAATGCTCCACCTAGGAAGCCATAATCAGGCACAGTACCTACAAAGAATTTATCTTCCCCTGCAGTAAGCGCAAATGGTCGGTCTTGATGCTCCACGTCGAATACGACTTTAGGGTTAACATTCATTTCTAATGGTTGACTTGGATCGTATTGTTGAATAACTGCTCCTACGTACGTTCCATAGTACACCAAGCCATCCTTGAAGCCAATCCCTTCTGGTTGTGCAAAATTCGCAAGGTTTGCTTCAATCTCATTCGTGAATGGATTGTAAATGCTCATTCCACGTTGGTATCCACCCATGTAAATACGTCCATCTGGACCAGCCTCAATCGCTTGTAATGCTACGCTATTCGCTGAAACATCAAGATTTACATACTTAATCCAAGCTGTATCTGGATCAATTAACATCGTTTCGCCATATTGTGTAATGGTAGCAAGCACCACTTGACCGGTCTTTTCACCACTTGTTAATGTAACCCATTCAAAATCCTTATAACGCGGTGTATCTGGTAAATCATATGGAAGTTCAATAACTGTTTTTGTTTTTTCCTCCATATCATACTTGTAAAGCTTTTGAGCAAATACATAATAGATTTCATTACTTCTTACTGGATGCGGATCAGAAATCATTGCTTGCTGTGCAAATGTAGCATCGATCGCTAATGTTTCTTTATCAAGTACAACAATGTTTTGCGTACTAGCTGAGAAGAAGATTTTATCGTTAATGACATACACATCACCAGCAGTTCCGGTATTACCTGAGTATCCTGGAACGTTTATTTCTGTAATATCACCTGTTACACGATCAATTTTGTGAAGAGCAATCGTTGTACCCATCGCCGCATAAATGTACTGATCATCAACATCAATACCACGCACGTAGTTTTGACCTTTACTTACCACACCGTAATTACGGAAAGTTTTAGTAGTCATATCGTATTCAAATACTTTACCGTCAGTCGTAGCATTGTATGTTCCACCATAAACCTTATCGCCAATCGTTTCTAGATCAAACACCCAGTTATCTGCTGAGTTGTAACCTAGTTTTTCAACACGTTTCTCTGTTGGCAAATAACGATATAACGTACCATCACCCGTAGTGGCAAAGTAAACATTTTTATCTTCACCAATTGTAATTGCCCACGTAGCTTCGGTATGTGGAATAACCTCTGAGAATAATCTTTTACCTGTTTCTAGCTCAACTGCAAAAAATGAACCTGGCTTACCATTCGTAATAAAATACGCTTCGTTTACGCCATCCGCATTAGTTTGAATAGCCGCACCTTGACCAAGATTGACATAGACCATGTCACCAAGATTTTCTGCTGCTTGATATTCACGCTCTAATGGAGCTTCTTCATCTAATGTCATGATAGAAATATCATCAAAATATGCTTCAGTTTCACTTACATCACCTGAATTTAGTCCGATTCGGGCAGATACTGCATTAGCTGGCAGCTCTGTTTGCAGCTTCATCGCTGACCACTTTTCTGTGCCAAGCGTATTACCTGAGAACAATGATTGATTGAAGCCGATTTGCGTACCTGCTGCATCGTAATAGTAAAACTCCAGAACGATATTATGACTTTGACTTATCACATATGCATTCGCTTGAGCAATAATCGTCTTGCCACCTTGTACAGCAAACTGATCACTTAAATAACGAGTATTTTTCTCAGTGTTAGAATCCTTGAAGTACAAGCTATTATTACCCGATTTCACAATGGTCTGGCTATATTCCAATGTTCCTTCTGTGCCAGCACCAAGTCTCCACCCCGGAATAACTCCATCCACTAGCTCATCCTCAAAGCCGCCATTAACAACTGATTCTGGGTAGGTTGATATAATTGTCACAGCTGCGTCGTCCATATAAACCTTAGTTAAACTCGGATCACCGGAGTACAGACCGACTTTAATGCTAACTGTACCCTTCGGAACCTGACCATTCACGCTTAGTTTAGTCCATTTCTCTGTTGGTACCGCAGATGCGCCGTATTGTACAAAGTCGTTGTTTTTGGTAGTATTACCGTCCGCATCATAGTAAAAAATAACTGGCTGTATACCATGTGTTTGATCTTTGGCTTTTTCTTTATATACATATACATCAAACGTTACGTTATCTTCTTCTTTTACAGCAATAGCATTACTCAATACTCTGAATCTAGCTCCCGATTGTGCATCGTTCTTGTCTTCAAACAATAAGCTTTGCGTTCCAGATCTTGCGTAAGTTGTGCTAATAGAGATAGAGCCATTTCCTAGCGTATCCGAAGAAATACCCCAGCCAGGTATATTTTCGTTATCAACTTCACTTTCCAGATCAGGATTTAACAGTGTTGTTGCTGGTGCATCAGAAGGCGCTGGGCTTTCGGATGGCGCTGGGCTTTCGGATGGCGCTGGGCTTTCGGATGGTGCTGGACTTTCTGATGGTGCTGGGCTCTCGGATGGTGCCGGGCTCTCTGATGGTGCCAGGCTCTCTGATGGCTCAGGAGATGTAATCACCAGCGAGGCATCATCAGCATAAAGCTTTGTTAAGCTAACATCACCAGAATATAAACCTACTTTAATTTCGGTAGTTTTTGCAGGAACCTCAGCAGTTACCGTCAGCTTATTCCAATCTCCCGACGTGATATCCTCTTTCGCATATTGGACATAGGCATTGGTTTTCGTTGTATTACCGTTCACATCATAGAAATATATAACAGGCTGTATGCCATGAGATTGATCCTTGTCTTCTACTCGATACACGTAAACTTCAAATGTTACCTGATCCTTTACTTGCACGGCGATCGGGTCACTTAAAACTTTAAACCTACCTGGTTTTACAGCATTCGTATCTTCAAATAATAAGCTTTGCGTACCATTTCTAACATAATCAGTGCTTATTGAAATGGAGCCATTGCCAATCCCCTCTACTGCATCAATGTGCCAACCCAAAATCTCATCATCAACAACTTCACTTTCAAATCCAGAATTCAACAATAATGAACTGCTATCTAGTTCTGATGCTGAAACAACATTAGATGATAGTGCTGGTGATAATAAACTAAAAAATAGACCCATGCTTGCAACAAAACTAATTGATTTTCTTTTCAATGTTGTCACTCCTTAGTTATTTTTTATACTTACCTAGAATTCTCTTTTCTCTCAGGCGTGGCTATACTCATTGACCAGGCTGTAATTCGCAGCTTGCAAAGCACCTCCTTTTTCTGTATCATATCTGTATCATATCTACCATTATTTTAATTTAGCATCTATTACTTGTCAATCGTATAACTGAGTAAAATCAATTTATTTGTAAATATACTTAACATGAAGTGGTAGTCAATTCGATATGCCTACATAAAAATTAGAATTCATTGTATAATTTACTTGGATTAGTTATTATACCTTTATTAAGTTAAGGAGTTGAAATGGTTGAGCAAACCTAGCCGAACAACATTTGATGAGAGATTGAACCACATGAACGAATCTCTACGCGCAAAAATAATATCTGGTGAATATGCTACCGATTCCTATATACCTTCCATCCTACAATTAAGCAAAGAATACCAATTAAGTATAAATTCTGTTCAAAAGGGATTAGATGCTTTATTAGATGAAGGATTAATTGAACGAATTCCTCGCGTCGGAATTAAAGTCATTGCCCAACAAGTAACTCAGCTTTCAATTGGATACTACACAACTCTTCAAGAGGAACTAGATCTAAATCAGTTAATTAAACAATTTGAAGCTCTCTACCCAACCATTAAAATCAATTTAATCCCTTTACACTTTAATGATTATGTACAAACAACTGGAGCCTACCTAAAAAATAAAATGGTTGATGCTGTAGCGATTAACCATTTTAATTTTTTACAATTTGCTGATTCGCAACAACAATTATCAACATTATTTGAGCCAATTGATACGAATGAAGACGTGTATTCTTATTTGAACGATGCATTCACAATTAACAAACAATTATTTGTACAGCCTGTTATTTTTTCTACTGTCGTCTTGTGCTACAACAAAGACTTTTTCTCAGCAAATCATATTCCGGAACTACCTAAAGACTGGACTTGGAAGGAATTTATTAAGACGCTAGAGCTAATAGAGACGAAAACGAAAAGTAAACTAAGCTTTTATTTTCATCCTGGTACGTGGAATCGTTGGCCTATTTTTCTGCTGCAAAGTGGATTGAATTTTAAGGATACGACTACGGATTTTTCTTTGGACACGACTATTGAGGCAATCGAAACATGCTACGAGCTAATCCATAGACAAAATACTTTTTCGTTATTGCTTTCCTCGAAGGACACGAATGTCGAGAGGTTGTTTTTAGATCAATCCGTTCCTATTATGATGACAACCTACTATCAATTGAACCATCTAAAAACCGCATCTTTTAAATATGATATAGTGCCGCTTCCTTATGTTAACGAACCAAAAACCTTGCTGTTACCAATCGGCTTCGCCATTAATCAACGTTCTAGCAAAAAGGAATTAGCTAAGCTATTTATAGATTTCATAAGCAGTCGAGATGCTCAATTACATATTCGTAAGCATACTTACTCTATTCCAGCTATGCAGCAAGCTGCTGAATGGGCAGGTTTAGAGTTGTTTTATCGTCCTGATAATTTTCATATGTTCAAGGACATCTCTACTCAGTTTGGTTTAATTTCAGATATGAATTTATCTTTAGATGAATTACAACGTCTCCATACAATTATGAATATGTACTGGACAGGCTTACAGGATAAAGAAGCAATAACTAAGTTATTGCTTGAGCTGTTAGCAGCACAAAGAGGTTGGTGAAAACCAACCTTTTTGTGTATTAAATGAAGGAATAGTACATCTTAATTCTCACAACGCAGCCTTTATTTAAGGTTACGATCTGCAAGTAGGCGTAAAGAGATTGCTTGAACATCTAGCTCATCTACAACACCATCAAGATTGACATCGTACTGCAGCTGGTTAGTTCCTACTCGTTTAGATGTAGCTATCAAGTCACTAATTGTCACTTCTCCATCACCAGTTACGTCTAACGTATCTCGGATTAGTGTCGTTGCTAGCTTAGCTTCACCTAAAGGATATAGAAGGTTACTAGATATAACATGTGTTGCACCAACAGCAGAATCTGCTTGCAATGTAAAAATTGCAGTGGAGATTTCACCTTTAGCACGGAACGTAATATCTAGTACTTCAACATTTCCATTGACGCCGCTAGAAGCACCTGTTTCTGAGAATAGAATTTGAAGCTCATCGCCAGATGTTTTGTAAGTGATAAATGCATTTTCCGCTAGAGCGCTGCCCGCTTCAACAGAAACTACTTCTAGTAGACTGCTATCAAAGGAGATTTTCACATCGCCACTGTTTAGTGAGTAAGCATTCACTGTATTGATCTTCACGCTGAACTCATCAGACAAGCCTACACGATTAGGAGCAGAAATATTCAACTTACCAGCTGGGATAAACTCCATATCTGTTACTGTACGCTTGTAAAGCGTTGCACCTTGTGCATAATACAGGTTGCCCTCTTGATCTAGCGAGAACAATACTGTACTAATGCCAAGATCGTTGTGCTCCATCGTATTCGGATCTACTAGAACAATCTGACCGTACATATCTGTGTAGATAACGCCATCATGGAAACGAACATGAACTGGACGCCATTTACCGTAGTTAGATACGTCTGGGAACACACCTTTATATTTCACAATTTCTTTCGTTTCTGGATTGATTGCCACGATATAACCATTGGCTACAGCCCATAATAATCCATCTTCATCAAAGGTAAGACCACTTATAAAGGAAATGTATCCGTTATAGCCTGGTATATCTAGCTCCCACTCATCTAGCTTTTCACCAGTTTCTACGTCAAATGTGAACAGCTTCGCTGGATCAGTAATAATTTTAGAATCTAGTCCGCCATGCACCGATGTAGAGCCATAAATAATGCCATCTTTATAAGCTAAACCTACAATACTTTGATCTTGGACAATGTTACGGTATACACGAAGTGTCTCTTCTGGATTTTCCTCTTCAAAGATCGCTAATGCTCCTCCGTTTTCACCGTAGGTTGGAATATGTCCGAAGAATGCATAACCATCGCCAAATGTGTTGACATACGGACGATCCTGCTGCTCACCTACTTCTAAAATTTTAACTGGCTTCTCCATACTCGAATCAGCAGTGTCTAGCATATAAATTTGCGCATGAGGATATTCACCAAAATAAACTTTGCTTCCGCTCACGCCAATACTTTCAGACTGACCCATGCCAAACTGTTGCCATGCATTGTTGGCTGGATCATAGGCTTTACCAATTGCTCCTGTATAGCCCGTCATGTATAGCTTGCCATCTTCACCTGTTTCTAACGTATGGATATCTAGTCCTCCACCTAAAAACATTGGTGTTTCAACTACGCGTGTTTGATTTTCGATATCGATATAAATTACAGACCCGCCGTAAGCGACATTCACAAGCACATCATGATCATAGCCTTGTGGCTGGGCCCAGAAGCCAGCACGAAAGGAGGATGGGTTTTCAATATCCGTACTGATTACTTCTTCGGTATCCATATCGAAGTACACGACTTCATTTTCAGAGTTGAAGTATACCTTGTTGTCCTTCACTTCAGAAACCTGCAAGCCTGGCGCAACCTTCATCTCAATATCTAGCCATGCTTCATCAACTAGATCATAGATCATATAGCTCGCATGATTATTACCTTGAAAATGGGCAAATAAGTAATTTCCTCGTGCATCTAGTGAGTAAAGGAACGGATGATCCTCACCCTCTTTTTGCGCCGCAAGCTGCTTTAATGGAATTTCTACTTTATTAGTAGGATCATTTTTATCGATTTTGACAAGTCCGCCTCTAGCACCTAATCCCGCATAAATATAGCCGTCATGGTAAGCGATGGAGCGTACATAGTCATGCCCCTCCTTAATCGCACCCCAATCTTCAACTTGATTTGTTTCAGGGTTATACTTAATTATTCCGCCTGGCTGGTACATACCGCCGTAGATGTTGCCTTCGTCATCCGCAGTAAGCGCCCAGATTTGACCTTTAATATTGCCGCCAGTAGCAATGGTTTCAATAACAGATGTGCCTGGCTTATAACGGAACAAGGTTTTTTCGCCTGTAGAGGCAATGTACACATCACCTGTCAGAGGATCGATTTGCTGTGCCCAAACGGTAGCACCACCGGGAATTTCGATCGAATGCTCAACGACACCAGTTGTAATATTGTATACGTTAAATACAGCTGGCTTACCAGTAGAGGTAATGTACAAATAATCATCGCCATTATACTTGCCGCCAACACCATCAAAAACGGTTAGCTGGGCAATTGGTCTACCTAATTCTTCAACAGGACCGAGCTCCTTAAAGATCGTTGAAGCCGCAGTCGCAGAGATTGATTGACTGGAACCAAGCTCGGAGGCAAATATAGCATGTGTTGGAACAAGCAATGTAGCGGATAAAAGTCCAACGATTGTCTTTTTAGCGAATGACTTTGATTTCACCATGTTTTATATCCTCCTTTATTGGTTTAGAATGATATTGGCAATAACACCTACATCTACAATATCAATCTTACCGTCGTTATTAATGTCATACTTGGACGTTTCAGTAGTTGCATCCGTTCCTACATAATAAGCAACCGAAGTTAAATCGATTAAGTTAACCTCTCCGTCCTTGTTCACATCGAAATTAGATTCAATGATTAGAACAGTATGAACGACATTACTTTCCGGGCTAAATGTCTTGCCAGTAGTGTCACCACTCACTTTTGCAGTTATCGTTGTGTCTAGCAGCGTAATATTAGCAGAGCCAGTAACAGTCGGCATAAAGGAGAACGTAATCAAATCAGTATCCTCGCTAACACCTTCCGTACCCTTTAATGTAGCAACAACTGAAACCTGACCTGGCGTTTCGCTATCTACGGTAAGTATCGCATCAGAAAATGCACCTGCACCTTCAGCTTTCACAAACTCTAAATAGTCACTATCATATTCAACATCAGCAATGATCGAGTATAGATCAGCATTATTAGAAGCTTTCAACGTAAGCTCATAGGTATTATCAACATTTACAAAATCTTCTCCGGAGAAGCTATATACGCCCGCTGCTGGTGCTTCTGGGAAGTTACCATACAGCTTAAAATCATCCCAATACGTCCCTGAAGTTGTCCATAGCTGTGATACCGATGCAGCAATCGCGATATATTTTGCTGTTGGAGGGGCAACCTTGCCATCAACCTCAGTGTATACCCACGAACCCTTTGTTTGCTGATGAGCCACTAATTGATCACTACCAACTGGTTTTTTATCAGCATCAAAATAACGAATAATTAGTGATGCGCGACCATCCGCAGGATTCCACATTTGCGCAGAGCCCGTATAGCTTTCACCAGGAATAATTTCTACTAGTGGTGAGTGTAGTGCAACCGCATCTGTGCTAGATGGATCAATCCCTTTAAGGCTATAATTACTGCCTCCAAAAGCTTTCTCGGAAGACAGGGTGAAGTACGTTTTTGAAGAATCAACTGCATTAACAATATAATCCCAACCATCAAGATTACCGTTCTCTAAGCTAAATGTTGGAACAGCTTCGTCTGATGGGTCAGCACCTGCGCTCGCTGGTAATGCGAGAGATGCGAATAAAGCCAATGATGCAACTAAACCGATTAACTTTTTTGACTTGAATTTCATTATTGTACCCTCCATTCAATGATTGAGCATTTATTGTTGTAATATTCTGACAAGTAAGATTGCTGCTTCTGCACGAGAGCTTGATTGTAACGGACGGAATGTTTCATCGTTGTAACCCTTCACAAGTCCGCTGTCTCTCAAATATTGCACTGCTGATGCTGCAAACGCTGGTACTTGATCGGCATCCGCAAACTGTCCAGAAGATTGCAATTCATTGTTGTTGCCAGCAATTCTAGCAATTAATACTGCTAACTCTGCACGAGAAATCTCTTGGTTAGCACGGAAAGTATCATCCTGATAGCCTGTAATCAAGCCACGACTATAAGCAATTTCTAACGCTTCCTTGTACCAGGCATTGTTAGGAACATCGGTAAACGTTAGCTCACTTGCACTAGCGTCCTTCGTCCATCCTAATGCGCGTACTAGCATAGCTGTCCATTCTGCACGTGTTAATGTTTTATCCGGTGCAAATGAGTCCTCTGACACACCTTCAACAATATGTCTTGCAGCTAAAACTTCAATGGCACGCTTCGCTTCGTTATAAAGCGTGTTCGTATCTATAAACTGGGCATTATATTGCATTAATGCATATTTCCCTGACTTTTCAAGATTAACAGACAGTCCAGTTGCAGTACGCTCCGCTTCACGAACATATTCCCACTTCTTCGTCTCTTCGTTGTAGAAGTAAAGACCAACAAGCTCGGAGTCCGCATTGGTAGGAATACTCCAGTTAGTCATCAGCACCTGATCATCACCTAGCGACGCTTCATATGCATATAACGTAGTGGAAGTTGAGCTACTCCCCTTAACAACAGCCTGTGCCGAGATCGCTTCTAGCTTGCTATTACTTTGTTCATCGTATTGAACTGGAAGCGTTTCCTTTGGATCAGTCATTTCCACTGGAGCAGGAGTTGGTGTAGATGGTGTTGTTCCACCGTCTGATGAATTGTTATCATCGTTTGGATCCGTAGAGTTATCATTAGAACCACTGGAAACTACCTTAATTCCAATCTGATCATTACCAGTTAGCGAATGATCCTTCATCGATGAATAATATTTCCCATCTACTTCAACTAGAGAAGACACTTGCTTAATCCCTTTAACTGCAGTTAATTGAAGCTGCGTAGCATCCTCTACCTTAACTCCTTTAAAGGTAATTTGAGCAACTTGAGAAGACGACTTTCCGTTACTTCCATTGCGAATTGCTGAGAAATATAGCTTTCCCGATTCAGTTGCAGCGGTACTTAAAAATACGGAATAATCTGCACCATTTTGAACACTGACATAAGAAAGTATGGCAGGATCATACGATACATAAAACTCAGCACCGTACAGCTCTGAACTATGCTCAGCATGAACTTGAACTTGTACTTCTTGTCTTATGCCTACCTCTGCTCGGCTACTAGATAACGAAAGTGACGCAGATTCAGCCTTTTCAGCAAAACTAACCGTTGGAAACGCTAGCAAACTAATGATCAAGCTTAATACCAACATCCGAATACTTGCTTTCTTCATCCCATGCTCCTTTCTTGTGCTTCTTCTGCACGCGATTCAAAATAGTGTAACTAGCTCTACTACTATCCTAATCGAACATATATAAGGGCGAAACGTCGTTAAATAGTCTTAAAATAAAATATTACATTTTTACGTCACGTTTCCTAACACAGGAATAATATTAATATAACCCACATAGCACGAGGGTTAATTTAAACGTCACTACATAAATAAAACCCTCACTAATCGTGAGGGCTTAATGAGTAAAAAACTTTGTAAATAGGACAATACCTACAATAACGAAGATAATTCCACCAATGCGATAAAAAAACAGCGAAATACTACTAGGTTCGGCATCACCTTCAAAACGCCACCAATTAGACAACCACCAAGATACTTTCGGACTAATAGTAAAAATAATACCGAAAAAGGTAAATAATATTGCGAAAAACAGCATACTTATTCCACCTCCGTAGCAGATCTTTATCCCATTTTATGCTAACACATTTAGGTTTACTAGAGCTAATAATATCCCCTAATCAAA